>JACLAA010000711.1_pt1 | contig 14914 bp, 8 predicted proteins | sample 8027891 | NCBI WGS metagenome assembly JACLAA01 (sample SAMN15724900, study PRJNA655200) | protist metagenome | isolation source: fluorescence activated cell sorting (FACS) single amplified genomes of... | place: Spain: Blaines Bay Microbial Observatory, Mediterranean Sea | collected 2016-01-19 | reverse complement strand
ATCTTTCTTTGTCTCGATACAGCAGTTGTACTCTCAACTAGTTCCTGTTCATAACTTCTGCTGATGTGACGTTCAGACAAACGGCCGATGTAGAAATAGAAAATAACAACAATCAATGCTGCAACGCCGCATTCGTCAGGTGAAAGGAACCGTTGTGAAGTCCTAGTAGTGCAGAGCAGCGAAAATGAAGACGAAAATCTTGAGCACAGAGCAGGCAGAATATAACATAGCAGCATGAAAAGAATGATTCACCTTGTGAGGTTAGGAGCCGTGTGAACAGGAAATGTCTTTGAAGGTACTCCTCCTGATCCGAACCATCCAACTTGCATTACACCATCGACTGGAAACGGATTGATTAGCAAAATTTTCCTTGACAATAAGGACGCAAGAAGAGAAGCTGTCATGATTGTGTTGCTGAACCATTGACAAGCGATGAGTAGCCGTCGATCTACCAATAAAAACCCCCCTCTATAGTCATCATCAATAGTCCACCCCATATGCGTAGCAATCAACATGATCAAATTCATCGCCAAGACTTCTTGATCGTTCTGCTGGTTGTTCCGAACGGCACTTTGTTGGAGCTGAGATTCTTCCTCATCGGTTTCTTCCTGATTTTCTTCCTCTCCCATCGACGGATGTAACAGGTTAGCATAGGGCTGCACCTTTGTATACAGTACATCGGTGCTGATAGAGAAATTATCATCATCCTTACTTTGTGGTGAGGACAACAAGAGCAACTTTCCCTGGCCAGGAAGAGGAACGTTGGATATATAGTGTGCCATACTTGTTTGAAAGTTGATTTGGAACCTCTGCTGACCAAATACAATCAGATCTAACCCATCAGGATCTTGTTCGTTGAATTCAAAGTTGATACTCTTGAACCCAAAATACTTTTGTTGCGAAGAAGCCGAAGACTTCTTTGGTTTCCATTCAAATCTGGCTGCTATCGATGCCCACTTGTCCAATTTCTTGATCACTTTTCGTATCTGATCTAATCTTCCTTGAGAATGATTCAGTCGGAAATACGCATCAAATGGAAATGATGGGCATCGGATGATTGATCCAGGTTTTCTGACACAGTCGTAAACGCCATGACCAATTAATACCTTCGGATTGCCCATCATCAACTGAGCAATAACCCAGCTTTTTAGTGCATCGTTTTTGAACATGTCCGTATGCATTGAGAAGTCAGAGTCCTGATGATTTGGATCCTCTTGCATACCCAAATTAGCCATTCCAAATGGATTGTAATCCAGTGATGTAAGCTTTCGGAGATATTTTGGTTCAGATTTGTATGTCAGCGAAGTATTAGTAGGCTGTGTTTGCGCACCTACTAGCTCAGTACACTTGGATGTGGGATACACACCACGTCTCTTCCATTGTTGTCTTTGATCACTCCTCATTTCTTCAGGAAGACTGTCCACCAAAATCTGCTGTATGTCAGCGTACGTTTCATCTATATAACTCTCGCAGTCAGTGTACCACTGCCGCTCCTCTCTTGATACGAGTCTCTTTCCTTTCATTGGTAGGATATGCTCTCTATGAATGTAATAGAGCAATTGAGAAATCCGATCTAAACCAAGCATTCTTGACGATGAGCTGTCCTCATCCACCACTACCTCATCCTCATCTACATCGTCACTCAGGAGCACTCGGCGTAGTAATGTTGGGATCATTCGCATTGTAAACTCAAAATCAGCACATTCTTGCTCTCGAAGTAATACATGCTTTTGACACTCCAGCCTTCGAAGGAGATAGGTCCGACCGAGCAATTCAGACTGAGGCCCCCAATCTCGTTTACACAATACGCATTTCTTCTCTGTTCTATACGCATCGCCTGAAGCAGACTGCTCTGTCTCCGTCTTAAGATTTTGTATAATAGAGAAGAGCTCAGGACTTTTGTGTAGTATTTGAGGCATATTGGTTGTAAGCGGCAAATCAGATTGTTGCTCAGTTGTTGTGGTGGTAACGTGGAACGGTGACAATGTAGCATGTTGAAACTCCTCAAATTCATAATTATTGTTGATATGTGCCGAAATATAGATTGTTCGGACATCTGCTTCCGATTTGATATTCTCCCACAAGTGATCAAGTACTGATTCTTGATTCATTGATTGTTGTGCTCTTGTTGCTGGACCAACACCACCACCACCGCGGCCAAATGCTGCATGATTACCACCACCATGCCTCGGACGAGGTTGATAATCACTTGGCACCACTGGTATAGGAGGAGCAAACATGTATCGAATAGCGAATGGTACAAATGGTAAATGACCCTCGGTGGCATAAACTCGTGCCAATTCTGGATCCACCTCCTCCCTTTCCACATCCAATCGTTCAAATGCCTCGTTCATCATACTGCCCTTCATCGTTACCCCCAATGTTACATACACCGTCTCACCTGGACGGACATATCCCTCTGATGGATACACAGTAAATGCATCAGGACATTGAATATATGCTCGGAATGTTATTGGAAGGATGAAATCGGGATTGGTTAATCGGATAATATGCCATGTATGATGTGACGTTTCAAAGTCTGAACCAAGTTCTCTTACGGATGATGAATCATTATTCAGATCATGACGAAGTTCGTCCATCATTAACTTCTCTCGATCACGTTTCGTAGTACTAGAAGAATGAACATTGAAAAATACTGCATCGGATAAGAATTGAATACCCGATGATTGATATTGACATGTTCGTATTGTTCGATTGTAGGTCGATGCACATTCAAATGCAAATGTGGCATCCGATTGTGGAGGAGGAGGTGATTGAATGTCCTCCGTGTTTAACAACCCCCTCTGAATCCTTTCATTGTTGTTGCTAATGATGTTATTATTGAATATATCCAATAATGAAGAACAAGTCTTGGTAGTAAACTCGTCTTTCCCACCACCACCATCGTCGTCGTCGTCGTCATAATTATGATAATTGTCAACAATCATACGTAAATGACGACACCATTTTGCAACTGAATATTGGGTAGCATAATATATCGTCTTGGAGATATTACTACAACCATGCAATGTACCATATCGTCCACCAGTAGCAGCAGCAGCATCATAACTTCTTCTTCGTACGGAGGATGGTGAAGAATTGTTTAGTAGGGCATGTGCACTGGCCACTATCTCAGCTGTTTCTATTGGATCATCTTGCTGCTCTTGTCGTTGCCATTTTAGTTGTTGTTTCGCATAACATAATTCAGCATTTACCGCCTCATTCACAACCTCATTTGAATAATATCCAATATTATTTGTTGCTGGTATTGCTGTCGGATAATATCGACAGGTTGGACAATATCTCAACATTGGTGATTCAAATTCTTTTTGAAACTTGGTGAGTATCTCCTCCTCCTCGGACTCGTTCCTTTGTTCTTGTTGCTGCATTGTTATTCCCTCCTGTAGACCAAGTTGCTGCAAACGTTGTTGTTGTTGTTGTTGCTGTAGCCGTAGCCGTAGCCGATCAGTAGGGATAACAGTCCGTCCAGCCACAATAGTAACATCCTCCGGATAAACACAATTCCAATGTCGTACCCATAAATCATGATGGTTGGTGTATGAATTGATAAAACATTTCTTCCAGAATCCATTGCTACTACTGCTACTGCTATTATGACTCTCACTATCGGCAGTAGCATCAGTATCATGATGATGATGATCTAAAATGTCAAAATCGGGTAAACAATTCCACCGAATACTAAAGTTACATCTCCATAGTAAATCACAATTAAACATACGATATCCGGACCGTGAGGTTAATGATATATTGTATAGTTCAGTTGGATGTAGATAGGATAATATGTGTGATGTAATGTCTGTTGAGAGTGATTCGAATTGTGATTTTTGTGCTTTCTTCTTTTTTGATGATGATGATAGTAGCGATGATGAGTTGTTGGTCGTGGCTAACTGATTATTTGGAGATGAATTATTGCAGCAGTAATCAGATGATGATGATGATGTGGAGTCACTATTATTATTGTCAACAGCGGAGGCAGCGGCAGTTTTAGACTTCTGTTGGATTATAAAGTAGTCCTCTCTTGTTGATGGAAGAGATCGAGTTAGCAAACGATCGACTGTTGCTGATGTAGACGACGAAGAGGATGATTGATGGGTGCTCATTTTATTATAATAATCTATATATATATATATATATATATATATAGCACTGCTACTTATTGCTTTTATTTAGCAGCAAACTACTTCGCTTGCAACAAAGCAACACTGCACTGTTCTTTCAGAAGTGACTCTCAACTCTCAAACGTCCAGTAGTTTGTTGTGCCGATTTGCGTACCGTCTATGTCACGAGACACACAGTTGGTGGCGTATATCTAAAACGAACCATGAACATGGTGTAGATGATAGGCTCCGTGAATTAACACAGCAACAATAATGAATACCTCATCACCCACAAATAACAATCCATATTATTATCAAGGCGCACTCATGGAACTTTACAGTGGTGGCCGACAGCAGCAGCAACGACAGCGGCAGCGCAATTCAATCGGTGGTGGTGGAGATGCAAGAGGTTCGCTGCATCATCATCAGTCTGCTAATGCTGCGTATGAGAATGTCGTTGTGGCTCATCATCATCATCCTTCGACTGCCATGATGGTCAATAATAATAAATCTAACATGTCGGATGATGAAGGTGTCCTACGAGATGTTTTTCCAACTCGATCAACGGTGGCTGCGGCGACGACAACGAGAACTGCAGCAGTAAATAATAAAGATAAGATAGCGACTCTGAGAGGAGGACCGCAGCACCAACAGCCACAGCCACAACAGCAATTTCAATCTGCACTTGGACAACGAATATGGCAAAATTATCAACTCAATCATAACAACAACAATAATAATAATAATACAACAGCAGGAGCAACTGCACCGCTGCCGCCGCCATTTCTATTATCCAATCATCATCATCTACCATCCACAGACTTTTTACGTCTCCCTCCCAAAATGGTGCGAATAAAACGTCATGGTATGTCTCACTGCAACAACAACAACAATGATGATAACATCAATAACAATCGCAAGAAGAGTAGCAGCAACAACAGCAGTAATAACGATGGCGTGACATGGGTGAACATGGATGAATTAGAACGTCACGTCCTTCAAAGTCATTTAGACTATGAAACTACAACCTCTTCTTTGATGAATGACAACAGCAATAACAGTAACAATAACAACAGCGATACAACATTAACATCATCGACATTACTAACAAGTGAATGCTTCAGTCGAATATTAGAACGTCACTCACACTGTGGACTGGGGATGTCATTACGTGAATATAATGGATGTGTGTATATTCAAGGGTTGTTACGGTTGGATGGTTCACGGATGATAGAGGAAGAAGGAGAAGAATCATTACTGTTATTGGATCAGCATCAGCGTAGTCATCAACAAAATCACAAACAACAGCAACAACGACTGCAGGATACAATGAAACAAGGTGGTCCAGCATACAAAGCAGGATTACGACCAGGTGATCGTCTCCTCGGATTAAATGGTCGTCCATTTCTAAAGGGGGTAAAAGTTCCAGAATTATCTTCCTCAAGTAGTAGTAGTGTTAGTAACTGTTCCAATATTGTCCAAACTCACAACAACATCAATAAGATAGATGATCCAGAAGATGTACTACGGAGTGTAGGTGATGCAATATCATCATCTAAAAGTCCATTGGTAATACATATCCAGCGTGAGCGGGATGAAACTGTGGTACGGGAGTTGTTGCAAAAGTTACAGAGTAGTAAATCGAGTAGGAAGGTTCCAATTGTGTCTGAAGGAGGAGGAGAGTGGACTAAGCCATCATCGTCGTCTTTATTGAGACCAGGTGCTCTTGTGCCTCCAATGCAGCAACATTATGATAACAACAACAACACTAGTAGTCCATTGGAACAACAACAACAGCAACAGCAACAGCAACAACGATCACCGCTCAAACCAAAACCAAAAGGACCATACATCCATCCATTCGCGACCGCATTAGCTCAACGAAATATAATCAAACCATCCAGCAGAGACGAACAATTAATCACACAACAAATACGTATCTTCACCGATAGGGCACGTCAATGGGAATCCAAATTATCATTCCGTTTACGTGCATCGGACTTTGCATTGCGTCCACAATTGGATGCACGTGACGTGGAGCCATCGTACTATGCATCATTTTTAACGGATGATGATCCATACCCCCCGTACTTTGATTATAAGTTGGCCAAGAGTGTTAGATCGTATGCTCCGTCGACTCCGATGATTCAAGATTGGAGATTATCACGTGGTGGTGGCGGTAGTAGTGGTGATGGATTATCGTTATCAACACTAGATTCTAGACGGATGAATAATAATCGGAGGGTATCACGTGAGGCTGCTGTACTTGCCGATTTGTATTCTGGATTGGATGAAGATGATGCCAGGGTACAAGATTTAATATTGGGTGAGACGTCCAAGTCGGGTATTATTGGTAGCGGTGGTGGTGGAGTGGCATCGAATCATGGTGGCGGCAATGAAAGTAGTGGTATAGCATATCCATCGTCAGAGATACAAGTTGCACGTACCATGGGTGATGCAACTGATCTGTATGTACCACTAGTGGGAGTTCGGAAGGCGGTATGTGTCCGCATACTCAATTCATTTTTAGATAACAAGAATCGGACGGCGTTTACGATATGGTGTTTTGATATTGAAAGTGGGATGGAATGGTATGCACCTGCTCGGTACTTTGCTGATTTCAAAGAATTGCGTACTGCATTGATGAGGATTGATAAGAGTATTGGGGATATACCATTCCCTTCATTTAGTTGGAGTTTGGGATTTCCTGGTATATCGAGTGAGGCGAATGAATCGGAAAGTACGAAGCAGGCACGTCGTCAGCAACTGGAAACTTTCTTACGTAATCTTTTCGCATCTGTGTATCGGGGGCGGTTGAACCCATATCTGGCCGAAGTGGCAGTTCATTTACAAACATTTATCGGATGTGATACAGTTCTTACTGATGGAGATACTGCAAATTTGACATTGGATAATCAAGTGGCAATCAATGAAATAACATATGGAAAACGAACGCCCAACGCAACGTCTGAGCAAGACAGTAATGCGCGAATGCATCTAAAACGTTCGATCCAACGATATGTGTACCGGTTGTTTCTACTTCCATCGGTGGAGAAGCTTGTGTCTCATTTTGTGGATACTGCTAGACAAAAGGTGACTAATGAATCAAGTCATTTTGGCCCGACGAAACGACACTCTGTCCAATTCAATGTGAACAAAGACGTAGCTACAGATGATGTAGAGAAGATACGTGATTTCATTGATCAATTACAAGAACTCATTATTGACGGATGTCACGAGGACTTTATATCTATTTCTCAACGACGCGACTTTGCCAGTCTAGTCGATGATGTAGACAATTCGATACGGGATGAGTTGTTCCGCGAAGCGGTGCGAGAACAAGTGGAGCTGGAAGTTTACGTCCCGCTCCGAAGTACTATTTCCAAGTACCTTGTGTATGCATGGTTCAATGAAGATATGGAGATGAAGCATAAAATGAAGGCCCTCGAGAACAAGCCACAGTCCTTTTTTAGAATCCCAAAAGAGCACAGAAGCCGATCAGATTGGAGTTCTGTTTCAAAAATCTTACAGGAGGGAGTGGGCCGAAGCACTCTACCCTGTGTGAAGTTACGTGCAATTGTGGATGCGGCTAAAGAGATAACTCACTTAGACGGTGAAGAAAGGAGTAGCTTTCCTGAAGCAACCTTCTTCGATGGCAAAGTCGTAACAAAGACAAAGACTTTGGGAGCAGACGATTTCCTACCAATCTTTATCTTCTGCTTTGTGAAAGCGAAGATTGAGCGCCCTCAAGCTCTTTGTGCGCTGCTCCAAACAATGTGTGATCCTGCCAAAATGAATGGAGAAACTGGTTACTATCTTTCATCTTTTCATGCCGCGATGACACACATTCATGAAGATTTAGATCTTTCTGAGGTTAATGATGAACTTGCCATCTTCCTCGAGTCACCTTAAATGGTTAACGACGCAGAAGATCAAAGGTTGTTGGTCTCAGCAATTGGCAAGAGCAATAGAGTGTGTCGAATGTATGTTAACATGATAAGACTCGCTAGACAAAACGTGGAAAAGGAGAGATACTATCATATCTGTCATCGACCCCAACTTGCCAATGACATTTCTGCGAGACGCGACTCGGCTCTTTGAAACGAATAGGACACTTCTTTTACAGCCGAAAGTTGAGCCAACGAAACACCAACTCTACCAGTAGCCGACCATTCAACAGTTTTGTCATCTTGAGTGCGAATCATCGTGGTGGATGATGAACTCGAACTACCACCCTCTCCAACAACGAACGAATCTCCGCTTGCATCAGGAATAGCAATCTCTTCATCTCCATCATTAGTCTCTACTGTAGCATCAAACCCTAAAAATAATTCATCCATTGGTACATTGGCAGCAATAATAAGTTTCGTCCGTGCCTCATACAATGCATCAATAAAGATAACAAATCTTCGTGCCTCATTGTAACAATGTCCACTCATTTGAGGGACACCCTCAACTATTACCACGTCGAAACGCTCTGCAATGGCAATATAGTCGGCAGCACCCAAAGGATTATTACAAAGCTCGTTAAAGGTGAACCAGGCACAAGATGTGTTTGCTCTCTTGACATTAAAAGTTCGTCCCATTGCTACCGGGAGCATCTCGTGTCGTTCGACTTGTTTCCCTCCTTTTGAGAACCACATCGTCAACATTTGCTGTACACCGTCATTATTCAAATCATCCACACCGTTGGATGTACATATGTACGAAGGCAAAGTGACACTATCATTACCACCACCACCACCATCAACATCACTTCTTGACTCATCTTCCTTCGACAACAACAACAATCTCTCCTCCTCCTCATTCTTCATCTTTACCTTCCTATAATCAATCCTCTCCATCATCTCAACAACATCCAACCGTCTCATCAACTCATGTATCAACGGAACAAACACCGATCGATTAAGTCCCCCCTCATACAATCCATGTGGTGGTCTATTCGACGTTGTAACAATAACAACATCCAACTCTAATAATAATGTTAATATACGTTTCATAATCATTGCATCGGCAATATCCACAATTTGCATCTCATCAAAACATATTAATCGTGATTCTGATGCAATTTGAGCTACTATTGGTGGTATTGGATCACTACTTTTTGGATGATGTAATTTGTAGGTATGTATACGTTGATGGATTTGTATCATAAATTCATGAAAATGATATCGTTTTGTTGGTAATTTGATTGGTTGAAAATTGTATTGAGTAGTATTTTCATCATGACCAGTTTCTATGTGCTCAACATGATTATTTACATTTCCAAAGGATGATGATGATAACGAGGAGTCCGTCGAGATGGAAAGACCATGTGTACAAATAGAATAAAATAGATCCATAATCATTGATTTCCCGACACCGACTGAGCCATGAATATATATCCCATTATTCTTATGTTGCTGCTGTCCGTTATTATTTGCTGATTGTTGTCTCAGTCTTGCCAAGAGTGAGTGTGCAGCTGTGTATGCAACACTGGAGATATTATCGGTGGTTATTGTTGATAATAGCATTTTGGATGAAGACAATATGGAACGACGACCATTAATACTACTGCTGCAGCTGTAGTATCTAGCAGCTACCTCTAAATGTTCATCCGGAATCATAAACAGCCGATCAACACTACTCGACAACAACGAGTTCTTCTTCTCGGACTGAATCAACAATGATGAATACAATGCATCCAATTTAGAACAGAGTGAAAGCTGTTCAGCATTATAGCGTAATGCAGATGTCTTGACACGATGGTGGTATGCTAGTGTGACTGGACCAGCGACATGTTGAAGCCTAACTATTGTAGTACTGCGGAGGAAGGGCATTTTATGACGACCTATGGCCTCTGGCAGTATCTAAATCTATCTAAATGCACGTCTTAACTCCATCCTAACTCATCGACGAGAGGTTGATTTGATTTTGCTAGCGCTCGAGAGGGGCTTTACAAATTTCACGACACGAGTCATTTCCGTCAGCATACCCAATTCCTTGGTAGAGGGTCATTAACCCTCGTGAGTGACGATGCACAGATCTGGATGACGATGCCATGTCAAATGTTAGGCGATTAACTAGCGTTTAGCCCTTACGGGAAATCATCCTGAGGGGCAGTACAGTTTGCAAAGTCTCGCGAGGCTGCTCAACGGTGAGTGAACGAAAATTGCAAGAGAAGCTGAACGGTACAACGTACAAAGGCTGCGCCTCTCAACAAATAATGCAGTCTTATTATTTTTTCAGTTGCCAGCAGTAGCCCTCTGAACGTCTTCCTTCATCCGTCATCTATGCGGCATCATTAATGCCCCCTCTCTCGGTCGACTTCTTGAAGATAAAAACACAAAACATTACTAATTATTTCACAGAACACCCATCAATAAATAATCAACGCACCAACGACAAAGACAAACAGTAAATATAAAGACATAATGGACGACATTACCTCCCCCCGCCCGTTCGAAAACGACGAAGAAGTCTCTACCCTCTCAACATTACTCAAATCACAATTAAATTTACACAACGTATCATGTCCATTCCAGGCTGAGGCTGACGCTACAGATGTTACCAACTACATACTTGAACTAGTCGAAGATAATGAAACTGTTGGACAAATTATTAATGAGGTACGTGACCTTGGATTTACCGAAATTTGTACTGAGGAAACATTGGAGGCATTACGGGTGAAATTGGCTGAATTTTTGGTGGGGATGGAGGGGAGGGGTTGGAAGAATAAATGGGAGGCTGCTGTGAGGAAGGATACGGAACAACAACAACAAGAAAATAATAATGGTAGTGCTGCTGCTGCTACTATTACTCCTCCTATGACTCCACCAAAAGACAAAGTCAAAGAGAAGGAGACCTCCTCCCCCTCACCAACATCATCATCACCGTCCCGTCCAACACTACAAAAACAAAACACCAAAGATTCAGATTACTACAAGGAAATTCAGGCAAGACTATCCGCCAAAAATACCACCGTTGAAACGATCGGATCACAGTCTGCCGGACGTAAATTAACATACGCTGAAGAAATCCAAGCACGTGAAAAGGCACGGGGTGAATCAGTCGTTAAAAATTCTGCTGCTATGCAAGCCTCCGGAAGTGGCCGGGGTGGTATTCGTAATGACACTGTGGAGGCCAATGGACAAGGATACTCTGGAATATCATCCAATACCAAACGTCAAATGTCATACGCAGAAGAAATTCAAGCACGTGAAAAGGCACGTGGAGAAGAACTTGTCAAAAATTCGGCAGCCATGCAAGCCTCTGGAACTGCACGGGGCAATATACGTAATGATACCATTGAATCGAATGGTAAGGGTGCATTATATCAAACTTCTCAGGGGAAACGTCAAATGTCATATGCTGAAGAAATTCAAGCACGTGAACGTGCACGTGGTGAGGCAATTGTCAAAAATAGTGCCACTGTACAAGCAGGTGCACGTAGGGCTAGTTTACATTCGTACACTAGTAGTGCTAGTGGTGCCGAAGGGGAGAACGGGGAGGGTGGTGGGACGGCAAATAATAATCATGAGGATAGGGGTCATAGTCCAGATAGTGTCAATGCCGATTTATCAGGACGTTCAGTGGATGTGGATGTGAAACAAGATTTGGATGAGATGCGTCGTGAGGAATTAATGATTGTTATGAAGGATAGATCGTTGAGTCGGGAAGAGAAGGCAATGAAGATGAAAGAAATTCGTGAAAAGTATGCTTGAGAATTGATTTATTATTCTTTCAGGAGGAAGGGGAGGGGGGAGATGGGGAACCTGTGAATTAAACCAATGCTTGATTAGCGAGCATGGGGGGAGGGGGGAGTTATATATATATTATTTCTATTCGTATGGGGGAGTGCATTAAATTAGATTATTAGGCTGAAACCCGAAATAAAGAAGAAAAAGAAGTTATCTGCACTCTTGAACACTTTCTTTTTAATTCACATCCTTCATTCTTATTATGTTATTGACTACATATAATAGATCCTAAGTGCGTGCTCGGCATGCTTGGCGTAGCCCCACACAGCTACTAGCTGCTTCTTACTCTACAGCAACACTCTCCACTGACGATGACTTAAAGTGATCATCTCTGGGATTCAATTTGGTCTTGTATAGAGCATCACCATTTTCATCATGAATGATAATCTTCATCCTATCCCCGTTCACGTCAAAGCTTGCAAACCCTCCATTAACACCTGAAGAGCCACTATAGTTGTGACTATCGGCTAGAAGATATTTCAAATTACCTTCCTGTGGTAATCGATCGCGATTACGTGATCCATAGCAACATCCATTGCCTGTACCAGTTAGGAAGTAATCCATGTTATCAAAGGAGTAGTGGAATTGACAATGTTCATGTCCAGAAATGTAAGCCGTCACTCCATATTTCTTCAAAAGTGGATCCAACGTTTTTACAAGCTCATCTGTATTCCCATGTGAGCATGGGGAGAAGATGGGGTAATGTCCAGCCACTAGCAAGTAATCTGCGTTAGACTTGGCCAATTCACTTTCCACCCATGACAGAGTTGTCGATGCTTCAACTAGACTCAATGGACCGGGAGGTTGAGCAAAGAATTCCATACTAAGTTCATCTTCCACGGCCCCACAGGCAAATCCTGCAAGATGCATCGTATCAATCATGAGGATATCCACCGTTCCCGAGCGGCCGGTCTTTTCATCGGTGAATTTCTTGGTTAGCTTGTAGTTGAGATCGGGGAAGACCCAACGATTAGTTTCATCTTGTGCTAATGCGAGTTGTTGGTGGATGTCCCCGCAATAGTCATGATTGCCTCCAATAATGTGCCTGTGACGAATATTTAGGGGTGAAGAAGTTAGATCGGTTAAAGTTAGTACAAGGCATGGACAAATGTTTGAAAAGAATATATAGATACAGCAACACAACACAACCCTCGTTACTCACCAGGGCACCATCAATTCATCATGACTGTAAACTTTTTCGAACGTTTCTTGGAATCTCATTTCAGCCTCCTCAGTATCCCCCTTTAGCCCCGCGTAATAAAAATTATCACCAAGAGCCAATACAAATTCCGATTCGTGATCCGAGGCGACCTTTGCCATCCCATCGGCCGTCTCCATTTGCTCTTTGGTATGATAGGGGAAATGATCTACTCCACCCCAATCGCCAATGGCTAAAAATCGAAGATTGCCGCCACTACTACTACTGCCACTGCTTTTATCATTCTCATCGGTGGCACGTCCTCCTCCTCTTAATTCATCGGCCGAGCAGCAGCCGTAGTGGTTGGCGAGGAGGAGAGTTGATAGGACCGTCCATGACGTAGCTGACTTGCACAAAATCATCCGTTAAATAATTGCTTGTAGATAGTAAGTATTGGGGGTAGCTTGTATTTATGAATCTGCAAGTTGGAGCACAAGTATTTTATATTTTATGAAGAGTCAGATAAAGAAGTTGTTTGTAGCACTCCCGGGACGACGATGAACAAGATGTCTACCAACAACACCTCTTCTTATTCATCATCTTGGTTGATGTTGTGTTTTGTTGTCTTGCCCAAGTAAGACGTCGATCTCGTTTTTTGTTCTGAACGGATGACGCGTGTCACTTTTCCTTTTTGGAAATCGTATTTTTGGGATTTCCATTAACAATCAAGCATTAGATAGCACCTAAGAAGTTGTAACAGTTTGGAAAATACTACTTCTTATGAATATGAATTACTCAATATTGTGCTCGACGAATGATTCATCTCTATCGCAGTAGCTGGCATGAACCCATACGCGATATATTATGGCAAGCATCACACGGAGTGATAAGTGCATGCTCTACCATTACCCTTCATCTTTCACAAGTCTCTGACTAGGATACGTGTATGTGGATTGTGTCTACCCGTCTCATCTTGACGACAGCGAGAGTCTGCCTTGTCTCTCGCCTCGCTCTTCACCTCATCTTTAGCTGCTTGATGAGCACGCAGCACCTTTTCAAGCACATCTTTCTCCACATGACCTTTGGCATACCCAGTTTTGACCTCCTTCAATGACTTATCGTGTCCTGCCTCGGCAGCGATAATGAAATGCTTGTATGCCAGATTTAGATCTCTTTGAAGGTACCCTTCTCCAAGAGCACACCTAGACTCTGCCATACCACCAATAGCCGCAAGTCTCAAGTGATACAATGCTTTCTGATTATCCTCCTTCACTCCCACACCCTTAGCATATGCCACTCCCATTGTATGGTGGGCTGACTCCGATCCGAGTTCTGCCGCTTGACTCAACAATTCTACGCCCTTCTTTGTATTCCGCTTCAATGGTGGCATTCCTTGTAGATAGCAACCTCCTAACATGCAAAATGCATTGCAGTCACCAAGCTCCATTCTTTTTTCCGTCCTCTTGATGTTTTCACTCACAGGAACGTTCACAGATTCACGGCAAAATGGGCAAGAATTCTCTACACCTAATTCATCATTTGCATCTTGATGAGCAAAGACGCATCCATCACACATTTCCTATTAAGTATATAAGAGTGAAAAAGAAAGAAGTCGTAGGGGGGAAGATTGTCGTGTGAAGTTAGCACAGCAATTCATAGCACAACTACCAAATAAAAATATGTTAATTATCTTACCTTTCCACAACAAGGGTGATAGCAACACGCATCCCTCTCTGGCAATGGTATGAAGCAAATGGGACAATCTGGACGCGGTGGACAAGGATGGAATAATTCGTGATCAAATTTTGTGTTGTGGAGAGGTTCCTCTAACTGTGCAAACGGTGAATCCTGACCACTTTCTTTGATTTTTTCATCCATCAACTTATTCATTGCGAACAACGTATCCTTCACCAAGCGTA
>JACLAA010006583.1_pt1 | contig 14928 bp, 14 predicted proteins | sample 8027891 | NCBI WGS metagenome assembly JACLAA01 (sample SAMN15724900, study PRJNA655200) | protist metagenome | isolation source: fluorescence activated cell sorting (FACS) single amplified genomes of... | place: Spain: Blaines Bay Microbial Observatory, Mediterranean Sea | collected 2016-01-19 | reverse complement strand
TGGCCAACTCAGATTCAATCTCCGGCATTGCGAAATCTTCGTTATACTCCGCGAGTTTGACGAACATTCAGTTGATGGGTGCTGGTTATTCTCCAGCAGCGTTGGAGTCCACGGTGTCCATGTCAGCCAACTCTGGGGCGGCGATCAAGAATAGCTTGAGCGATTTGTCGGATCCGACTACCTTCTTGAAAAAAGTCACCGCGGCTTCCAAGGTTGCTCAAGATCCAGCTGTTCTGAGTGCCCTTCTCAGTAGCGCTACGAACGAAGCGACGGAGGATGAACTCACTACTTTGAATGGCGTACAGGATGCAGAGCTGTACGCGAGTAAAGCGACGGCTGAAACTGAGACCATCGCGGTGTCAATTCCGCTTTATCCGCCTCCGCCGTCGCCGCCACCTCCGGGGTTTCCACCTCCATACGTTTCTAAAGGACCGATATTGAATCCAGCGGAATTATCTGCTGCTATCACGGTTCCAACGCTCTTTGTGTTCATTGTAGCTTTGGCTTTGACGTTGAGGTATATTGCAAAGAATAGAAGAGCGAGACGATTAGCGAGATATGAAACTAGGATTGAGAGAGAGCAGTTAGCGGCGCAAAAGTCAGTGAAGAAACTCAACGATGACAAGATTAAACGCGAATTAGCGGCGTTAACGGATGAGAAAGCGGCTGAGCGAAAGTTGATCAAGAAATACGAGCAGCACATGCAAAAGTCGAAAGAGAAAGTAGAAAAAGCAATCGCGTTGCGAATTCAAGCAGAGAAACAGAAGAAGAAGGATAAAAAGGCAGCCGAGAAAGCCGCCTTGCGTTGATATAGATGAATTCGTGATTGAGATACGATTACTTTAGGCACAGCACATAACATATATCATGTATAGAAACAGAAACGCTTTATTAATTTTAAAAATACAATGAATTATATCAAAACTTCTTCTCTATTACGCGCTGCTACATAAGTACTTTTTGGAGTTGACTATTCTTCTCTTCATGACAGTAGTTTGTTCTCCAACTCTTGCACGCGTTCACGCAACGCGCGTATTTCGTCCGCTTGCGCGTACTTTATTTTGATGGCATCTTTCAATTTTTCGCGCAAGATCTCCTCCTCCTTCGTTTTCGGTTGCGTTGATCTAGCTGCATCTTTTAACTTATCCGCAATCATCCCGTGTTGCTGTTGTCCGTCAACGTCCATCGCGTCCGTCGTCGCCGCCGTTGAATCTTGTTCCTGGCGCTCGTGCTGTTCCATGGAACTCTTCAGATCGCCCTTGAAAACCAAGAATGTTTCGTGATCGACAGCAGGTCCGGGCGCATCGCGGTCGATGAAACCTTTGCGTTCTTTCGTAGCGCTAAAGAAGCAGACGCGAATCGATTTGCTTTCACGTTCTTCTTCTTTCTCTTCTTCTTCTTCTTCTTCTTGAGCACCCATCCATGTTTTCGCCGCCGCGTAGTCTTCGAGAATGTTCGCGTCTGTCGTATCCACCCACACAACCTGGCCAGATGAGAGAACGTATCTCGACCAATCCGTTTGGAGCATGTCTTCTCGTTCTTCTTCTTCTTCTTCTTCTTCTTCTTCTACCACTTTCTTTTCTTCTCGTGAAATTATTTTCTTTTTCTTCTTCGCGCTCTCTAAATCTTCGCTCGCTTTCTCTACAACCGACGACGGCGAGGAAGGCGACGACGATGCTTTCTTTGCCGCGCTTAAAAGCGCGCTTTCATGTCTCGGCAAGTGCTTTTTCAATCGCAATTCTCGAGTCGTTTGAATGTGCAACATTTGAGCCGCGTTCATCTCCTCCTCCACGTGTATCGTCATGTTTTTGTTGATGTTATTTGTGTTCTCCTCGTTCGCATTGACAGCGGCGTCAGCGGCATCGGCAGCCACAGTAATCGCGTCTTTCTCATCTGCTCCTCTGTCCACATCTTCGCTCTCCAACGCGCGTTCGTTCAACGTCCACTTATTCCGTTCAAAATCAAACGTAAACTTCGCGCGAATGTGTTCTCTTCGCTTCTCCGCGTGTTCTCTCTTTGCAAACTCAAACGCGTCCAGACATTTTTTACCAACCGCCGTGTTCGAGTTGAACGGAGACATGGTTGTCGCCGTCGTCGTCGTCGTCGCACTTATATTCGCAGAATTTCTTCCGTCACCTTTGCTATAAATCGACCGCATCCCAGAGGACATCTGATTATGTTCGAACAAGTTGACCGATTTCGCTTCCACCGGATGTAAAGGATTTCTCTGGCTCCTCTTCTCCGTGAATCTGTTGTGGACTAAACCGCCGACGTTGGAGGCGTTCTCCGGTCGCGTGCAATTCGCCAAAACCGGTTGGTCGTTAAACCCTATTCCTCTTTCTTCGTTGGAAAACGATTTCGAGAGGGACTTCGAGTCTTCTTCTCCTCGAGGCCCCGCCTGTTGTTGAAACCACGAAGACGTCGTCCAGATAGATTTCGTTGACGTCGATGCTTTTTCTTCTGCTTTTCTCGTCATCGAAACGTCGTCGTCGTCACCAGAATGAGTACGTCTTCTCGTCGTCGTCGTCGCTTTGAGCGCGTCCACTTCTCCCGGGTCTTCGCACGGTAACGATGGGTTGTAATAATACCCCGTCATTTTTTATTCTTGTTTTTGGTGTTGTTTATGTCGCGCGTGTGTTGTGTACTAAAGAGTGACGAGGAGATGTGATGAAAACGAGAGCGCAAGCAAGCGTTGTTGTCAACCGCGAGTGTGGCTGCTTTTCTTGCTTTTTTGAAGTTTTTCTTGCTTTTTTTTTCGTGCATGCGCGCACGAGTTGCGTTTTTGTCTTCGATTCTTCAAAAAAATTCGGGCTGTTGTTGTTGTGGTGGTGGTGGTGTGCTTTTATTGTGTTGCGGTGGGGTTTGAGAAGAAGAGAGAACGAGAGAGAGTTTCGTAGAAAGAACACAAATACTAGAGTAATACACGTAATATATACGAGAGAACAACACGTCACAACAACAATAAACGATGAAAATCTTGAGAAAGAACGAAGGTCTTGTGTCGAACTTTGAGATGTGCGAACTTTTGAAACAACGCGAGTTGAAACGACACGAACAAGTCGGAGGAGGAACAGAAGTCGGAGACGAGGAGAACAACGAGTTTGATAATAATAATAATAATAATAATAATACAAATAGTTACGACGAAGGGATGCCAATAGATGAACACGACGATGAAGAAGAAGACGAAGAAGAGTTTGTGCCGTTATACCCAACCCCACACGCACCGTTTGAAACGGAGATTCTGATGTTGAAGGAGTTTAAAGAAAAAGGCGTGCGGGTCGGGAAACACGAAAGACAAATGATTCAAAAGTTTATCGAGGGTATTGTTGAACTTGATCTGACCAAAGCGGAAACGTTGATGTTGATTAATTTGAGACCGAGCGGGAAGAAGAAACACGCGATTGTGAAAGCGATTGTGGAGTCGAGCGCAGAACGCTTCGCAAGCGAGGAGGAGTTGGACGACTTGTTGACTTTAGTGAAGAAATATTTGTTATAAGAGAGAAGAAAATAAGGAATGAATATTGAAGTGGACGTCTACAAAGCGCTGGAAGCGCTTTTGCTTCAAGAATGTTCTGGAGATGCAATTGTAGACGACGACGACGACGAGAAAACTTTCGCGAGTAAAAATGTTTCGGTTTCGCGAGTGCGTTTGGCGATGAAGTTAAGTGAAGAAAAAACAACTCTTCGCAATACGTGCGTCGTCGTCGTTAAATATGGACGAAGCTTCGAATCAAAAGTGCATTTGGATAGGCTCGGGTTCATGGTGAGCGACGACGAGAGCGTCTCTATTCCAGTACCATCGAATGATGATGATGATGATGATGGTGACGGTGATGCACTAGTCTTTGAAGTGTGGTCCGAAAATCTCCTCGTAGGTATCGGTAAAACGACTCGACTACGGAAGGAAACCGTAGTTAAGATTAGAAATCCCCTTAGCAAGAAGGATACCACGGTCGCAATACTCGCGATCGTTGTAGTTTAGGTGTAGAAATAGTAAATGTAGTAATGTAGATAGTGTTACAGACTGTTAGTATAAGAACGTGACGGATGCGCTAAAAGCTAAAATCAAATGAGGCCCGGTCTGGTCGCCGCGCCGGGCGACAACCAAGTCGTCTTGTACGTCTTCGCCTCTGGATTCCAACCTCGCACGTTTTTCATCACCCTATTCTCTCTTTCTCTGATTTCTCTGCAATCTTTCGCGTACCGTCTATCTTCCTCTGCTTGTAAAAACGGAACTAATATCGCTCTCGCGTTGTGCTTCTCGTCCAACACTTTTCGTCGGTGTTTGTTCCCTTGTCCTATTTGATAAAAACCGTACACGGCTGCGGCACAGTAGGCGCCGAATAAAGCAAATCCCGATGGACCAGTGGATGGAATGCGTCGCGCGTAACGCACGGATGGGTAACCGCCCGGTGGTGGACCGTCCTAAGTAATAATAGAAGAAGAAGTTCTCGTTATGAGTATACGTGTTTTGTTGTTCAAAAGAGAGAGTTGTTGAAGAATCGAGTGTCTCTCCTTTTGTCAAAATCCGACGACTTGAAAATAGAAACGAAATTGGCGTATTCGACGCGCTACATTTGATCGTCTCTCACGGAACGACGCGTAAACAAAAGCAAACGCATCGTTGCTCTTCGTATTCATCCTCCGCGGACCGAAGAGATTTTCGAATCGAGTCTCTTTTGACCATTCTTTTTTACGCGGGACGCACACATTTTATAAAAAGTAAGCGCAACGGAAAATGCAAAACGCGAAGAGGAACTTATTAAACAACGATTTGATGATTAAACCTATTCTTACCTGCATCACCGGCATGTCCAACACGGACTTCATTCCGGCCACACCCCGAATAGTCGCCTCCGTCATCGTGTGCTCGTTCGCGTTCTACTGCTATGTGTGTATATACGAGCGCACGTTCTCGTGCTTTTTTTTGTGAAGAAATCTAAACTTGGACTCTCATCTGAATTCCTCATTGATCATCTGAACTCTTTGGTACGAAAAGGTTTGTTTACTCGTTTGTTTTTTATGCGCGCATGCGCAAGAGAGAGAGAGAGAGAGAGAGAGAGAGAGTTTTGTTTCGTTTCAGTCGATCGCATTCCTCCTTTCTCGTTTCGTGTTGTTATTGTTTGCCGGGGCTCTCTCTTCCTGTATTGGAAGAGGAATCGGTTTTGTTTCTCTTTCGCGTCGCTTTTCGTTTCCCCATCCATCATCGGCGGAGAACTTACGAGAGTCAACTTTTCTTTTCTAAACACAAAACGCAAAGATAGATAGACAGAGAGAAGGAGAAGAAGAAGAAGACAAAAAGAAGACATGGGAGGCGGTCAAATCCAAGTGGACATCGGGGACGTCGACGACCCAGTCGACCCGAAGTTGCAAATCGAAGACTTGTGCAAACCAAAGTGCGATGCGTTTTTGAAAGCGTACGAGGCGTGCGCGGAACGCATCGAAGGCGACGAAACGGGAGAGAAACATTGCACGGGGCAATACTTCGACTTTTGGTCGTGCGTGGACCACTGCGCGGTTGGGCCGACGATGAAGCACACGAGTTAAATTAGTAGCAAAACAAACAAATCGATAACGACAACAACAACAATAAACGAGTTTTATAATCTATCTACTGCTGCTTTATTACACTACATCAAACTTTCTTCGTTCTGAACCTACCGAATCGAGCTAAAATCCGAGAACAACATCTTCCTGTTGCGATACTCCTCGCTCTTCTTCTTCTTCTTTTCTCTGCTCTCCTTCTCTCTAGAACTAGAACTACCGCTAGAACTACCGCTACTACTATGGGCGCTGACGTGAGTGCTCGTGTGCTTCTCCGCCGCGGTGCCGCTTGCTTCCACCGGCCAATGCTCGCTCAAAAAGTCGTCAGAAACCGACACCGCGCTTACGTGACCTTGACCTTCCTCCGACGCTAACAGCTGATCGAGCAAATCGCCACCGAACACGTCGATGAACGGCGCGTACAAAGGCCTCAGAATCATCAAGAATATCAACCCGATCGGTAAACATATCAAAAACAAACGCGCTTTCCGAGTGCCTCTGACGTGCTCGGGATCTCTGTTCAACTTTGCAACCGGGTCCGTCATCGACGCGGCGTGTTTCGGCGAAGACGACGACGTTCCTCCTCCTCCTCCTCCTCTTTCTCGGGAAGGTTTCGACGATTTTGCTTCCGGGTCGATGTCCACGTGAGTATTCGTCCCCGGTCTTCTGCCGATGCACCACGCGGGTAACGCGCTAGATAAATGCTGCTTCCTCTGGTGCGTCGTCGTCATTTATTCGACGATATATTATCACGCTCTCTTTCTATTTATTATTGTTATTATTATTACGCGCGTGTGTGTTTGTAAGAACAGAGAGAGTGTCGTGTGAAATCTATGACGAAACGAACAGAGGAGAGTCTTTGAAAAGACGAGAAATACTTTGATGCTCCTGTTTACGATATTGCGACCTGTTTACGATATTGCGAACAACGCGCCGTGATGATGGCATACGATCACATCAACATTTTCTACGTATAAATACATCTACTCTCTAATTCTATATTCTAATTCTATTCTACCATGAAGATCTCGATCGATTTGATTACTGTCATCTTTTCTTCGTCGTCATCTCTTCTTTCAGATGAAAGTTTTCCTTCTCTAACTCTCTGATTTTCGCCAATGCGACGAATAAAGGAACGAACAACAACAAACTCGCCAAGATGGAAGGAACGCCGATGGGGACGTATTTCGTACCCCACGAGACGCAAAGATTCCCCCACGGCGCACATGCTTGAACGAAAACATCGTCCGAGGTCAATTGCATCATTCCCTCCTCGAATGCACTTCCGTTTGGGACGATGACTTTTACGATCTTCTTCGCGACACTTCTGCGTCCTCCAAATTTCACGACGAGAGTTTTGGGAGCAGTTAAACCGAGTTTGAGCGACGACGATGAGGACGAAGAAGAAGAATACGATGATGATGATGATGATATCGATGTCACCGCAGCGTGTTTAGCAGCGGTGTACATTTTGTGGTGTGGTTTTGTTCTTGATTTTTTTTTCCTTTTTTTAATCCCCCACCAAAAAAAGCAAAACAGAGGAAGAGGAGAGTTCAAAAAAAAGAGAGAAGAGAGAAATCTCTTCTTCTTCATTCTTATTCTTCTATGTATATTATTGATAACACATAACATAACACATACACAAAGAGAGAGAGAGAGAGAGAGAGAGAGAGAGAGAGAGAAGATGACGGAGGAAAACGACGACTTAAACGGGACGACGACCACTACGCATCGCTCTGCTCCGGACGACGACGGTGGTCTTCGCAATCGGAGGAAAAACGGTGGTGATGGTGTAAAAGAGAGACGAAATGGATTATCATCATCAGAAGCCGCAAGAAAGAAGAAAAAAGAACGACGAGATTCCTTGGACCAGATGCGAAAACGGGAACAAAATCGGATACCTTTGATCGAACAATCGACGAAATATATCTTTTACACTCTGCTGGTGCTTCTGTTGGCCTTGGTTATTCCCATCGCGCTGAGGCAGTTGGCGAATAAAATGGTTGGTTTAAACGATAAGAAGAAGAGCTCTTCTTCTTTCTTTGGTGCCAAAACGTTGTTAAAAAAATGGTCTCTGATTGATTCAAAGTCCACGGATACGAAGTTGTTGTTAGGGGACATGTACCGAGCGGACATGGATACGGACGAAGCGATCGAGACGTTGAGAGAGGTGACGGTGAAATACGACTCTGCGTTGAAACAACAAGAAGAGGAGAAGAAAAGCGGTAGCGGGAGTAGCGAATCTTTAAAAGCGAAGAGCAAAGAAGCGAGCGTACGATTAGCGTTGGCTTTGTTAGATAAAGCGGACGGGAACGCGGCAAAGAGTCCGCTAGGATTTACGCACGATAAGACGCCGTTGGTAGAGGCGAAGTATAACTTGAAGAAAGCGAAAGCGATCGAAGAAGAGTTGCAAACTAGAAGAAAAGATGGCGGAAAAGACGACGACGACAACGATGAAGACAATAAGAATGTGAATAAGATTGAGATTGAGGTTGCTTTGTCGCGAGTATATCAACACGAGCGTGATTTTCCATCCGCGGTTGCTATTTTGAACGAAGCGTTGGAAAAGAAACCGTCGAGCACGGAGGCGAGATGGCAGTTGGCAGTCGCGCACCAAGGCGCCGGCGACTGTCAGTCGGCGTTGGAGCAATATCGCGTGTTGATTGAAGACGCGAAAGTCAAGCACGCGCACGTGTATTTGCGAGCGAGCATGTGTTTACTGCACGGACGCAAAAAAGAGGATAACTCGACGAAACCGTTGAAAATGCATTCGATTTCTGGGAAAGGCGTCAAGACGAAAGTCGATCCGAGTCCAGAGGAGGTTGTGCAAGCGATTTCATATTTAGAGGCGGCGACGACGATCGATTCGAGCTTAGGACACGCATGGATGCAGTTGGGATTAGCGCATGTTCTGCGAAACGCACCGAGAGAAGCCATTGGACCGTTGGAGAGAGCGAAGAAAGAACTTGGGGAGAACTCGTTGACGGCGGACTTCCACTTGGCGGCGGCGTATCAGCAAGCGAACAGATGTAAAGACGCGATTCCGTTGCTTATGAACGTGGCGCAAAAATCTAGAGAACAACACGAACGCATGATGCACATCGATAACATGAAAGATGGGAGAGCGCAAAAGTTAGAAAGTTCTATCCCCGCGCACGAAGCGTTCTTAAGAGCCGGTGGGTGTAAGTTTCTCATGGGCGAAGTCGACGGCGCCATCGAGTTGTATCGCGAAGCGTTGGTCTCCTCGGATAAATTCGCACCAGCATTAGTAAACTGGGGTATCGCGTTAGAGCATAAAAAAGAGTACGACAAAGCCGAAGAAAAGTACAAGCTGGCGGTGGAGAAGAACCCAAATATGGCGGAAGCGTACGCGCGATGGGGCACTTTGAACTTTGGACAAGCGAGAACGCTCGTGCAAGCGTTCGTCCATAAACGGCGCGAAGAGAAGAACAAGAAAAAGGTCTGGAAAGACCCGGAGGAATCGAAGGAGAGAAAAGAACTTGGAGCGTTAATCGATGCGGCGTTTTCGAGGTTGGAGAAAGCGGCCGCTTTGGACCCGAATCACTCGATTAATCAAAGACTCTCGTTTATGAGGCAACAAGCGAAAGCGTTAATTAAAGAAGTCGAAGGTAAGAATGCGAAAATGGACGAGCCGTGGGATTTGAAAGAGGAAAGAGAAAGTAGCCAGCAACAGCAGCAGCAACAATAATAAGGACAAGATGAGTAGTAGCGTATTAAGCACAAACGCGTAACGCATTTGTCGTGTTATTAATCCTAAATAAAACATACACCTGCAACAACGAATATCATACGCTTTGTCTTTCTACTTACGCTTCTAAAACTTCCTCTTCTTTTTTTTCGTCAACGCTAATGCTATTATCATCGTCCATCTTCCCTATCTTTTTATTCTCGCTCCTTCGCCTCAAATCGTCCGTTTCTAAACGCAAAATCAACTCTCCTTTTGTTCCGGAGACTTTCAACCCTCTCGTTTTCAAGTCGTGTTTCAACTCCATTCCGGTTCGTCCGAAATACGGTCCGAAATACGCCACGCCATGCTCGGAAACCAAACCTTTCTGCTCCAAAACGTTAAACACGCGTTTGCAAACCACGTCATCTCTGACGATATCCCCGTATTCGACGTCGTTGTTCTTCTGTAACGTCTCTCTCGCGTGACCGTACGCCGCAATTAACAAACTCTCCGCTCTTCCGTGATCCTTCTTCCTTTGCAACATATCTTCCGATTCCGGGAAGACCATCTTCGCCATCTCGATCGAATCATCTTTACTCGTTTTCTTACCACTCAACCCCAACGCGAGCTTCCACGCCTGAGGTTTCACCACCTCCACTCTCGTCGTCTCTGGGTTCACGCACGATTCTAAAACACCTTTCCATAAACCAAAATTGTATCCTTGCACGAACGCCGTCTGCGCGCTAAAGCCGAACTCGACGCCGCCTTCTTCCACGAATACGACGCTCGAATGTCCACCATTCCCATCGCTCGGCAAGTCCAGCTCTTTCACTTTTTCAATCATTTTTGCCACGTCCAATCGTATCCTCTTTTTCCCGTTCACCGTAACCGTCATCGTCGGCACGTCCACAATTTCAACCGTTTGCACGTCTCCGGCAAAGTCACCCCTTATTATTGCCAACGCCCCTCCTGCGTCGGAATCGCACCCGACCACGGCCCATTTGTACCGTTTCTTCCTCGGCGCGTCGTTCACTTTCTCGTTTTCGTTATTGTTACTCTCGACGACTTTGGCGACGATTTTGACTCTTCTTCTGCTTTTCTCTCGCAACAGAACAGACACCGACGACGACGATTTTGAAGAAGGGGATAATAGATTTTTCTGTGCTCGTCTTCTACTCAAACTGGAAACGTTCGTTGCGAATGATGATGATGATGAACACGACGATGATGATGAAGCAAACGTCCGTTGTTGTTGATTAGTATACGCGGTGGAAGGAGACGATTGAAATGTGAGCGCGCGCATCATCATCGAATGATGTAGGAGTACTAATACGTCTCTTTGGCGTCGTCTGCAGAGGAGGAGATGAGACATTTAGAAATGTGAAGAGAGTTCGTTTTAAAACGAAACACACAAACGTCTCTTTTTTTTCGACTGGTCTCTTCTTTTGGTTTGTACAAAATACTGTATGACAGTTAGTTCATAGAATAGATAATAAAGTTCTCACTTATTACAACAAGAATGATGATGATGATCATTAGTATTAACGATGATGATAATGATGATAATAAAACAGGTAACATATATATAATACATCCATTATTCACATGCGCTCGGCGGCTTTGGGAAGCTTTCAAACGCTGTGGTTCTGGTCTTTTTTTTTATTGTGCGAACAACAACACGAACAAGGCACTCTTTTTTTTTTATCTGGAAGAAATGACTGCTTCCCAGGAAGGCAACGGGCAGAAACCTTCGGAGATCAAAACGTACTCGGATTTCGCGAAACGCAAGCGAGACCCGTCTTCGAGCATCTTCGTCATCTTATCCGTGACGACTTCGTCGTCTAAGAAAATCGTCGACCCGGGTAACGGCGAGACGAATAAATTTTCAGCATTCAACGTAAATCGAACCGCGTGATTGACGCCCATTTTCAACACGCCTTTGTGCCTTTTCAAACACTTGGAAATATCGAACGGTTCCAACGGGCACTCCAAATTTACATCGCACGGCTCGTCTTCGTCCATTCGCGCGTCCATGCACCCAGGTTTGTCTAATAAGAAAGTGAATTGACACGCCGCGCTTTCTTCTTCTTTTTTCTTTTTCTTCATCAAAGTCTTTTGCTGACTCACATAAGATGATGATGATGATGATGCGCGGCGTCTGTTATTTAACGCCGGAGAAACGCCCGTCGGTTGAAGACAAGAAATGTAAAGCATTGCGAGCGAGCGGCGAAAAGAGCAAATCTGGGTGCTCTCGTGGTGAGTTCTTTGGTGATTGTTGCAGAGGAAGGAATCGTGAGCGTGTGTGAATGTTGTTGAGCGTCAAAATTCTAAAGCACGACACGTCGGATTTTTCCTTTTCCTGTTTTGGTGTTGGAAGATGAGATCCTTTTTGTCCTCTTTCTTGTCTCGCTGCGTGTGATGGCGTAAAATACATTCATTTAAACAATCTTCTTCTTCTTCTTCTTGACTTCTTCATTACAAAAACTTCACCTTAATAATACTAATAAACAAACAAATTATTCGAGCTATCCACCACCACGGGTAGGCCACTTGGCACCCAACGGTTCCTCCACAAAAGTCCGATCTTTCAACCCGAGCGCAGTGATCACCTTTTCGTACTTCAACGGCTTGGTTCGACGAAGATACTTCAAAAGTTTCTTTCGTCTCTCCAACATTTGCGATAAACCTAATCGACTGTGCTTATCTTTCTTGTGGACTTTTAAATGTTCCGTCATGTACGCGATTTTAGCAGTGAGAGCGGCGATTTGGACATCGGACGAGCCGGTATCCGCCGACCACCGCGCGTGCTCTCTACGAACTCGGGCCAACTCAATCTTGTTGATTTCAGCTTTAGAAGCGGTTTCAACGCCTTTGAATTTGCGAACCATTTCGCGATAGCTGCTCGGATCAAGGCTCAACACCTCCCCGTCCGTGGACAAAAGAGATGTAGGAGTGGTGGAGACGAATCTCCTTCCTCGAAGGAAAGAATTGTTGTTTGTTTCATTTGTTGTTGTTTTTGTCGTCGTCGCCGTCGTAAAGAACGATGCTGCTGCTGGTGGTAAAACCAAAGCTCTCTTTTTATCTACTACGGTTGTACTTGTTGTTGTTGCTAAAAGTCGATGCCCCCCTTCGATGAAAGACGAAGAGCGACCTCGCGCGGCTATTCTCCTCCATAAACTCATTTTCAATATAATTCTAATAAACTACTAATATAAGTCAAAGAATATATGAAATTAAGCGGCGTTGGAGTTCGGCGACTTCTTCTTGCCCGGACCGACGACGACGTTGACAAATCTTCTGTTGTAAACGATGCGCTTGCCCGCTCTTCCCTTTGGGCGTTTCTTCGTTTCTTGTTTGGCAACTATTAATAATTTGGTTTCAAAGAGAGTGGTGTAGTGAGGGAAAGAAATTATGTTAGTCATATGTGATATCGACAAAAGATATGAACCGAAGTGAAAGCGATGAAAGAGAGCGCACTGACGCGTGAACATAACCCAACGCGATCTGTTCCGGTGAGGTTCCGATCCCACGTAACTTCGCGACACCTCTTTGACGCCGCATTTCCGAGCGCCGATTTTCACCGTCGCTAAACGAGAGAGGGCTTCCCACAAAAGGTGCAAAAATTACGCGTATGCGCGCGAGGGATTCGATAAAAAAACCTCCACGCGAACGATTACAAATCACTATTCTCGTTCAAAACGACGTACCCTTCGGAGTTTGACCTCGGACTTTACCGGCACGAGCGAGCGAACCGTGAACTTTTCCCATTATACGTTACGTTTATGCACGTAAGATTGAGTTTTTTTTATGCCGGATTTCTCGTCGTCTTTTCCTCTTCAGTTTTTGTTTTTTTCGACGGATCAAAACGTCGATTTTTATAGCCGTTGTTGCCACTTTTTTAGCGACATCATCCCCTCGCCGACTTATACACACACACACACACAAGAACAACAAAAATGCCTTCCGACGAACAACAACTCGCAGAACCACTCCTCGACGACGGCGGAAACGACCGATTCGTTTTGTTTCCGTTGAAGTACGATGCCGTTTGGGAAATGGTACGTTTATCATACGATATCATTTCTTCTATTTTCAAAAATCTTTCTGTTTTCGAAGCGTTTGAAATTTGTGCGTGTGCTGACGTTCTCTCCTCTCTCTCTCTCTCTCTCTCTCTCTCTCTCTTCCGATTATCAATTACAGTACAAGAAAGCGCAAGCGTCGTTCTGGACCGCTGGTACGTTTTACTTCTTCTTCTCGTTCGTTCTTGTCTCTGTTCTTCTTTAGTTCTTCTTCTTCTTTGCTCTCGCTTTGGACATTTCAAAAATTAACCTTCTTCTTCTTTCCCTGAAACTCTCTCTTTCTCTCTCCGATTTCAACAGAGGAAGTCGATTTACAAGACGACATGAAGCACTGGGAAAAGCTCACCGCGGACGAGAAGCACTTCATCTCGCACGTGTTGGCGTTCTTTGCCGCTTCGGACGGGATCGTCTTGGAAAACTTGGGCGTTCGTTTCATGAAGGAGATCCAAATCCCGGAGGTACGTTTTTTGTTTTGTTTTTCCCCCCTCTTTCCGAGAGAGAAATGTGTGCATCCCCGCGCGAATTCGTATTCGTATTCTCTGCGCGTTCTTCATCACGCGAACGTGATACTCACCGAAAACCACTCTTTTCACAGGCGCGAGCGTTCTATGGATTCCAAATTGCCATCGAGAACATTCATTCTGGTACGTTTATTCGATGATCGTTTTTAAACGCCGCGCGCTCCTCTCCTTCATGATTTTTTTTTCCGTTCCTCCTCTCTCTTTCTTTCGACACCTTTAAGAGGATGACGTCAAGGGGAAGAATAAAACTAACATATGCCGAAAATAAAAATTTTCTTTCATGAATTACAACAGAAATGTACTCTCTCCTCATCGATCAATACATCAAAGATCCGGTGGAGAAGACGAGATTGTTCAACGCGGTCGATACGATCCCGTGCGTGCAAAAGAAAGCCCAATGGGCGTTGAAATGGGTGCGTGATCTCGTTGCGCGTTTTGTATGTCGTTTACTTTTGCGCGAATAATGTGCGCACCCTCGTTTGAAACTTTTTCTTTGATCTGTGAATGGAAACTTACCCTTTTAAATTATAACGTATTAAACGAAACAGATTGACGGCTCTGAATCCTTCGCCGAACGTTTGGTCGCGTTCGCCTGCGTCGAAGGCATCTTCTTCTCCGGCTCTTTCTGCTCAATCTACTGGCTCAAGAAGAGAGGCATGATGCCGGGGCTCACCTTCTCCAACGAGTTGATCTCCAGAGACGAAGGTTTGCACAGAGATTTTGCGTGCTTGCTTTACACGATGTTGAACAACACGCCGGGCGAGGAGAAGTTGAGAAAGATTGTTACCGAGGCGGTTGAAATTGAGAAGGAGTTTGTGTGCGACGCGTTGCCGTGCGCGCTCGTCGGCATGAACGCCGACATGATGAGAGATTACATCGAGTACGTTGCCGATCACTTGCTCTCGCAGCTCGGCTTTGCGAAGGAGTACGACACCGCGAACCCGTTCGACTGGATGGAATTAATTTCTTTGCAAGGCAAGACGAACTTCTTTGAGAAACGTGTCGGCGAGTACCAAAAGTCTGGCGTCACCGGCGGGTCTGGCTCCATGTCTACCTTTGCGCTCGACGAAGACTTTTAATGTTATTATTCTTT
>JACLAA010000717.1_pt1 | contig 14936 bp, 10 predicted proteins | sample 8027891 | NCBI WGS metagenome assembly JACLAA01 (sample SAMN15724900, study PRJNA655200) | protist metagenome | isolation source: fluorescence activated cell sorting (FACS) single amplified genomes of... | place: Spain: Blaines Bay Microbial Observatory, Mediterranean Sea | collected 2016-01-19 | reverse complement strand
CGGCCGTTCGGGCAATCGGCATGCCCGTAGGCCCAACCTGCGGACAGAAGATAGCCGGCGGCGGCGACGCGAAAAAGGCCTTTTCGCATGACGAAGACCAGACCCTTTCTTCATACTGCCAAATTTTCCACTGCAAATCGCTTTGTTATACCCACTTTCTCCGTCTTCTTTTAGGTATGCGACGCTTGAGCATGATTAGTCCAGAAGTGTATGGGCAGGACTATCTAGTTGCTAAACCTCAATCAGTTGGGTCCCCCAAATCACGATCAATCAATGGATTGATGATCCTGACATCAATCAGCCACCTTTGTAATGCAGCTGCGTTTTCAATCGTGCCTTTCTACATTGCTGATTTGGGTGGCTCCTCATCTGACCTTGGTGAGTGCTTATCTCTCAGTGGGGCTGGTGGTTTCATTTCTCACTTGATCATTGTACCCCTTTCAGATAAATTTGGATCACGCAGAGTAATGATGTTTTGCTTTATGATGATTGCACTTACGTACCTCTTCATGTCTTATGCATGGGATACAACTTCCATGAAGGTAATTATATTCGTCAATGCGTGTTTCGGTGGTGGTGTCTCCACTGTTATCCAAGTTTACCTTGCAGAGGTCGTGAGCACCCCTTCTGAAATGGCGACCATCATAGCTCGTCTTGGTGCAATAGGCCATGCGTTCAGTATGGCTGGTCCTCCTTTCGGAGGTACGCTTGGATCAATTGCTGGGCGACGTAATGTCTGGATGTTCTGCGCTCTACTCAAAGTGATTGCGAACGCAGTCTGCCATTTTTTCTTGCATGAAAGCTCTGAGATGATTAGCAGCGAGCTCATTTCAAAGTCTGCTCAAGCGAAAGTGAGATGGATGCGACTTAGTCAACATTATGTTCCATCGCTTACCAGTCAGGCAGGGCGGCAGCGCAACAGCGTGCGCTGGGTCCCTATTGGAATTATAATTGGGGTACACGCTTTTCATGGCGCGAATGGCTGCATCCAGGATATTGTACTTCCTTATAGTCTTCTCCAAAAGTCCAACCTTGGTGCAGGTTTCTTTTCTGTCATCTTGATGGTCACCTCAGGTGTTAAATTTCTCGTACAAGCTCTGTTGTACGGCCCATTACAACAGAAGCTAGGCCTTCTTCATACGGGCCTGTGTGGATGGATGCTGATAGTTCTGGGATATTGTCAGTTTTTGCTTGTGAGTTTGTCCAGTTGCTCAGCCGATGACAATTTGTGCAAATTGGAAGGCGCATCACTCCGTGAGGTCACCCTGATCATCAGCGGAGCAGTAGCTCTTTCAAGCGGGAATGTAGTTGCATCGATGCCCATAATCCCACAGTTGGTGCAGTTATGCAACACCAAAAGCACAGGAACTGTACTTGCTGCAGCCACAGTGATTGGTTCGCTATTCATGATGGTTGCCCCTTTTATAGTTGGCACAGTTCTGCGTCTATACGGCTCAGCGGTTCCTGTGATAATCGCTGGCGTAACCACCTGTCTCTCTGCTATAGGATGGAAAATTGCAAGCCTGATTGAGGATGCTGAAGACACGGCGGAAGCAAGGAAAGGCATCAGAAGCAAACGACGATTTCTAGAAACAGTCCATGACTATGTGCATTTACAGCGATTGAAAAAGTGCGCACATGTCAAGCAGGCTCTAATGCAAGAATTTGACAGGTTGCTCGAACTTCGCATTCATGATTTATCTGAGGAAGGCAAGTTCGAGCAACTTTCCAAGGTGCTAAACTTTACATTCAAGGTGAGGGATGCAGGAGCTGAAGTGTCCGCGTCCCGTCCATCTTATGAACCCGATACACAAAGTGCAACATGATAGCAACATGATGGGCTAGAATTGTACTGTCTATTCTATGCATTCCATGTGTAAATGGGCGTCTAACCTCGCCGGCCTCTTGTTGACAAGCATATCGTCGTATGAGGTACGGGCCCATTTGGGCCCATTAGTTCTTCACATAACGTTATGTAACGGCTTGTAACGGCTAATATAGCTCACCATATTCGGCATGGGCGATGCTGGCGTGTATATTCATCATGTATTGAGCGCTCAGCATGATCTACATAGTAGTTTAGGTCGCGGTGAACACATATTTCACACCGACCTGCAAAGACCGCTGAAGTGGTTGCAGCGGCGACGGGCTGATTTCATGCTAGATGCTTCCAGCAACGACAGGTGAGCCCGAGAGCGTTGAAAGGACGAACAGGCTGTCCTCCGAGGGTTCGTTGAAAGATCCCTCAGCGACCTGGGTTGAAAGGGCTGAGGGTCAAGGCATGGGGCCGCGTGCTGGGATGGTGTACTCGGAGCAAGCTTGCGGGCAGCACCCGTCTCCTTGTGTGGTCTGTGTCACTCCACCTGGTCTGCATCACGATCAAAGACTTGTCTCGTGCTCGGCGAAAATGAATCGTGGGAAATGGTTTACATCACGGTCGCAGACTTGTCGTGTGCTCGGCAATATGTGTCGTGCGTCGTGACATGTATTTCCATCATGAAATCTATCTCGGGGAAGGGTGAGATATATTGAGTCGAGAGATGAGCACGAGATCGTGATATAACCTAAGTTTGGTCCAAGTCACCGGTTTCGTGACTTAGCGCGGAAAACCAGGTCTCCAGACGGTGGACAACGACCTGCGCGTGGACCGAAGGTATGGGGAGAAGAACGTTAGCAACCAGTCAGCTCAGAGTAGCAAGTGGTTGCTGCGGCGGGCGGCTCCGAGAAAGGGCAGTGCGTGGCGAGTCATATGAGGAAAAGCAGTGCTGGAGGCACAGGAGGCGCGAGAGGACGCCGCGCAAGCGTGCAGATGCGCGCGGCGACGCACGTTTCCAAGCAGCAGGAGCACACGCGCCAGCAGGAGGATCGGATGCAAGTCCACCGACGGGTAGAGGCCGGAAGCCATGATTCCCGTGAGAGAGGCTGAGGCCCCATGCCCCTCCCGCGGCCTCTCAAAGAACGACGGTAATGTCGCCCCGCGGAGCAGAAACTTGGTGCCCCCGCCCTTCAGTAAGAATATGCCACTTTACAGCCGTACCCGACCGCTCTAACGATGCAGACAGCCGCGTCCCGCTGCCACCTGCGGCCCGCTCGAAGGCCGCTGCTGGCTGGCGCGGGCACGCCGCTGTCGCCGCCGGCGGCGGCCCCGCCCAACTCAATGACCGCTCTTGGCCGCCCCCACAGCATGGGTCCAGCCAAGAGCGTACGCTGGCCGCACACAGGCGCATGGAGCGGTTCAAAGAGATTATATCGCTCTCTAGCCCATGAATCCACACCGCGCGCGCTCCACTTCGCTTTGCCAGCGTCGTCGTTGCCCATAGTGATGTGGCACATACAGAAGGTGGTGCAGCACAAGCGTTAGCGCATCTGCGCAAAGACATCCAGAGGTGAACCATTTGCAGCTGCTGCGGCGACATGCCGTCATTGCTGCTGCTGCCAGAAATCTGCTGTAGCACGACAATGCAGACGTGCATGCAGGAGTGCCCTGACATTGACCTGGCACCAGCCACGCAAGCAGGTTTTGTGCAGCCAGCAGATTGTCGCCCGAGCTGACAATGCATTCTCAGCTGCCGCTGAGGCCAAGCCCGCCTGAGCCATGTCGGTGGGTCACTTTGCAATGATCCCAAGCCTCCAACCAGTCCCCAGGCCAGGTGGCCGGCAGCAACTTCCAGCCATAGGTAGCCCGCATGCGCAGAATAATGCTTGCAGGCGCACACCGGCATGCTGAAGAGAAGGCAGGCAGCAAATTCTGCTGCTGCTCAGACTGCTCAAGCAGGCAGTGGCACTGTCCACTTCTGGCATGTTCTCCCTGACTGTACAGAAAGGGGGGACAGCTAAGATGCTTTCAATGGGTAAGCATAGGCAAACGAACACTCAAGCTAGCTACTAAGTAGTATATGCCATAGCCTGTCAGCTGCAAATGTTGTCTTGTGAATCTGAGTTGATTGCCAAGATAGTTTTATGGAGTATGCGTGCATTACACACTGTTGTCTCAAAGCCAAGCAGCATTTTCAATCTTTGGAAAAGTTTGCGTTCATTCAATCTCCTCTTCTTAGCTACTCGTAGTATGTTAGCCCTTCCACACTTCCCTGGTGAGACAACCGTTAGATTGGAATGGATCATTCGATGTCGTCAAATTTCAAGGCCTGGCCTAGACACATGACCTAGCTCGTAGGCTAGGCTCGGAGACGGACGTCGTAGAGGCAGAGCTGCGGCGGGTCGTTTGCCTAGTGTTGGCTAGGCTGGTGGCAAACGTGTTTGAGGTCCCGCTATCGTGACGTGGACCCCACTCTAGCGCGAGACAGGTGCGAGAGTCTACCCGAGAAACTACTTGCAGTGTCTCTGGCTGCGGCTTACGCCCTTTGCGCGTTACACTCTCCCCTCCTCTCCTCCCCGAGCGGACGGACGAGCCAGACGGCTTTGGACGTCGCGCATCGAGACGGAGAGTGAGACTAGGAGAGCGTGCCGCGCAGGAGCGAGCCGCCTCAGCGTACCCCCTTCTTAGGGAGGCTTGCGAACGTTACGGCTGAGCACGCGCGCTACCCAACGAGCGTTACGGGTAACCGAGAGGAGACGACCGCTAGGTACATGAACGAGGGACGTCAATGTGACTGTGGGGTCAGTAAACACTCGTTATTTGCGAGAGCCACTAACCACGCGTGGAGTCGCTAGCTGCGCTGGGTGCGATTATCGCACTCTCGCGATGTTTAGCACCCCGAAAGCTTATCTTTAGTGGGGGGTGCAAATAACGAGTGTTAGTGCGCCCCCATATTCTTCGTGAGATTTGGGATTTTGCTCATTTTGCACATGGTGTGCTCTTCATCTCACACAATACGTTTCTGTTTCAAACCCTTGACATGGTTAAAAGCTTGCTTTCTCCTGGCAATTCCAACCCTAAATTCTCTAACTTTGACACCATGCCCTGCAGTACCAACATTCCAAATAGCAAAGTCAGATCTCAGCTGCCACCTGCAAAATGTGCTGCTAAAGAACCACGTAGGAAATGACAGAAGTTCTGTCGATAGTATCAATTTGGTTGAGGTGCTCGAGAGGTTTCTCCCATATCTAGGCATTGTGGGTGTTGCACGTCATGCTGCAATGTACTCAAGGGAGCAAAGCATTTTGTCAACAAGATCCTTGAATACTACTGAACTTACTTCGGCTCGGATTCAGGATTATTACATATCGCACATGGTGGGATCATGGTTAGCTCAAAAGATGCTCTCTTGCGGCTTGACATGTAGCATTCATTTCATTCATGAACTTCTGCACCAGCATTTTGTACCTCTGGGCTCCAAAGCTGGCCGCGGAAGTGTATCTGACATATATCATGCGTACATGTGGGTGGTGACAGAAACTGCGATCGATGAAGGACGTTTGTCCGAAATCTTTGCGTTTTCCAACAGTCTTCCGGACACGCGAGTATCTGCTGAATTGAGAAGTGAGCTGTTTCTTGCAAACCATGGTATAGGCCATGGACTCACCAAGCACATGGAGGGTCGACGCGTCGGCTCTGCTAATATGCCAAAGCTCTTCTCAACCACATTTACCACCCACCGCCTGAAGTCTTTGAACGATTTAGCGCTTCAGGTGAGTAGCAAGAAGTACATGGCAGGAGGAATCTTTCACAGCATCTATCATGAAATGAGACTGTCGCAAAGAGAGACAATGCATTTGAATGAGTCATGCAGTGCCGACCTGGCCAAACACGCTTTCGTCATGTGCCTTCATGTAGTTGTTTACTTTATACCCATAAGATTTTACGCCAAGGAGGTGGATTTGGGATCATGGACACATTCAGCGTCTCTTCGATGGGTATGCGATTTCAAAATTTGTGATTTCTGTGGCGTACGCAGGCCTCTTGGTATAATCAATAGCTTTGCCACCTTGAAAGTGCAATGTGAGAAAGACTATCTTAAGGGATGGCATCGCTCGATTTGTACACGGCTCGTACATGCAATCAGCATGTCACTTGTAAATACAACCAGATGCTCCGTAACGCCCTTGCCAGCACCACACGCATATATCATCTTTGGCAACATTCTATAGAAAGGCCTACATCGCTGCGCATGGTCACCGCGGCCTCCTCTCTCAACCTGTTCAACCTGTTCAACACCACGGGCGTTCGGATGAGTTCTGCAGCTGCCCAGACTGCCCGAGCAGGCGGTCATCCGCCATAACCATAGAGATGGCTGTACTGGGCGAACCAAAAATACCACTACTATCCTTGAACTGTCCACAGCCAAGAAGAGTATCATCGCCAATGGGGATACAATGGGGATTGATCCCAGTCCATTATTCAATGGTAAAACCACTGTGGTCTGAAAATCAATGCAAGGTACGCCATTCCATTTAAAACACAAGTTGGTGATTAGCGTAGATAGCCTCACCACCAGGCATTCCACCACAAAAAGGAGCTAGGGCGCGGCCCAATAGTCCAGGACCAGTTTTCTGTTTACGACCACCGGCCTAAGCTTCGCGCATGCGAAACCGAACCCCCCCCACAGCGTGGGACCACGTCTGGAAATCCGGGTGAGATAAGATCAAACGACCCGGCGGGCCGAATCGACACTCTGGCAAGTGTCGATTTTGCACGGGGCTCTCTAGGGCTCGTGTTTTGCTCGCTGGAGCCCATCATCCTTCTTTGCACGTGTTGTTTAAAGAATTGGGTTTCTTATTTACTCATATACACCACCGTTTTGGACTGACGCAGTGGCGACCTGTCGGTCGAAGCGGTGAGCGGCGACGCGCGGCGACATGCCGGCTTCGAGCGGCGGCGCCAGCAGGTGCTTGTCTAGCGTCCGAGCCGGTCGCCAAGATGGCGCTCGCCTTCCTCGGCGAGCCGCCGGCGTGAGTGACGGCCACGTACCCGCGTTCGAGACGCGTCCTCGAGCCATCGTGCTGAGCGCCCGATGCCCCTACTGATGCGCGCACACGGCGCGCCCTAGCAGCCCGCTCCCGCGGCTGCCGCATGCTGCTCGCGTGTCCGACCTTCTCCTTGGAGTACAAGAGAAGGCTTTTTTGTGCCACGGCCACGGTTTATTCTTCCCAAAGAGCCGGTCTCCACGGAACACCCAAGAGCTATAAAGGGGTTCCGTGGACCGCAGAATAGTCTTTACAGAAGCGGTATGGGTCCTCGGGTGTGTAGACGGAAGCCAACTTGTACGCGGCACAGGTCTATGCGAAGAGGCATGGGTTGCTTCAACCTTTAATTTAGAGACCCCCAAAAATCGAGTGTATCCAGTGTCATTCATAGATGTTAAGCCGAGCACAGAGAACCCCGATTATGATCCTATTTTTTTTAGTATTTGTTTGGCAACTGGGACTATATTTCAATCAACATCAGACTGTGGGAAAAGTTGAGCTTTTGATGTTGAGTGGAGAGCCAAAAAGTGCGACCTCATTTCTCGCTTCTATAATCTACCAGGTTTCATCTTCTGTGTGTTCATTTTATTCAAACTGTGAGATTGAAATACCAGGTTACTTTCGTTACATGACTGTGTTGCATTGGGACACATTACGTTATGCAGAAAAAAACTTCATCAACACAAACTTTGTGGACTCTTCTACCTTGTATTTTGATGGTTATGTCCCAAAGGACGGCCGTACTTTTGTAATGTCCTTGGGGGGGCGTCGCGGAGGTATATATCCTAAACATGTCATCCAAGGCTTTGTGCCGTCTCCCGCATTACTCTCTTATGCTTCGTTTCCTGAGGAGAGAAGCAGTTATCAGAACCCATGCCTCCTCCATGTTTCATATCTAACTTCTGTCTGGTACACAGGAAAGACAGCATACACGTTCCGAAATTTCAACTTCTCAAGAGGGATACTCGAGCTTTGCAGCCATATGAAAATCTTTCATTCTGCATGTCAGCTCAAGATCGGTTCATACGCTGCACCTCCCTTGCCCATCCGATATGTGCTTATCCTTCGTGACCCCCGTCCTGGAGCTCTGTCGTTGATGCGCATGCAAAACGTGTCGTACAGCGATGAATTATTTTCGGCATCTGTGATCGAATTTGCGGTGGGAATAACGATTCGATACACCTGGCATCGATCATTCATGAACAACACCACTTTTTCCTGTTTCTACGAGGATTTGATTACCAATCCTGTCGACGTTACAAATCTACTTGCAGGCTTTCTGTTCGGGGGACTCGACCTGAATTTACTGAATACGTCCAATGTGGTAACTTTGGCTGACCAAGAGCCCTTACTGGCCATTAGGAAAAGCCCTGGCCCTCAACGACGATACGCTAGTAGCGGGGCTTGGGCAACTGTAAGCAAGAAGCTAGTCGATATTCTACCTCCGTCTTTGTTGAGCAAATGGGACCGGTACTACTCTGGTGCCGGACGTAAACACCAATATATAGTGGAGCATTGAAGCCTGCTGAAGCCTGAGTTCATATGTCTGTTATTCACCCAGAAGTAATATGGCTGTATTGTCGTGTTCCGAGGCGCTGACGTTCACAGCAATAGCCCGGACGTATGAGTAAGCCTGATTTTGTGTCTGCTAACTTCCCATCGCTCAAACGCTGCTGCAGCTTCTCAGCAACCGCAACTGTACTATGTACCCCCCGCTACTTCACTTGCGACAGCTTACGACAGCCATGCGGCGGCGCGCAAAAAAGTGTTCGGGGCGTGCTCACATAGTGCTCACACACCTATCGATAGTAAAAGTGTCCCGATCACTTTCAGAAGCCGTACTCTCAGAACATATTTACTTCGCGGCTGGGTCAGCATACCTAACCTCTATGAGAAATGGAGGCGCTGTCAGGTCAAGATAGCGTGGACGGCTTGTGGTGTCCTTATTTTCAAAAATCAGGGTGCGAAAATCGCACCCGCCCCCAAAAGCTTACACTCGTTATTTGCAGAGGCCACTAACCGAAATATAACCGAAAAGGGTCCTCATTTTCAAAAGTCAGGGTGCGAAAATCGCATCCCGCGCAGGGTGTCTAAGTGCGCAGGGTGCGAAAAGCGCACCCGCGCGAGTTTAGCACCCGGAAAAGCTTATTTTAGTGGCCTCTGCAAATAACGAGTGTGAGATTTTGTTCACGGCAAACTATGGTCCCTCTTTTCTGATACGCTAAATCAGTGTAGAATGCAGAACTGCCCAAATTGGTCTCAATCTGGCAACCTGAAATTTGAAATGGACGATAACGGAATGCCTTTCCAAGCATGTAAAAAGTCTATGCTGCTCCTGGAGGATGGAAGCAAATTTGAAGGATACTCTTTTGGTGCTGATGCATCTATTGGTGGTGAGGTTGTCTTCAACACTTCCATGGTTGGCTATCCTGAGGCACTTACTGACCCATCGTATCGAGGCCAGATCCTCGTATTCACGTACCCTATGATAGGCAACTATGGGGTCCCATCAAATCGATTTGATGACATGGGTCTGCCTCTATTTTTTGAATCAGCCAGAATCCACGTTTCTGCAATCATTGTTTCAGAGTATTCCGTTGGCTCTTGCCACTGGAACAAACACAAAACCCTCTGCAATTGGCTGAAAGAAAACAACGTACGGCCATGCGCATTGGAGCTGCTCATGTCAACATGCCTCCCCTGTTGCCTCCCCTACTGCTTGTACTGTTGTATTCAGCCAAACATCTTCACACATGTCTCTTTGCTATGTTGCCTTCCTTCGTCAGGTTCCCGCTATCTATGGCATCGACACGCGTGCCCTGACAAAACGCATTTGCAAAAGCGGTGTGATGCTAGGCAAGATCATAGCTGAGGGCACAGATGAACAGTCCGTTAAGCTGGTGGACCAAAATGACGTCAACCTGGTAGCACAGGTGTCCATCAAGACCCCGCAGCTCTATGCCACGCCAAATAAGCCCCATCTCAACGTAGCCGGCCACCGCATACGTATATTAGCCATTGACTGTGGCATCAAAACGAACATAATCCGCTACTTCATGGCTCATGGCGTTGACCTCCTCCTAGTCCCCTGGGATTATGACTTCTCTGATGAGAAATATGATGGCCTTTTCATTTCTAACGGCCCAGGCAATCCCATCACTTGCACCGCAACTATTGCGCAACTTAAGATTGCGCTGACCAAGCCCACTCCCATTTTCGGCATCTGCCTCGGCAACCAACTTCTTGCACTCGCGGCAGGGTGCAAGACATACAAAATGAAATTCGGCAACCGCGGTGCTAACCAGCCGTGCATCGACACCCGCACAAATCGATGTTACATCACCGCACAGAACCACGGCTTTGCTGTCGACTCCACGACATTACCGCACGGCTGGTCCGAATTTTTCGTCAATGCCAACGACAATACCAACGAGGGCATCATACACCAAGAGAAGCCTCATTTCTCTGTTCAATTTCATCCGGAAGGGTGTGCTGGCCCAACGGACACTGACTTTCTTTTCAAGATGTTTCTCGATCGCGTGTCCGGATCTTCGCACCCAATTACCATCTCGCATGCCCCAAGGCTCATACTCCCACGACGGGTGTTGCTTTTGGGCTCCGGCGGTCTCTCCATTGGTCAAGCGGGCGAGTTTGATTACTCCGGCTCGCAAGCGATCAAAGCTCTAAAGGAGGTAAAATGCTACGTCATTCTCATTAACCCCAACATTGCGACCGTCCAGACGTCGCAGGGCATGGCAGACCGCGTGTACTTTCAACCGGTCACCCTCGAAGTCGTCAAGGAAGTGATAGTTGCGGAGCGGCCTGACTCGATCTTGCTGCAGTTTGGCGGGCAGACGGCGCTCAACTGCGGTGTGGAGCTGTACAAAAGTGGACTGCTCGACCAATACAACGTCAACGTTCTTGGCACACCTGTCGAGGCCATCCTCGCAACAGAGGATAGAGAGCTATTTTCAGACAAGCTGCGTGAGATCGACGAAAAGATCGGTGCGCCCAGCTCCTCAAAAGCTCTTGCGTGCCCTTCCGGCATAGCCGATTGCACCCGGCTCTTACCGGTGCCCCCCTTTCCGCACAGCTATGGGGTTCGCCGCGGTCACTCCGGACGAAGCCGTCGCTGCCGCTGCGAAGATCGGTTACCCAGTCATCCTCCGGGCTGCATTCGCTCTGGGTGGCCTTGGATCGGGCTTTGCCCATGACGAGGCGTCTTGCCGTGCGCTCGCGACCACGGCATTTTCGTCGTCGCCACAAATCCTTGTCGAGCGTTCAATGAAGGGATGGAAGGAGATCGAGTACGAAGTTGTTCGGGATGCGTACGATAACTGCATCGCCGTTTGCAACATGGAGAATTTTGATCCGCTTGGTGTACATACTGGCGACTCCATAGTGGTATGCCCTTCTCAGACATTGTCGAATGCCGAGTACATGAAGCTGCGCTCGGTTGCGATCAAGGTCGCACGTCACTTGGGAATAATTGGCGAATGCAACATTCAGTATGCACTCGACCCAGACTCTGAGGACTACTGTATCATCGAAGTGAACGCTCGCCTCTCGCGCTCCTCGGCCCTTGCCTCAAAGGCAACTGGCTACCCCCTGGCATATGTCGCCGCGAAACTAGCTCTTGGCGAACCGCTACCAGCTGTACAGAACTCGATCACGCGAAAGACGACTGCGTGCTTCGAGCCGGCGCTCGACTACTGCGTCGTGAAATTTCCTCGCTGGGACCTCAACAAATTTCACTTGGTGTCTGCTCAGCTAGGATCCTCGATGAAGTCGGTGGGTGAGGTGATGGGCATAGGACGCAACTTCCAGGAAGCACTACAGAAGGCCATCCGTATGGCTGTACCGGGAGCGGATGGCTTCGAACCCGTAGATCCTTTGTCTTCAGGGGTCAGCGAGTTCGATACGGATGAGAAGATATTCCAAGGACTTTCAATTCCAACGGACAGGCGCATATTTGCGATTGCTGAAGCGTATGAGGCGGGCTACAATGTACAGCGTTGCTTCGCATTATCTGGTATCAACCCATGGTTTCTTGCACGGTTGTATTCCTTGCACATCTTCCGCAAGACCATGCAGAAGTGCTCAGTTGGCAACATCTCTCGCGAAACATTGATCCGCGCCAAGCAAGATGGTTTCTCGGACAAGCAGCTTGCCAAAGCGTTTGGTGACGCAACTCTGGAGATGGAAGTGCGTGCGCGCCGCCATGCGGATAAAATTCGGCCTTTCGCCAAGCAGATCGACACGCTCGCTGCTGAGTTCCCAGCGCAGACAAATTACTTGTACATGACCTATGGAGCGAGTGAGTCGGATGAACGCGTCGGCTTCATGACTTCGAACGCGTCTAGCGCGGAATCTTACCATTCGACGGTGATCCTGGGCTGCGGTTCTTATCGGATCGGTTCATCCGTCGAATTCGACTGGTGTGCTGTCTCTTGCATCCGCACGCTTCGCAAGCTGGGCCATCGTTCAATCATGATCAACTGTAATCCTGAAACGGTTTCAACCGATTACGACGAGTGTGATATTCTCTACTTTGAAGAGATTTCTGTTGAGCGAATCCTCGACATTTACGAGATGGAGCGAGCCGATGGCCTTATCCTGTCCGTCGGTGGCCAAGTTCCAAACAATCTTGCCTTGCCGCTGCAAGTTGCCAGTGTGAACATTCTGGGGACGGCTCCGCATTCAATCGACCAGGCCGAAGACCGCAAAAAGTTCTCACACATACTGGATGCCATTGGTGTCGATCAGCCGGAATGGACGGCAGCCACGTCGCCCGAGGAAGCCCTTGCCTTCTGCGGGCGGGTGTCTTACCCTTGTCTTATTCGGCCCTCGTACGTGCTCTCGGGAGCAGCTATGCGCGTCGTGTTCAACAATGAAGAGCTCACCAAGTTTTTGATACTAGCATCGCACATCTCGCCGCATCATCCTGTGGTCATCTCCAAATTTGTTGAGGGTGCGAAGGAGATTGAGATTGATGCAGTTGCAAGAGATGGGATCATGATGAACTATGCCATCAGTGAGCACGTCGAATACGCTGGCGTGCACTCCGGTGATGCGACACTGATGCTCCCTGCACAGACGCTTTATGTGGAGACTGTGCGCCGGGCAACGCGAATCGCACGGGTCATTGCGCAAGAGCTCAACATCTGCGGTCCGTTCAATCTGCAGTTGCTCGCCAAAGGTGATGAGGTCAAGGTAATCGAGGTCAACGTGCGCGCCTCGCGCAGCTTCCCCTTCGTTTCAAAGACTCTCAAAGTGGATTTCATAGAAATTGCGACGAAAATTATGGTGAATGCTCCTGTCAAACCTGCTCAAATCTCGCTGCTCGACTTGGATTATGTAGCTGTAAAGGTGCCGGTATTTTCGTTCACACGCCTTCTGGGCGCCGACCCTGTTCTTGGTGTCGAGATGGCCTCCACAGGCGAGGTCGCCGCTTTTGGCACGGACAAATTTGAAGCCATTTTGACCTCGATGTGCGCCGCCAAGTTCAAGATTCCAAAGCGCAACGTATTTGTGTGTATTGGATCTCTCACATCAAAAGTCGAGTTCTTAACAAGTGTCAAGGAAATGATTGAATGTGGACTTACTATCTTTTGTTCGCCATGTACATACGACTTCTTTTCTTCGCGCCAGATTCCCGTCAAGTTACTGCACAAACCTTCGACCAAAGTCGAACCGAACATCACCACGTACCTAGCCCAAGGCAAGATTGAACTTGTGATAAATGTACAAGACTCGACAATCGCCAGCGAATCACGGTCTGATGGCTACATCATCCGTCGCACTGCGGTCGATTTCTCCATTGATCTCCTCACGGACCTGAAACTCGCTTCCCTGATTGTCACCGCCATCTATCGACGGCACCGTGCCTCAAGGCGGGTGCCAATTCAGGCATGGGATGAGTTTGTGTGAGTGATTGACGCACGCGTACGCGTACGCGTGCGACTGCTCGCTCACACGAATTCTCAGAACGCAGCAACGTCCCCGGAGAGCCTCCGTGCTCCCCGCCCCCTTCTGACCACACCCTCGCCTGCCTCGCCTTCGCGCGTGGCCGTGTCACCTGCCTCGCCTTCCTCGCCTGCCGTGTATGTAGACCAAGCCAAGCTCACCACGCGCGAAGGCGAGGCAGGCGAGGCAGGTGAGCTTGGCTTGGTTGTGGATGGCCAGCCCTCGCCTTCGTGCGTGGCCGTGTCGCCTGGTGCTTCGCCTGCGCGCGTTGCCCAGGGTGTCTCCTCTGAAGAGGACGCGCCTCCGTGCGCGTCTCTCGAGCTTTATGCAAACTCCGCCGCATCTGAATCAGACTCCGCCACATCTGATGCAGACTCCACCGCATCGTGTGGAGACTTTTCTCACTATCCAGGTTCACATTTGGCATATCCTCTTACCGTGGGACCCTTATTCACAACGTTGTGTATAAGCGCGTAACTTCAAAATGGAGCCCGTAACGGCGTCCCCAGCCGCCCCCCGGCTCAGGTTGGATGATTTATGAGTGGAATCGGTGCTCAGAAGCGAAATATACCGCATCTGTAGCCCTCAAACGACCTCCCGGTGTGGTCGGTTTCAGGGTTTCAGGTGTTTTCTTACTTTTTATGTAACGACGCGTTCAACGCTGAAACGGTGCGATGTGAGCTTATCAGATGGCTTCTTATATGCGTACGTGATGTATTTAACATGCAAACGCATCAGGTAGCCGCCCTGGACGCGTACAGACGACCCAGACCACTTGCGAGTCAGTACATGCGAGACACTCATAGTTAGTACACCCGTATCACCGTACCAGACCATACACCTCAATTTACGCGCAACGCGACTCTGTACTCGCGCTAATGCCCTCTAAATGGCGCATCCCACGCGTGCTAGCCATGCGTTCGGGGCCTCAGACGGCCTGTGTGCCGCTGGACACGCGCTGATCCGCGCTGTGTCGCATGTATGGAGCTGCAAGTGGCGCAGCAGAGTTTACCTTCACTGGCATGGCTCGCAGAGGCCGTGCCACAGGTTCCAGCACTCGGCGCATCAAAGCGCTTGAACCACTCCGATGGCTTGCTTTCCACGCC
>JACLAA010004160.1_pt1 | contig 14958 bp, 11 predicted proteins | sample 8027891 | NCBI WGS metagenome assembly JACLAA01 (sample SAMN15724900, study PRJNA655200) | protist metagenome | isolation source: fluorescence activated cell sorting (FACS) single amplified genomes of... | place: Spain: Blaines Bay Microbial Observatory, Mediterranean Sea | collected 2016-01-19 | reverse complement strand
TCATGGCGAAGCCGAGTAAAGAGGCGAAGAAGTTGTTAAACGTGTGGCAAAAAGCCGAGGCGAGTTACCGAGGCGAAGACGCCGAGAGAGGGTTCTTAGAAGAACACGTCATCCCGAAATTGAGCGAATTGTCGGCCAAAATCGGCGTCGCCGACCAAAGCGTCGTCCAAAACTACATCACGCACGTCAACAAAAAGAAGGATAAAAACACGGCGTTCTTCGTCACCGGCACCGGATGCCCGGACGTGAATTTCAAGTTGAACTTTTTGAACCAAATTTCTCAACTCGTCATGCCGATTTCTTCCTCGGTCCAAATGACCGTGGATTACGAATCCGTCGCGGAAGGGTGCGACGTGGAAACGAGGAAAAAGATTTTAGGGTTACGACACGACGCGAATTCAGCCGCGTAATCAGTATTCATCTCTCTCGTCATCATTGTAATACAAACAAAAAGAAGAACACATTTCATTTCATATTCAATCACACTTAATTGTTATTTAATTGGAGAGAAAGAAAAAAAATTTGCCAGAGCAAAAAAAGACAAAAAGAAAAATTCTTTTTTCACATTGCAAACAAAAGCAAAGAAAATATCAAGGGAACAACAAGACAATTCTTTTCTTTACTCGCAGACGTTAAAAGAACAACAACCGCTGTTTCGAGCACGACTCGCGACGACGACTCTACGACTCTGCGATCTTTCACTCCTCGAGCGGAAAAAGAAGTTTTTACTCGGCTTTTTTCCAAGAAACCGTTCTTTCTATTATCAAAGTCTCGAGAAGAGTCTGGAATCTTTTCTGTATAAATTCAAAACGAATTGAATCACAATTAGAATAAAGGGATCTCTCGTCAAATTCTGATATCAACATCATGACACCTTTAATGAAATTCCTCCGCGCGAACGTCCTCGAACTGTCCTACCTGACGGAAAAGAGAACGTTAATTCGCGATTGGCGTTTGGCTTTACTCTATTACGCGTTGCTTGGTTTAGTCACCACGTACGTCGTGACGTCTTTGGTCAATGGGAAATCGTACATCATGACGGAAGTGCCCACTGGGGTGGCGTCCGCGTGGGGGAGCGGCGGGGAGGAGTTTTACAAGTTGCAAAAGGAATGGTCGGACGGAGATCAGTGTACGGAAGCCGGAAGAGAAAAGTACATGTTCAATTATTCCGCGTGTATAACAACGTGAATTGCGGATATTTCAATGCGGCGGAGATGATATCAAAGTTACCGAGCGGGAACGTGATGTTTTTCGCGACGCACGCGCACCAGTCTTTGGCGGCAAGGTACAAAGCGACTACGACCGATGGAGGGTTGACGTATACGTGTCCGGATGCGGCGATGGAAAGTATTTTTGGGGAAGCTGCACAGCAAGTTGTCGAAGGCAGATGCACGCATTTGAAGGAGAATAACTACATCATTCCCGGTATGGAAGGGAGCACGATGTCGTTCGATCACTCGTACGATACAACTTCTGGAGAGTATTCCGGGACGAAACCGAAAACCTACGTTCAAAAGAAAGATTCGGACGTGAATGAGTACGAGTTTGCGCCGGGTCAGTCGGTTCAGTTGACCATGAAGCAGTGGTTGGAATTGGCCGGCGTGGATTTGGACAAACCGTTTGACCAACAACCCGGAAATTTTGAAGGGACGTTGGAAGGGTTGACGGGAGGCGGTGCCGATTATTCAGGAACGGGGACTCAGTTGAACAGTGCGGGAAAGTATCCTTACCCGCGTTTGTCTGGCGTTCGTTTGAACATTTTGGTGCGATATTTCAACTATGATTTGCACAAGAAAGTGCACACGGAAATTGATATATACGACGACGACGTGTACGCAATCGTAACCGTGTCGCCGGTTCTCGGATGGTTCTCAAAAGGCCAGGAAATTACGTACAGATCAAATCCAACTGATTTGACCGATCCGATTGACGCTGCCGACGGTGCACCCGACGGGTATTTCCAAGATATGTACAAGTACGGCATCTTGTTCGACATTCAACAAACCGGTTTGGTCGGTGTGCTGGATCCCGTCTTTGTCATTTTAACTTTGACGTCTGGTTTGGTCCTGTTAGGCGTCGCGGGTACCATCGTCAATCTCCTGGCCAAGTTTGGCTTGGGTGACTTGTCCAAAACGTACAAGTCATTCATCCAAGAGGAGTGCGACATTCAATTGGAAGCGGCGAGATACACTGCGCAAAGTATCGTGGCTTCCAGAGCGTTTAAAGTTGCCGACAAAGACGGCGAAGGTCAGTTAGACTTTGCCGAACTCAAGGGAGTTGTCACGTCGTGCTTTTCCGATCAGTTCGCAAGCACAAACAGCAAAAGCAAGTTACAAAAAGAGCTCTTCAGCGACGAAGAAATTCACTCCATGACGCTCTTCTTGATGCGGGCTGCGGATCCTCATCTCGCGGATCGCATCATGGAAGGGAGAGAGAAAAATGTGGCGGAACTCGAGGCATCGACGCTTTCCTTGAACCAGTGGCAAGAACTTTCCACATCGGATTATATCGATCACGACAGTTTGAAGAATATAATCGCGAAAAACAAGGCGATGAAAAGGCTCCAAAAACAATACTCAAACGCGTAAAGTTTCTCTTTTTTAAGAAAGAGAGAGGAGGAGGAGGATGGACTTTCGAGTGATTCGGATTATGACTACGATTTATAACTTTTGAATTCAATATTTTATTATTACGAAGCTTCTTCACTACTTTACCGCGGAAGCGTTGCCACGTCCGGGATTGCGGTCGCTTTGGAAACGCCGCCAACACCTAAGAACGCATTCATTTCGCTCGTACTTTTGATTTGAATGTACTGACTCTCGTCGATCATATCCAACGCTCTCGCTTCCATCGCGCCAATCGCTATAGCTTTCAAAGCTGACATTCTCCAACGCATAGCTTCGCTCGTCGGCTCAAAACAATTTTTCGAGCCTATCAATGCTTCCGTGGAGGACGACATCAAACAGTCTCTCGCGAACCACGCGCGCGTGCCTAAACTTTGCGCCAATCGGTATAAAGCTATCCGTTTTTGGACGTCGTTTTCGTTTCCTCGAATCCCCGGAGTGTTTGCGAGCGCTTTCGCGATGGCTTCAGCCGGAGTACCGCGATACGACGAAGCCGAATAACAACTCATGCGGAGCTGCTTTTCGAATGTAATAGTACTACTATCTGCTCTGGAGGAAGAAACACTCATGGTAGCGGTACCGTCGACTATTTTAAGCTTTTTGAAGCGCGATTGGAGCAATTGGCTATTCTCCGTCTTCGTCTTTTGCATTATCTCCGCCGGGTAGAAGGACGCGTTCGCCAAAGCGTGAATTGAGGCTACGCACGACTTGTAGAACGATCGAGTCGTTAATATGTCCAAAGTGCTTAACATGAGTGCTTGAACTATAGCAAAAGAAGCAGCAGAGGAAGAGGGCGACAACGCAATTGCACAGAAAGTTCCCAACGCGTCCGCGGCAGCGGCGGATTCGTCGCTACTCCGTCTGTTCGAAGACATTGCCGTCGCATTTTCGACGAATATAGACGCGCACGTTTCAAACGATATCGCATCCTCGGTATTGTTTCTTCGAATATCATTACTGTCAGATGCTGTTAACACTATTACCGCGCTACCGCACACCCTCGCCGCGCACGTTAAACTGGCAATGCGCATCGATCGTTCCTCCTCGCGTTTTTCGTTTTCTTCGTCGTCGTCTTTCTCATTTTTGAAAAGTACCTCTCTCAACTCATCGCTACGAAACACTTTCATCGCTACTCGCCTGTCTCGTTCACACAGCTCTCCCAAACTCTCTAGCGTTACCGCCAAAAGCAACGCGTCTTTACACTTCACGCTTTCGCGCGTGGTGTCCTCGAACGCCTCAATCTCTTTCCTCCTCACAATTTCTTCTTTCTCGTTTCCTTCTCTTTCTTCTCCTTCGGAGTAATCAGAAGACAACGCGGCGAGTGCAGTCAACGCTCGACTTTTCGCCACCGACGACGAGTGCGCGCACTTCCCCGTCGCCGCCATCCCCAAAACCATCTGTTTCACTCGCATCCTCCTTCTTTCGCCGATTTTCCCTCTTTCTCCCACCGCGGCGCACGCCGCCGTCTCCAACGCCGCGAGCACCCTCTCGTCGGAAGTTTCCAACATCCCTTCCAGAACGTCCGGAAGAAGCCGATCGAAAATCTCATCCGCAGTAGCGCCGCTCTTCGCATCATCGTCATCCGCGCTTCTTCCGCTTCTTCTCGCGCAATACTTCATAATCTCCATCAGCGCCACCGCGCACGCTCGACTCGTCAAAGTCGTCGCGTATACATTTTTCTCTCCTTCTTCAAACGCGTCCTGTTTTGTTATTCCTTTCGCGAGCGCACCCAAGACTTCCTCTCGAGCGCACCCGCCGCCAAGACTTCCTCTCTCGTCCTCTGCATCATCTGGAAAGAGGAGCAGTTCTATCACGCGGTCGCACTTGCTCAGTTTTGCGACGAGTTCGCAGAGTACTTCCAGAGTATTCGTATTATTCGTGTTGTTGTTCTCCGCGTTTTCTTCTTCTTCTTCCTCGTCGTCGTCGTCTTCATCTTCTTCTTCTTCTTCTTCTCTTCTTCGAGGAGCGGGACAACTGTAACTGTTCAGCGCTGTAAGGATGCTTCTAAATGAAAATTTGCGGACTATTTGCACGCAAACATCGTCGGACGGTTGATACGAGACCAAATGCACGTCTCTGGCCAAGTCGAGGAGCGAATCGGGGAGCGCGTTAAGGTGAGAATGAGTGGTCTCGGCGAAAGCGGCGACGGAAGCCATTGACTTTTTTTCCTCTCGATGTTGAGTTTTGCGTGCCTCGCACTCTTCGTATTTGTGAAGATGTTCACGACGCGTCGACGAACGAACGGCGTGAAGGCGAGAAAAGCGTGCACATGATATACGGTGTTTTAAAGGTAATATTAATTATAAGATTGACACGTGGATGAATAAGACCTCTCACATTCTTCTTTTACATGACCATGCCGCCGTCGACGTGGATCGTTTGGCCGGTGATATACGCCGCCGCCGGATCCAACGCCAAAAATCTCACCATGCCCGCGATATCTTCCGGCTGACCGTATTTCCCGGCTGGAATCGTCGTCAAGATCTTTGCCTCGATTTCCGGCCCTAACTCTGCAGTCATATCACTCGCAATAAACCCAGGCGCGATGGCGTTGCACTGAATGTTTCTCCCGGCGTATTCTCTCGCGACGGTTTTCGTCAACCCAATCACCCCGGCTTTAGCCGCGGAGTAGTTTGCCTGCCCGGCGTTCCCGGTCACGCCAACCACGGAAGTGATGTTGATAATTCTCCCTTTCACTGGTTTCTTCTTCCCCATGATTTTACACGCCGCTTGCGTGCACAAAAACACGCCGGTTAAGTTCAAGTCGATAACCTCTTGCCACTGGGCTAATTTCATGCGCATCATCAGCGTATCTCGGGTAATACCCGCGTTGTTCACCAAAACGTTCACCTCACCGAAGGCGTCCACCGCGGCTTTAAACAACGCGTCGACTTCCTCTTGCTTCGCCACGTTCGCTTGCACCGCGATGGCGTCCCCACCGGACGCTTTGATGGTTTTGCACACTTCCTCGGCCGGTCCCGAGCTCGCCGCGTAGTTGACGACAACTCGGCAGCCTTGCGCGCCCAACTGCGTGGCAATAGCCGCGCCGATGCCACGAGAAGCACCAGTCACGACGCACACCGGACCATCCGCCGCCGCTTGGACAGTCATCGCGGACTTTCTGCCGCTGCTGCTGAAACGAAACGGAATCGAGGACGAGGATGGACTCATTTTTTTCCCCTGCATCCCTTGGGAACGCTTCGAGGCTAAGGACGAAGAACACGAGGAACGCGTTTTGGAGACGACGTTGCGTGCGATGTGGTGAGCGGAGGAGGACGTTGCGCGGACAGAAAAAGCCATGATGGTTGTTTCTTCGTATGTGCTGTGCTTTAATGAAGAATTCGTATTTTGGATAAGAGAGAGAAAAGTTCGTCCAAGACTGATTTTTTTGTTTTGTGAAGTCAAAAATGTTCTTAAAATTTCATGGTACAGCTATGTAAGTAATAAACTCTCCTCTTGTTCGTAGAGCGACGACAACATTTCCATCTATCTCTCTTTCGTGGTGTTTCTTTTCAAATGCGCATCCGCAAACCTCCTCGTTTTTCTTTCTCTCTCTCTCTCTCTCTTCTCTCTCTCTCTCGCAATACAAACTTTCTCTCTCTCTTTCGTGTGTGTGTGTGTGTGTGACTAAAACGCTAAAAATTTTTACTCTCTCTCTCTCTCTTTATTTTAGTACGCTTGTTCGTCGTCGTCGTCTTCGTCGTACTCCTCCTCTTCCACCGACGCGTCTTGGTATTGCTGATACTCGCTGACCAAATCGTTCATGTTCGATTCGGCTTCGGTAAACTCCATCTCGTCCATGCCTTCGCCGGTGTACCAATGCAAAAACGCTTTGCGCCTAAACATGGACGAAAAGTCCTCGCCAACTCTCTTGAACATTTCCTGAATCGCAGTCGTGTTCCCGATAAAAGTGGCGGACATTTTCAAACCTTTCGGTGGGATATCGCAGATGGACGATTTGACGTTGTTCGGGATCCATTCGACAAAGTAGGACGAGTTTTTGTTTTTGACGTTGAAAAGTTGTTCGTCGACTTCTTTGGTCGACATGCGGCCTCGGAATAAAGCAGAGGCGGTGAGGTATCTCCCGTGTCTCGGATCCGCGGCGCACATCATGTTCTTCGCGTCCCACATTTGCGAGGCGAGTTCCGGAACGGACAACGATCTGTATTGTTGCGACCCTCTCGACGTGAGCGGTGCGAAACCAACCATAAAAAAGTGCAATCTCGGGAACGGCACCAAGTTCACCGCTAACTTTCTCAAATCCGCGTTCAATTGACCCGGAAATCGCAAGCAACACGTGATGCCACTCATGACCGCGGAAATCAAATGGTTCAAATCGCCAAAAGTTGGGTTGGTCAATTTCAACGTTCTGAAGCAAATGTCGTACAACGCCTCGTTGTCCAAAACCATGCACTCGTCGGCGTTTTCAACCAACTGGTGGATAGATAACGTCGCGTTATACGGCTCAACGACCGTATCGGAAACCTTCGGCGACGGCACGACCGAAAACGTCAACATCATTCTGTCCGGATACTCTTCGCGAATTTTAGAAATCAACAACGTCCCCATACCCGAACCAGTCCCGCCGCCCAACGAGTGGCACACCTGGAAACCTTGCAAACAATCGCAACTTTCCGCTTCTTTTCTCACGACGTCCAAAACAGAATCAATCAATTCCGCGCCTTCCGTGTAGTGCCCTTTCGCCCAGTTATTCCCGGCGCCGGTTTGGCCGAAGATGAAGTTATCCGGGCGAAAGATTTGGCCGTACGGGCCGGATCTGACCGAGTCCATCGTCCCGGGTTCCAAATCGAGTAACACCGCTCTCGGAACGTATCGACCTACATAATATATAGTTGTGTGCGATAGAAGAGAGAAAGTGATGATAAATGTCAGCGCATGTGGCATCATTGATATGGATTCGCCAAACGCGACGACGATGCGCGAAATTTTCAAAAATCAAGGGGAACAAAAGAGAGCAACAATTTGGGGAGAAGAAAAACAAAAAATCAGAAAACCCACCTCCGGTAGCTTCGTTGTAATACACGTTCACTCGTTCGAGCTGTAAATCCGAATCGCCGGCGTACGTGCCGGTGGAATCGATGCCGTGTTCATCGCAGATGACCTGTTGTTTTTTGATTCAGTGGTTGGGAGAGAGAAACGCGCGTGTTCAGCATTAAAAATTGGTCTCGTCCTTTTCAAAACGTTCACCCAACGGGAAGAGAGAAAAATGGAAAATGTTGTTCATCATCATCGTCGAAGGAAAGAAAGGAACAAAGTTGTTTGACTCTCGAAAAGCGCACCTCCCAGAACTTCGCCCCGATTTGGTTACCGCACTGTCCGGCTTGTATGTGGACGATTTCACTGTGATAACATAAAGAGAGAGAGAGAGAGAGACGTCAGAGAAATTCTTCTTGGAAACAACAAGGAGAGGAAAAGCAACGGAAAAAAAAAGAGCATTTTGCCCGTCGTGTGTTAATGTGCCGAGGCGACCACGACGCGAACGAGAAAAGCGCGAAAGACAACGATATTCGCGCGCTACTAAAACTATATCGTATATTTTCTACGACGTCAACGACGAAGAAGAGAGACGTACCGCATGTTGTTTGCTTTGGTGTTCTTTGCAAAGCAATGCGCGTAAAAGACGACTTTGTAAAATGAAGATTTTTTGAAATTTATTCGCTCAAAGAGTCCCCCAAACGAAATAAGCCAAAATGCCAAAAAGTGCCAAACGTGGCTTTCGTTTTCCCTTGAATTTGCCTTTTCTCTATAGTATTCATTAAACTAGGAGCAGTAATTACTAAATAGACGGGTTCGCCCAGCTGTTGTTGTTGTTGTTGTTGTTCTTGCTGTTCTTGTTGCGCGTGGTGGTGGTATTCGTTCGTCCAAACTCCAGGCTCTTCTTCATGGCGAACGCGCCGAGGAAGTTGACGAGGCCGACGGCGAAGAGCGCTAAATTCGCGTGTTGCGAAAACAAAGCTAAGAAGAGTAAAGAAGTACCGACGAAGTAGCGTCCAGTGACCGTAGCTTTGTAAAAGCCAGTCTCGCCGTTTTCGGCGACCGCGCGATAGTAAAGACCAAAGGCGATGGCGGCGGTAGCGACGACGCGAAGCCAAACCGCCGAGGACAACGTCTCGCCGATTGGCACGACCGCGTGGAAAAGACGTCTCGGGAAGAGGAATAAACACACGCCAACAGCTAAAATATACGTCCCAGTAACCATCGCGGCGCGTTTGCACCGTTCCAGCTGCTCCGCGGATAAACTATTCTTTTCCTTCCGTTCGTAATACCGCTCCGCGTCGTCGTCGTCGTTCGAAGCGCCGCCGTAAAACTTCGAAAACGTAATCTCCCCGGTCCTCTCGCTCTTCTCCGCCATCATCGGTATTCCAGTCATCGCGCGTTTATCCTTCACGTTCACTCCGGTATCCAGTAAGTGTTCCGGAGGAGGCATTTGCGTTTCGTCTATTTCCAAAACCTCCGGTCGCATGTCCAACGCGAATATCTTTCCTCCTTCTAAATTGTCATCATCATCACTCCTATTCCTCCTATTCCTCCTCCTCACGATCGCTTCTCCTCTCAGCGATCCAAACACGACGATGTCCCCGTTTTCCGTCGTTATCGAGGCATCTTTTTCGACGTTTCCGACGACAATAACGTCGCCGCTGTGTTCCACGTGCGTTCCTTTTTCCAAAGTGCAGTTGTAATACAAAGGCGCGTTCTTCGATCTCGCCGGTGGAATCGGCGCTTCTGTTCCTTCAAATCGTCTGGGAGACGAAAAACAAACAACCCGACGAGGCCCTGAGGTCGTCGTTGTTTTCATCAAGGATGATGAGAGGACGAACACCATCTCTCAAAAGTCCATCTTCAGGGGAAAAGTTTGTGAGGATTCGTCACTTCGATGTCACGGCATCCTTTTCGGGTCTCGTCGTCGTTCGTTTGCCGAAACCTTTACAGTAACAACAACAAGAGGTGGAAGACTACCACGACCAGGAGGAATACGCTCGGTGTTCTTCTCTTTTTCGTCCTCGTTCTCGTTTCTGTCGCGTTCTTCTCGTCGTCTTTGTCGTCTGTCTTTTTCTCCTTCGAGAGGATGACGACGAGGAACAACAATGAAGAAGAAGCACAACAAAAGTGCGCGAAAATCCTCGACCATCTTCGCTCGATGAACGAATCAGAGAGAGAGAGACAAACGCGTTTAGATTTGAGCGAGTGCGGTTTGCGAACGGTACCGAAAGAGGTTTTGCGGTTACAAAATCTGGAATTCCTCAATCTCGGGAAAAACAAGTTGCACGCGCTGCCGGATTCGTTCGCGAAGGATTTACCGAACCTGAAGATCTTATTCTGCCTCGCGAACGAGTTCAGGAAAGTTCCAGAAGTTCTAGGCGAGATGGAGCACTTGTTCATGCTTTCGTTCAAAGCGAATAAAGTGCGAGAGATACCGGAGCAGTCGTTACCGATTGCGTCTTTAGGATGGTTGATTCTGAGCGATAACGAGATTGAAGTGTTACCGAAGAGTTTAGGAAAATGTCGAAAGATGAGGAAGTTGATGTTAGCCGGGAATAAAATCAAGGAATTGCCGACTTTTATGAGCGAATTGGTAAATTTGGAGTTATTGAGAGCGAGCGATAATCGGATCGAAGTATTTCCGGAGTTTTTGTACCGGTTGCCGAAGCTGGCGTGGTTGGCGTTCGCGGCGAATCCGTGCACGGAAAAAGCGGCGGCGAACGCGATGGAGAGAGGTACACGAGCGGTCAAACGTGTCGTTAATTTTGAGGATTTAGGGGTGGATGAAGGGAAAAAATTGGGCAGCGGCGCGAGTGGGACGGTGTATCGAGGAGAAATGGACGGATTCAACGTCGCGATTAAAGTGTATAATAACATGGGGAAAACGAGCGACGGGAGGCCGGAAGACGAGATGGCCGCCGCGAGTTTAGCGACGTCGACAACGAGTGATATAGTCGAAGGAGAACAAGAAGAGCAAGAGGAAACCGCCGGTAGCGGCGGCGTCATCGAAACGTTGGCGAAATTCACCACCAAAGACGGCAAACGCGGTCTCGTGATGGAATACTTAGACCCGGCGGATTGGAAAAACTTGGGCGGGCCGCCCAGCTTCGAAACAGTTACCCGAGACGTGTTCGATGAGAGAGAGGGAAAATTCACCGCGCGAGAAATTCTAGCCGTCGCCGTTAACGTCGCCAAAGGTATCAATCAGCTGCACAAAAATGGCGTCTGCCATGGCGACATCTACGCGCACAACATTCTCATCGACCGCGAGGAGGATTACCCTTCGGCGAAACTAGGAGATTTCGGTGCCGCGATGTTTTTCGACGACGACGAGAATCCTCAATTTTCACAAATGGTTCGCGAGAACGAAGCCAGAGCGTTCGGGTGTTTACTCGACGACATGTTAGTCAACTACGACGGCACGCGAGGCGGCTCAAATACCGTTATGATTCGCGAGAACATTGAAGCCGGCCAAACGCAATACGCCGGTAACAAAATATTTATGGAACCGAAGAGTTACCGACCATCGACGCACCTCGATAACGACGAAGGCAAAACCGAAGGAGAACTCACGCCTGCGAGAAGTAGAGAAGAACGAGAACGACGACGAGACGAACACTTACAAAAAAGAACCTACGAGCGGCGCGAAGCAGATAAAGGACTCGTCTCCATAAACCTCCCAGAAGACGGCCACGAAAAAACCATCGCATCTTTGCGTCAACTCGCGGACGACCTCATGCACCCAACCCGCTCGGTTCGTCCCAAAAATTTCGAAGCAGTCGTCAAACGCGTCCAAGAAAGCGAGAAACTCTTCTTCGGCGACTATTACGCGAAAAAACTCGAAAGCCTCCAGATTCTCCAGCGGAGAAGGTACGACGTCGATCTTCTCAGAGATAGGAGTCTTTTCTCTCGAAGGAAGGACCCTAAGCGCAGGGAGAAGAGAAACGACGAACACGACGAGACAAAGTAGCACGTAGTAGTAGTAGTAGTAGTAGTAGTAGTATGGTAGTAGTAATACCTCGCCAGCACGTATACGCGCGTTTTTATTTGTTCGACGAGAGAGAAGTCGTTACGAGTACACACACAGACGTCACTTTTTTTATTTGGTCGCACTACGCACGGTTTAGCGGTCGCACGACAGACATGTTCCGCGGAAGCCTCCAACGCGCCGCTAAAAGGTCTCTGTTATCGGCTGCTGCTGCGCATCGGCAGCAACCGAGCGTCAATGCCGCTCGCTCGAGCTACGCCTCGCTCGTCCCGATGGTCATCGAATCCTCCCCGAGAGGCGAACGCGCGTTTGATATTTTCAGTCGATTACTTAAAGAACGCGTGGTTTTTTTAAACGGCCCGATCCACGACGACATGTCCGCATTAATCGTCGCGCAGTTATTGTTCTTAGAGTCTGAATCTGTCACGGAACCGATACATTTTTACATCAACTCGCCCGGTGGAAGCGTGACGGCGGGACTTGGGATTTACGATACGATGAATTACGTGCAAGCACCGATACACACGTTAGCGGTTGGGCAGTGCTCGTCGATGGGGAGTTTACTCTTGTCCGCGGGAACGCACAGAAAAGCGCTACCGAACAGTCGGATAATGATTCATCAGCCGAGTGGAGGTGTGCAAGGGACGCAGTCGGACATTGCCATTCAAGCCTCGGAGATTTTAAAGTTGAGAGAGAAGGTGACGAATATTTACGCCGAGCACACGAAACAGAAGAAGGACGTGATCGCAAAGGCGTTGGAGAGGGATACGTTCATGAGTGCGGAGGAGGCAAAAGCGTTTGGGATCGTGGACGAGATCATCGTTAAGAGAGAGTAAAATGAGCGCAGGTGTTCGTGCGTGTAGTTGATGTCATTTTTATAAATATGCGTGTTGTAAATATAAATAATATTTTTATCATTCCTTGTCTTTACCTACCTACTGTGGTAATCCGGAAGGGAGAATACGTGGTCGATCTCGGTTTTTAATTCTTGTCTTTCCTCCTCGTTTTGAGCGGCAGCGACGGAGAATAAGTGAACGCTTCCCAAATTATCGCCAACGGCTAATATTGGCGACGCGTTCTTGTTGGAGTAACTGACCGCCGTGAGACGTATGGCATTTTTCTTCTCATTCGTTTCTCCTCGCTCCTTCGATTTTTTTTGCTGAATACCTATTTCGTCAAACTTCTCTTCAAACCACGGGGTAGTTATGGTCAAAGATGCATCGTTTCGAGCGTTATCGCTTTTAATGTTACTGCTTTTTTGCGCCACTGCTCGCTCGCACTTCCAAATACGTAACGTTCCATCGTCGTACACCGCGGCGAGTTTCCTCCCGTCGTTTGTATCCCACGCGATATCGTTCACTGGCGGGAGCGATACGGAAGACGCCGTCGACCTACTACTACTACTACTACTACTACTACTGCTCGCACCATAACCGTTTTGAACTCGCAAAGGTACCGGTGCGAATGAAAATATTTGCGACGCATCAGTTTCTTTGAAGATTGATGAAGATGTTTCTTGCCAGAGATCGTTTGCGTTGTTCGCGTGTGTATCTCGAGCTCGCTTGACGGAGTTTGCTTCGTGTTCCAGATCCGACACCCGAAAAACGCGGACTGTTCCATCAGCAGAAGCTGTCGCAAAGACGCCGGGAACTGACGGATGCTTCTTAACTTGATATATCGCCGCGTACAACGACGAAATCGAGTGCGCTTTTATCTTCTTAGTGATCGTAAACATTTCGCTGTGCCCGTCATTTTCATCGAGCGAGCGTTTTGCGCAAACGAAAATATCTCCGCGTATGGTTCCAACGAGAAGGCAAGATTGGTCGATGACATCTAAGCACGTCGCTTGAATCTCTCGAGGATCATCGCAGACGAGACTTTTTCCTAGTATAGTTTCGCCACTCGACTCCAGAAAACGCTTTTCGCCTCGATCTTGACCGTCGCGTAAGATGCGCAAAGTGCCTATTGATTCGCTAGGAATTAATGCGCGCGCGTCCATTTTGAGAATCGCACCATCTGTAGAGCAACTTACAGCGGAGAACTCGCAGTGACTTTCCTTGTCGACGTTATCATCTAAGAATTCAACCGCCCAAACTTTTTCTTTGTGTGAATGCTCCGGTCGCGATTCGTAAAGGAGTCCTTGGTGCCAGTGGGAGGCGCTACCCTTCTTGTCGCCTCGAAACGCGATATCGAGGCACCGTATACTACCATCGAGGCATCCACAGAGCATGCGCCTGCTTTTATTCCTCAAATGCTCTTCTGCGTCGTTGTAATGGACGCTCTGAAATGCTATTGAAGTCACGGAACTTTCGAGAGTGAGTGATACCTCTGGTTTCGTGGCGTCTCGAAGCGTCCAAACGTGTACGGCGCCACGTTTCTCCAGATCCCTTTTATTGAAGTATTCGAGGTTGCGTTTGTTCTCATCTACGTTCTCGTCGTAGTCATCACCACGCAAAACGATATTTCCTGCATCAACAGATCCGCGACAGATGGCAACGACGCCATCAAAACGAGGGTGGAATCGAATCGCGTTGACTCTCTTCTCTTTTCCAGATTCGGAGGATGACGCCGATGGATACTTGTACTCGCACAAACGGGTCAGTTGCTTCGAAGCATCGAAGGGTAGTTCATCCCCATCGTGAAGCGCCCCTCTATACCGCAACGTTTGCTCTAGCATCAGACTTGCCCGAATCTGGCGATCAGCGATGATTTTCCGCCTGTTTCAAGAACGCGCGACCAACGCGTTTTCTCGCCCGTCCCGGTGCTTTCCCTCCTTCCTTCCGCGTTTCCTCTTTTTGCCAACACGTCTCACTTTCCTTGGTTTCCGGTGAATCCGTAAACGTTTCGCGAACAACACAGGGGGTAGTATACGTTTGAGTCGAGCGGTGCACGTGTATTTCGGGATCAAACGGAACTCGTTTCTTCTTTATTCTCGTCTTTTTCCTCCTCCTCGTCGCCGTCGGCGGCGTCGCGAATTCGATAGGCGCCAACTCGATGCGCTTCGATTCTCTCGAACTCTGCCTTTCCAAAAGCTTGGAAAAGTCAAAGTTGAAAATAGAATCGATATCGTTATCATTCCCTTCCACTCTACTGTTTTCTTCTTCGTCTTCGCTCGAGTTACTCGTGCTTTCCTCGTCTTCGCTCGCGTCGAAAAAGCTTTCCTCCTCCTCCTCTTCCTCTTCTTCTTCTTCTTCTTCTTTCCCACCACCATCACCGCGAAAGACTTCGTTCTTCTTTCTCGTCCATCGACACGGTTCCAACAGCGACCTCGGTGTCACGTCCTTCCCGTTCTCGTCGCGTATCACTCGCTCGTTCTCCACCACTCCTTTTAACAGACTTTTATTC
>JACLAA010001256.1_pt1 | contig 14978 bp, 9 predicted proteins | sample 8027891 | NCBI WGS metagenome assembly JACLAA01 (sample SAMN15724900, study PRJNA655200) | protist metagenome | isolation source: fluorescence activated cell sorting (FACS) single amplified genomes of... | place: Spain: Blaines Bay Microbial Observatory, Mediterranean Sea | collected 2016-01-19 | reverse complement strand
CCCCCAGCCCGTGGCGCATGCGCGGCATCCGTGATCCCCCCGCGCCCCGGGTGCGCGGCGTCGTGCGTTGTCCTAGGAGAGACGCGCCGGGGGCGCTCCAAGGTTTTCCCGCCAAGGTCAGGTCGCCTCGGTTTCCTTTCGGAAAAACCAAGAACTGACTCGACCCGCGACCCGCCGACCCGGCCGACCCAGACCCGCCGACCCGAGCCCGTTTGCCCCGTCCCTTGCACACTTCGCGCGCGCGGGAGGAGCGCGCCGCACGTCACGATGGCGACCGCGCCCGCGCCCTCGCAGCAGGAGATCACCAAGTTCTCCCAGATATGCGAGAAGTGCAAGGTCCCGACGGCCATCATCGAGGACCACCAGCAGGGCGACCTGGTGTGCACGGAATGCGGACTGGTGCTCGAGTCGCGCGTCATCGACGAATCCAGCGAGTGGCGCACCTTCTCCGACTCGGACAAGGGCGGCGCGGACCCGAGCCGCACGGCGGGCCCCACGAACCGCATGCTGAGCGGCGGTGGGCTCGGCACGTCCATCGGCAAGAACCCCGACGGGACGTACAACCAGACCCTCACCCGGCTGCACAACTCCGGTCGCAACCCCGACCGCCCGATGCTCGCCGCGTTCGGCAAGATCAACGAGCTCGCCGATCACCTGGGCATGACCAACGTGGTGAAGGACGGCGCCTGCGACATCTTCCGCATGGTGGTGAAACCCGGGCAGCCCATGCTCGGTAAGTCTCTGAACGCCATGTACGCGGCGTGCCTGTACATCTCTTGCCGCCAGGAGGGCACGAACCGCACGTTCAAAGAGATCTGCGGCGGCGCCACCGGCACCACCGTGAAGGAGATCGGCAAGTGCTACAAGCACGTGGTCAAGGCGATCGACGGGTTGAACACGCAGATGATGGAGCAGATGATCACGCCGGAAAAGCTCGTGAACCGGTTCTGCGGCAACCTCGGGTTGGCGAACCTGGAGTTTCTCAAACTCACCACCGCCGTCGTCGGCGCGTTCCGAGCGCTGCGCGACTCCGAAGGGCACACCTCGGAGAAGCAGCCCGCGTCCGTCGCGGCGGCGGCGCTGTTCCTGTGCGTGCAGCTGTACGAGGGCGAGGCGGCGGAGGGGGTGGACATCGGGAAGATCGCCGAGGTTTCTGGGATGGCGGAGGGGACTATCCGCGTGAGCTACGAGGACATGTACCCCTACGCGGCGCGCATGCTCCCCGAGGCGTACAAAACGAAAGCGGAGAAACTGCAGGCGCCGGCGCTGAACAAAGAGGAGCGCGATGCGCTCGAGGCGGGGCTCGACGCGGACGCGCTGGGGGGGCTGTTGTTACCGCCCATTTAGACAAGAGAGAGGGCTTTAGGGCTTTGTGACACGCGACGCGTCACGGAATGATGGCGACGCACGAGGCGAACGAGCGGATCCGGACGGCGTCACGGAGATGCGCGTCGTGTACGCGGCGCGTCGCCCTTCGCAGCACTCTTCCTTCGCTTTTCCTATCGCTTTTTCCGAGCCAGCGCGTGGGGCCTTTCGCAGACCCGAGGGGCGCGCCGGCGCGGGCGCGGTCGGGATCGGCATGATGCGCCCCGAGTCCCCGCGCGCGGACGGCGGAGCGATGTCTTTCCGCGAGGCGTGCGGCGCGCTCGGGAGGCGCGCGACGCGCCTGAAGAGCGCCGACGCCGCGCTCGCCGCGTCCGACACGTCGATGAAGAAGTGCCTGACCGCCGCGGACCTGATTCTGCTCGGCGTGGGCGGGGTCATCGGCGGCGGCGTCTTCGTGCTGACGGGCGCCGCCGCGCACGACCACGCCGGTCCCGCGGTGGTGGTGTCGTACGTGCTCGCCTCGCTGACCAGCATGATCACCGGCCTGTGCTACACCGAGTTTGCGGTGGAGACCCCGGTGGCGGGCTCGGCGTACAACTTCGTGAGCATGTCGTTCGGCGAGTTCGCCGGGTACCTCTGCGGGTGTAACTTGGCGCTGGAGCTCACCATCGCCGCCGCCGCGGTGGCGCGGGGCTGGACCAGCTACGTCGCGACGCTGTTTCACGCCTCCCCAGACGCGCTCAGGATACGAGTGGGATCGGTCGAGCTCGACCTCGCGGCGGCGGCGCTGGTCGCGCTCGTCACGGCTTTGCTCGCGTACGGCGCGAAGGAGACGGCTCGGTTCAACGCGTCCGTCACCGCCGTGTCGTTGCTGGTGATTTTTTTCGTGATCACGCTCGGTGGTCTCAGCGTCGAGAAAGAAAACTGGACCCCGTTCGCGCCCGGCGGCGTCGAGGGCGTCCTGGCGGGCGCGTCGGTGGTGTTCTTCTCCTTCGTCGGGTTCGACACCGTCGCGACGTGCGCGGAGGAGACGCGGGACCCGGGGCGGGACCTGCCCGTCGGGATCCTGGGCTCGCTCGGCATCTGCGCCGTCCTGTACGCGGCGATGGCCCTGGTGATCACCGGCATGGTCCCCGCCGCCGAAATCGACGTGCAGGCGCCCTTCGCCGTCGCGTTCCGCGACCGCGGCATGCCGTGGGCGGAGAGTCTCATCTCGTTCGGCGCCGTCGCCGCCATCACCACCGCGCTGCTCTCCTCGCTGATGGGCCAGCCGCGCGTGTACATGGCCATGGCCAGGGACGGGCTGCTGCCGAGCTGGTTCGGGAAGGTGCACCCGAGCCTGGGGACGCCGGTCAACGCGTCCGCGTTCACCGGCGCCTCCGTCGCCGCGCTGGCGCTGACGGTGGACATAGAGACGCTCGCGCAGCTGGTGTCCATCGGCACGCTGGCCATCTTCGCCGGCGTGTGCGCCGCGCTGCTGGTTCGGCGGCACACGCCCGAACGCGGCGACGACGGCGGCGAAGTTCGAATGGAGGACCGGAAACCGGCGCTCAAGCGCGTCGCCGCGCTGATCATCGCGTGCGTCGCGTTCGCGTTCACTTCGAGTGTCTCGCTCATCGCGCGCGGCGTCGCGCGGGGCGCCGCCGCCGCGGCGACCGTCTCCTTCAACCGCCTGCCGCGACACCACGACCCGAAGAAGGGGTTCAGCACGCCGCTCGTGCCGTACGTGCCCGCGCTCGGCGTGCTGGCGACGACGCAGCTCATCGCGAGCCTCGGCGCGCTCGCCTGGGCGAGGTTCGCGGCGTACACCGCGCTGTGCTCCGCGCTGTACGTCTGGTACGGCGCCGCCGGCATCCGCGGAGGCTGGGGCCCGGGCGGCGGCGGGCGCGGCGCGTTCCGGGTCGTGGAGGAGAGCGACGACGACGACGAGAGCTTTCACGAGAGCTTTCGGGGGTTGGAAATGACGCCGGTCGCGCCGGTCGGGGGATCGGCGCGCGAAGGGTAGGCGCACGTGTCGCGGCGGGATCGACGGGCGTTTCGTTCGGGGATCCCTTTGGCGGGCCGCGACGATTGTGAAAGTACGCATACGTACGTACTTTTAGTCGTGAGTAGGATTTCATCCGCGCGCATCTTCTCTTCTTCGGCGCGCTCTTCGCTCGCTTCGCCCGGTCACTTCCCCGCGAGCTTCATGGCGCCCTCCTTGAGCTGCGCGACGATGGATGGGTCCGCGAGGGTGGATATGTCCCCGAACTCCCCCATGTCGATTCCCGGGTTCTCCGCGAGTTTCCGCAGGATGCGGCGCATGATCTTCCCCGACCGCGTCTTGGGCAGGCCCTCCGAGAACTGAATCGCGTCCGGCGTGGCGATGGGGCCGATTTCCGCGCGCACCGTCGCCTTGAGCTGTTTCACCAGGTCGTCCGAGACCTGCTCGCCGTCCTTGAGCACGACGTAGCAGTAGATCCCCGCGCCCTTGATCTCGTGCGGCATGCCCACGACCGCCGCCTCCGAGCACGAGGGGTGCAGCACGAGCGCGGACTCCACCTCGGCGGTGCCCATCCGGTGCCCGGAGACGTTGATCACGTCGTCCACGCGCCCGGTGATCCAGAAGTACCCGTCGGCGTCGCGGCGGCACCCGTCGCCGGCGACGTAGTACCCCTTGAACATGGAGTAGTACACGTTCTCGAAGCGCGCGTGGTCGCCGTAGCACGAGCGCGCGGCGCTGGGCCACGGCTTCTTGATCGCCAGAAACCCCGACGCCTCGCCCTCGAGCTCGTTTCCGTTCTCGTCCAGGATCACCGGCTGCACGCCGAAAAACGGAAACGTCGCCGACCCGGGCTTGAGCGGCGTCGCGCCGGGGAGCGGCGTGATCATGAAACTCCCCGTTTCCGTCTGCCAGTACGTGTCCACGATCGGGCACCGACCCTCGCCGACGATGTTGTGGTACCAGCGCCACGCCTCGGGGTTGATGGGCTCACCGACGGAGCCCAAGATGCGCAGCGACGAGCGGTCGTGCCGCGTGACGTAGTCGTCGCCCGCCTTCATGAGCGCGCGCACGGCGGTGGGCGCGGTGTAGAACTGGTTCACCTTGTGCTTCTCGCAGATGGCCCAGCACCGCCCCGCGTCCGGAAAGGTGGGCACGCCCTCGAACATCACGCTCGTCGCGCGCGCCAGCAGCGGGCCGTACACGATGTAGGAGTGCCCCGTGATCCAGCCGATGTCCGCCGTGCACCAAAACACCTCGCCCGGCTTGTAGTCGAACGTGTACCTGAACGAGGCCCACGCGCCGAGCATGTACCCTGCGGTGCTGTGCAAGATGCCCTTCGGCGTGCCGGTGGACCCCGACGTGTACAGCATGAACAGCGGACTCTCGGAGTCCATCCACTCGCAGTCGCACTCGGCGGAGACGGCGTCCATCTCGTCGTGCCACCAGGTGTCGCGGCCGTCCACCATCGGGCACTCGCCCTGCAACCGGCGGAACACCACGACGCTCTGCACGCACTCCGCGGAGCCGTCGCCGGACGCCTTGCTACCGAGCGTCAGCGTGGCGTCCACCTGCGTCTTGAGCTGCACGGGCTTCGCGCCGCGCATCACGGCGTCGCACGTCACGATCACCTTGCTCTGCGCATCCGCCAGGCGACCGCGGATCGCCTCGGGCGAGAACCCGCCGAACACCACGGAGTGCACGGCGCCGATGCGCGCGCACGCCAGGCAGGCGACGGCGAGCTCGACCACCATGGGCATGTACAGCGTGACGGTGTCGCCCTTACCGACGCCCTTCTTCTTGAGCACGTTGGCGAACTTCTTCACGGAGTCGAGCATCTCGGCGTACGTGTGTCGCGACTGCTCATCCGGCGAGTTGCCCTCCCACAGAATCGCGACGTCGTCGCCGTGCCCCTCGGCGACGTGCTTGTCCAGCGCGTTGTAGCAGATGTTAGTCTTGCCGCCCTGAAACCAGTCGATCGAGATCGGGCCCTTGGTCATGTCGAAGTTGTACACGGGGCCGACGCTGTCGAACGGCTTCTCCCAGTAAAAGTTGGACCGAGCCATCTCCCCGAAAAATTTCTCGGGGTTGTCGATGGACTCCGCGTACATCGCCTTGTACTCGTCCAAGGACTTGACGTGCGCGTCCTTCGCCAGCGCCGCGGGCGGGGGGTACACCTGCTGCTGCGTCGCTTCGGTTGGCTCGGCAGCGGCCATCGGGATCGTCGGCGCTCGGCGGGCGGACTTACGGGTTGTGGGAACCTGCGGTCGACGCGCGGCGCGTGTCGATCCTCGGGCGATGCGCTTTTCGGCGGATGGGAATTGGGAGACCTTGGAACGATCGACGGACGATACGATTCCGCTCCGGATCAGGAGTGACGCGATCTTGGCGTGAGCGTTCGCGCGAGCTGACGCCGCGAGCTTTATGACAAGCGAAGGAAGCGCGCGTCCGGGGACGAGTGCGCCTCTGAGAGTGATGACGGGTTGGATGGCTATCGCGGAATTCACAATCCGACGCAGAAGGGTTTTTCGACACGCCGCGAGATTTTCCGAGACTCGCAACGATAAATGCGTGCGCGCAATTTCACAACGACGGGCACAGACGACGGGTGCGACGACGGGTATGGCGGACGACGCGGCCGAACGCGGCGACGACTCGGCTCCCCCCTCGGCCCGGAGTCGGGAGCTCCTCGCGGTGGAGCACGTCGCGGCTGACGCGCCCGAGGTCCCCGCGTTGATGGTCGGCGCGGGCTCGAAAAAACCAGCATCCCGCGCGACCGCCGCCCCGCCGACGAAGCCTTCGTTCGCTCCTCCGCCCCCCAGCGCGCTTCTCTCGCGGCTGCAGGACTTCCTGCCTCAGATGGCCGCCGCGAACGACGACCTCGCGGAGGCGATGCGGCACCGCCCCGCGGAGGAGTTCGACGTCGAGCACGTCGGCGAGGACGCGGACGCGCGGCGCGTGGAGATGGACGTCGGGCTCGGCGTGGTGGACCTGAAGACGCGGGAAGCGGCGGATGCGGTTGCCAAAAGCTGCGGCGTGGCGGTCGTGGACGCGGAACCGGACGCGGACGCGTCCGGCGACGCGTCCGCGTTCGCGAAGCGACGGAAACAGGTGGCCGAGGCGCGGGAGGACGCGACGATTCGCATACCGGGACTTGACGCCGACGCGGCGCCGGGGAAAAGGGCGGGCATCGAGGAGTTGTAAATTTGGTTTTCGCGAAACGCGTTTCGCGAAACGCGCGCGTCTCGCGTCCCGGCGCGGCGCGCGCCTGAAGCGTGTTCGCGGAGGTCCTCGTTCGCTACTGCTCATACTACACACGAAGCTCGCGCTTGCTTTACTTCTCCGCGAAACACGATGGATGACGCGGCGCCCCGTACCCGGATCCGCCGTCGAAGCTCACATCCCCAGCTCAGCGAGCTTTTCCGCGATGGCGCGCTCGGCGATTGGCCGCAGATCCGCCGCGACGTTGACGCTGGCGACGACGCCGACGCCGGCGCGCTTCGCCAGGCGACTCGCCAGGTGGTCCGACGCGCGGTCGGCGTCGGCCGCGCTGGAGGCGTTGGTGTCGCCTCGGCCGGTCAAAGCGGCCACCGAGGGTCCAGCGGTCCCCCGGCCGGGCAACGCCATGCTCATCTCGCCGTGGTGCGTGGACGCGTCCGCGCCGACCGCGCCGACCCACACGTAGAGCTGGTCCTTGAGGCACACCAGCTGCACCTTGACCACCGCGCCGGGGGCCTCCACCGAGAACGTCTCTTCGCGCACGGATCCGTCGGGCGCGACCGGCGTGATCACGGCGCCGTCCGCGGCGGGGCGGGGGGGAGGCGCGAACGAGGGGGTGTCGTCGTCGTCGGAGTAGTCCGACATCGCGCGCGCGGGTGTCGGAACGCGGGCGCGTGTCGGTTCGACGAATCGATCGAACGGACGCTCGCCTCCGTTCGTCCCGACACGAGCGCGACGCCGTGGCGCGCGCGGTCGACGCGCTCAAGTCGCCGGGTCGCCGCGGGTCAGCCGGCTGTGAAACGCGCGGCGCGCCGTGCGCGCGGGCGTGTGAAGCGCCCGAGACCGAAGCGCTCGTTTTCTTTCGCAGCGCGCGGGACGAAAGCGAAAGCGGGTTTCGAGGGAAAAAAGTGAAAGGGGGCTGTGTGTTCCGTCTGCGTGTTCCGTAAGACTATGTACAGCTAAAGAATCGTCGGTGCTCGTGGCGCGCACCGTCGCGCGCGCGCGCGGTACCGTCACCCCAAATGCGGAGCGCCCTCGTTCGTTTCGTCCGCGGCGTAGTCCTTCAGCTCCTTCATCGCCGGCCCGTCCTCGTCCGCCGCGTCGGCGCCGGGTACATCGGTTACGTTCGCGGAGACGCGCGGGGAGGCGCTTTTGGAAGACGTGCCCCGCGCCCTGGTCGGCGTCGGCGGCGACGCGGGGGGCGCGGAGCCGCCCGCGCTCTCCATCCGCCGCCGCCGCGTCTCCGCCAAGCGCTTCTGCCGGTCCATTTCCGCCGCCATCTCGCGCTCGCGGTTCTCCGCCTCCACCGCGCGCCACCGGGCCTCGGCGGCGGCGACGTCGTCGTCCCCCCTTTGCCTCGTCGCGTCCTCGTCCCCGAGGCCGAGCTCGAGCAGCGTGAGGCACAGGTCGCCGTACGTCACCGAGACCTTCTCCGCGCCGAGGTCCAGCGCCCACTTGAAGTCCACGTACCCGATGACGGTGGCGCCCGGGTTGGCGACGCCCTCGAACACCTCGCGCGCCGTCGCCTCGGTGAATTCCTGGAACCCGAACAAACCGGCGTCGCGGCAGAGGTGCTCCCACGCGCTCGCGCCCATGGCGCCGAGCCTGCTTCCGTCCTCGCCGTCGGCGTGCGCGGCGCAGTACGCGTCGAAGACGTTCTCGACGCCGTCCACGGAGACGGGCCGCGGGCGCTCGTGCTTCCAGCCCTTGCGGTCGGTGATTCGTTGCTGCAACCCGAAGCGCGCGGCGTGCGCGCCGGTGAAGGTGCTCTTGTCGTCGTGCCAAAGCACAAACTCCGCCTGCGTGCCCGAGCTCGCCGGCGCGTGCGAGGCGACGCGCTCCGCCACCGCGTGGAAGCTCTCGCCGCGCTCCTCCGCGCAGAGCGCCAGCATCCACAAAAAGTCGCGGTACTGCAGGAGCTTGTTCCCTTCCGCCACCTTGGCGAAGATGATGTCGGCGCTCGTCATGTTGAACTTGCGCCCGATCAAGCCGGTTTCGTTCACCAGCTTGGCCCACACCTTGATGTTCATGTCCACGCCGTTGCCCGCCGCGAAGGACGTGTAGCTCTGGTACTGCTGGCGCAGCCCGGGGACGTCCGCGTCGCTCGGTCGCGCGCGGCCCTGCTTCCAGTGCGGCTTCTGGAACCGAACCTTGGACGCGCGCAGGTCGTCCGGGACGTGGTGCAGAACCGCGTACGCGCCGGTGTACGTGCTCTGGTCGTCGTGGAACTTGCTGTACTCGGCGCGCGTGCCCGTGGAGATGGGCCCGCCGCTCAGCACAGTCTCCACCACGGCGTCGTACGTCGCGCCGCTGGTCTCCGCGCACAGCGCGCACGCCCACCGGAACTCCAGGTACGAGATCTTGCGCTCGCCCTTGGTCTTGACGCGCGCGAACACGAGGTCGGCTTCGGTTTGCGAAAACGACGACGGAGACAGCAAACCCGAGTCGCGCACGCACTTGATCCACTTGACGTTGTCCATGGCGCCCGGCGCGCCACCTCCGAACGTACAGAAGGCGTTGAACATAGCCTTCAGACCGGGCGCGTCGGGGGGCGCGCGCTCCGTGCGCTTGTGCTCCTCGCGCCACTCCTTGTGCTCGCGCGGGAGCTTCTGGACGCCGAAGTGCGCGGCGTAGGCGCCGGTGTAGGTGTCCTTGTCGTCGTGGAAGCGGTTGTACTCGCCCACCGTTCCCGAGCACGAGGGGTGCTCCACCGCGGCCACCGTCTCCGCGATGACCTCGTACGGCTCGCCAATTTCCTCCGCCACCAGCACGAGCGCGACGACGAAATCTTCCAAACCGATGAACCGGTCGGGGTGCCGCGTCGCCTTGACGCGCGCGAAGATGAGATCGGCGGCGGTTTGGTCGAACCGTCCGCGCCACGCGCCGCCGCCGATCAAACCGCAATCGCGCAGCACCTTCACGAACGTCTTACTCTCCATCTGCTCCGGGTTCCCTTGGCCGAACGCGCAAAACTCGGTGAACACGCGTTTGACGTTCGCGTCGATCGCGGGAACCGCCAGTTTCGTCTTCCACGCCAGATCCGCCTTAGCGCGAGGCTTGATCTCGAACCCGAGGTTCGCCGCGTACGCGCCGGTGAAGTTGGACGGATCGGCAAACTTGACGTACTCCGCGCGCGTCGTTCCCTGCTGCTGCGGCCCGCCCACTCGTGACACGCGGTCGCTTATGTCGCGGAAGCGCTCGCCACGCATCTCGCCGACCATCGCGACGGCGTCTTTGAACTCCTCGAACGTGATGCGGCGCTCGGTGCGCGGCTTCACCTTGGAGAAGATGATGTCGACGCTGGTGCTGTCCAGGCGGCGTCCATCCTGCAAACCAGTCTCGCGGCAGAACTTGGCCCACTTCGAGCCGTCCATGGTGTCCGAGCGCTCGTCTCCGCGAACGCCGAAGTTGGCGAACTCCGAAAAGACGTCCCGCAAGCTCGCGAGCGCGCCGGAGCCGCGCTTGCGCAGCTTCGTCCCTCCCGGGGAGCGAAGCGAAGCTCCGCCGTTGAACGAGGCGTTCAGCGAGTCGTTCTCGGGGAAAGAAGGGAACCCGCCGCGGTCATCCTCATCATCGCTACGTTTGCGGAGTGAAGGGTAGGAGAGGTTAGCGTGCGTCGCGCGATACGCGTCCGCGCGCGGGACGCGCCGGTCAACGAAGCCGCGAATGTGTGATTCCCTCGGGATCGCCAAATTCGGGGGCAATTCATTCTTCCAGAAAATGTCTGCATCTCGCGCGCACGAGCAGGCGCGGCGCGGGTCGTCCGGCGCCGAGCGCGGGCACCGCGCGTACCTTCTTTCCAAGTCTCCCGCCGCCGCGCGGTTGGACTCGGCCTCCGCGAGGATGGCGTCGTAGTTGGACATCGTCGGCGCGCGACAATTATCTGGCGCTCGCGTCGTGTTACGGACGTTTTTGCGCTTTCTCCGTTGTTTCAGGGGAAAGAAGATTCATAAAACCCAGGGGGAGATCTCTCGGTTCGGGAACCCGAAAAAGCCACCCGAAAAAGCCAAACTGCTGACGTGTGCGAACTTCGGGCGTTTTGGATCGGACCGCGAAGCATTTTCTCGGCAACCCTTTTCGAGCCCTTCATCGGACACGACGCGCGTTGTTGAATTCCGGTCCACTCCGCGCGCGCCGCACGTCTGGAGCGCGACTCCGCGTCGCCGCTCTCCCCTCGCGCGATGCTCGCGGCGGTGCTCACCTCCCTCGCGGGGCGCGGCGGCGCGCTCCCGCGGTGGGTCCTCCCGCTGGTGTTCGGGTTCGCGCTGGCACTGCGGCTGGCGGTGTCGACGCATCCGCACAGCGGCGAGGGCGTCCCGCCCATGTTCGGCGACTACGAGGCGCAGAGGCACTGGATGGAGATCACGATACACACGCCTCTGCGCGAGTGGTACGTGGGCACGAAGGCCAACGACCTGCAGTACTGGGGGCTGGATTACCCACCGCTCACCGCGTATCAGTCGTGGCTCTACGGCAAAGCCGTCGCGGCGTTCGAGCCGGACGCCGTGCGCCTCACCGCGTCGCGCGGCTACGAGACGGACTCCAGCAAACGGCTCATGCGGTACTCCGTGATCGTCTCCGACGCGGTGTTCCTGCTGCCCGCGGCGTACGCGGTGGCCCGAGCGTGGCACGCGACCGAACGCGACCGAACGCGAACGCAGTCAGCAAAAACTGCGCGCGGCGGCGGAGCGCGCGGCGACGCGGCGCGCGTCGCGTGGGCGTTTGCGACGTTCGCGATGTCCCCCGCGCAGATCCTCATCGACCACGGGCACTTCCAGTACAACGGCATTTCGCTTGGGCTGACGATGTACGCGGTAGCTGCCGTGCTTAGCGACCGAGACGTCCTCGGTTCGATCCTGTTCGCGTGTGCGCTGAACCACAAGCAGATGTCCGCGTACTTCGCGCCGGCGTTTTTCGCGCACTTGCTCGGGAAGTGTCTGTGTCGCGCGAGAAACCCAACTCTAAACGCGCGCGCCGCGGCGGTCGCCAGACTGGGAGCCGCCGTGGTCGGGACGTTCGCCATTGTGTGGGCGCCGTTTTTTCTCGCGATAAACCCGAAGACGCACACGAAGGATGGCTGGGAGGGCGTCCTGCGCGTCTTGGCGCGGCTCGCGCCGCTCGAGCGCGGTCTGTACGAGGACTACGTCGCCAACTTTTGGTGCGCCACCAACCCGCTTTTCCGGTGGCGGAGGATGGCGACGCGCGCGGCGGCTCAGGCGGCGCTCGCGGCGACGGTCGCCGCCATCGCGCCTTCCATGGCGCACCAGATCGCGCACCCTACGAACGAGGGGTTCCTGTGGTGCCTGTTCAACTGCGCGTCGGGTTTTTTCCTGTTCAGTTTCCAGGCGCACGAGAAGTCGGCGCTGCTCCCGCTTCTCCCGGCGCTCGCGCTGGCGCCCGCCGACCCGGACCTCGCCGCGTGGTTCCCGATCGCGGCGTCGCTCTCGATGTGGCCGCTGCTCCGGAAGGACAGGCTGCACGTCGCGTACGCGGCGACGGTGCTCGCGTTCGCCGCGCTCGCGGACGGGGGGGCGCCGGGCGCCGAGGCGAGCGAGGGGACGAAAGAGCTTTCGGTCGCTCTCGAGCGTCGAAGCCGAACGAAGCGACGAATATACTCGCTCGCTGGAACTCTTTCGCGGCGCGCGCTTTGGCGACACGCGCGCGTCGCGACGTTCGTCGCAGCGGCGGGGCTGCACTCGCTGGAACTCTTCGTGCCGCCTCCGGCGCGGTTCCCGTTCCTGCACGACCTGCTGGTCACGTCCTTCTGCTTCGTTCTGTTCGCCGCCGCCGCCGCGTACGGCAACCTCAGGCAACGAGAAGTCGCGGCGAGCGCCGCGCCTCCGGCGAACCCCGAGTCCGCGGCGCGCGCGACGCGAGCCTCCAGGCGGACGGCGTCCGCCGCGGCGGCTGAGTGGTCGCTGGTGCGGCTCGCGGCGACGCCCGAGCCGAAGACGACGAGGCGCCGGCTCACGGCGATCAAAAAAAGAAACGGCGGGGGGCGATGAAGGTATTAGTAGAAAGTACAAAGTAGTATAGAGCGCGACTTCGAGTATCGTCGAGAGCGCGGAGGCGTATTTCGCGTGTGTCTCGCTCGTCGCCTCGGACGACGTTTCAAGACGTACGTAAAAAGACTTAGCTTGCGTCCGCTGTCTCGCGCACGCCGCCGCAGCCGCGTCGGGCGCTCCCGCGCGGGTACCGGTACCCGTTTCACGGAGAGGCCGTCACGCGCGACTCTTTCACGGCGGCAGCGCGATGACGCCCCTTTCCTTTTTTTTTCGTCTCCCAATCTCTCCGTATCCCTATCTCTTCGCCGCCGCCCACGCCTCCTCGAAGACCGCGAGGAAGTCGTCCGCGCTCCCGCTGCCGCCGTGCGCGAACGTGCGACCCGCGTTCTCGCGGAACGGCCCGCCGTTTGGTTCCAGGCTGAACAGGAAGAGCGGGATCGACGCGATACCCATCTCGCGAATCGTGTCTCCGTAACTCGCCCAGACCTCGTCGCGCAAATCGTCCGCGCGCAAAAACGCATCCAGCGCGTCGGCGTCCAGACCAACCTCCGCCGCGCACGTGAGCAGCGTCTGCCTGTCCGACGCCGACTGTCCCTGCGAGAAGTGCTTTGTCCCCAGCGCGTCCATGAACAGCTCGGCTTTCCCGAACCGCGACGCCCAGAGCTGCGCGCGCTGCGACTCGACCGGCTGCCAGTGCGTCCGGACGCCGAAGTCGAACGTCACGTCGTTCCGAGCGCCCAGCGCGTTCAGGCCGCGCTCGAACCTCCGCGCCGAATGCTCGGTGCCGTCCGTGTAATCAATCAGGCTCTCGTGCCAGGTGGTGTTCCGGAGGTGCCCCCGGCCCTCGGGCGCGTCCCCGAGGAACGAGTACGGACGCCGCCACACGTCCACGGCGAGCGCGACGGCGCTCGAGTGTTTTTCGTTGAACACACGCAACGCCTCGGCGACGTTCTTCTTGCCGAGGTACCCGTGCGGTCATTGCGTGCACGTCACCCAGTCCGCGTGCAGCACGAGCTGCACCGGCGCGTCCGTCCCCGCGCCCGCGGAATCGGAATCGGAGAGCACGCGGGACCCGAGCGCGAAGTTGGCCACGCGCGTCGAGGCCACGGTGGGCGCGTTCGCCATCGTCGGGGCGGAATCCTCGGACGAGGCGTGCGTCGGGGACGAGGCGAAGGTGCGTCGGGCGCGCGGAAGCGGGCGGCAGACACGAGCGAGACCAAGGCGCAGAGCGCCGACGGACATCGCCTCGCGGTCGCGCGGGGTCGAGTGAGAAATGCGCTTCCTCGCCCCCAGACGTCGGGGAGGATCGAAAACTCACGAAAAAGTCTTCGCCGCGAACTTTTCCCAGATGACTGGATAATCGGCTCCGAGTCTCTTCCCCCGCGCACTTGAGGGCGCGCGGACGATGGCGTCGACCGGGCGGCTCGCGGTCGTCCGGTCGAGACTCGCCGGCGCGCGGGTTTGCGCGGCTGGAGTAGGGCGGCCGTTCAGCCGCGACAACCACGCGCAGGTCCCCAGACCGAGATGCGTCGCGCGACGACGACGGAGGCTCGTCGCCTCGTCCGGCGGCGACGAGGACGTCGTCGACGTCTCGGGCGAGGACACGGCGGGGACGCGCGACGGGTCGATGGGGGATGGAAGCGAGCCGCGTCACCCGTTCGAGGATTCTGGGGAACCCCGCGCCGCCTCCGCCCTCCTCCCCGGCGGTGATGATTTCGGGGCCGCCGCCGCCGACGCGTCCGACGACGCGAGTCTCCGTTCGCACCCGTCGCTCGCCTCCGCGGACCCCGCGTACGGGTCGGCCGTCGGCGCGAGCCCCCCGAGCGCGCGCATCACGCCCTTCCAGAACACGGTGTTGAACGTGGGCCTCGCGAGCACCGCGGTGCTGTGCGCGCTGGGCGTCAAGCGGCTGGTCGCGTTCGTGAGCGGCATCCCCGATCTCCCCGAGGAGGAGCGCCTGCGCCGGATGGCCGCCTTCTGCGACGCGCAGCTCGCGCGCGTGCGCGAGACGCACGAGCCGCCCGGGTCGCCCGGCGCGGACTTCCGCGACGCCGAGCTCGGGCGGCTCACGGCGATGCGCGCGGACATCGAGAAGAAGATGGAGAAGTTCCGGGACGCCGAGCTCAGGCGCCGGGAGTGGAACAGGCGGCTTCGCAGGCTGGACGCGAGCGGAGAACCAGTCGGGAAAAAACCGGGGTCGCATCCGGGCGAGCCGGACGGCGGTGAGGATGTCTCAGAGCTTTTGACCGCGGACGCGCCGCGTTCGGAGACGCCTCCCGCGGATACGCCTCCCGGGCGCGACGCGGACGGGTTCGACGCGGGCGGGTTCGGCGGCGGGCTGAGGCGCGCGTCTCGCGAGTCCCGCGAGTCCCGCGAACCGCCGGCGCGGGCGCGGAACCGTCCGGCGGAGGAGGACGCGCTGGAGAAGAAAGCCGCGCTTCCGGGCG
>JACLAA010006676.1_pt1 | contig 14981 bp, 18 predicted proteins | sample 8027891 | NCBI WGS metagenome assembly JACLAA01 (sample SAMN15724900, study PRJNA655200) | protist metagenome | isolation source: fluorescence activated cell sorting (FACS) single amplified genomes of... | place: Spain: Blaines Bay Microbial Observatory, Mediterranean Sea | collected 2016-01-19 | reverse complement strand
GGCCTTCAGGCGAGCTCGCGGAATATGCGGCGGCCAAAGCCCGTGTTCACATTCTTCTGCATCATCGACTTGATGTCCGCGTGGTACTTGCCCGGCACCGTCATTACACCGGCGTTACCGCATTCCAACGCGCTCTCGAGCTTGTCCTCCGTCGCCGGGTCGAACCGCACCTGTGCGCAAATCAACCAGTGAGTCGGGTGCGCGTCGATGGCGTGAGGGGCAGGCCGTGACATTTGATTTATGCACTGAGCTCGACCCAGTGCGGCGGCTTCACCAATGAATGCAGCCCCATGCGTTCGGGGCTCTCCTCCCAGTACCAGTGCACCCGCGACCGGTCGTACAAGATCACGGGCGGCGGACTCGACACCTGGGGCCCGCTCGCCTCGCGGATCACTCTTCTAGCATATCCCGTGTTCATGCTCGTCTGCTGCATCTTGATGAGGTCGACGCCGTAGTTCGGGTTCAGGCGACAGAACGGCTTGTGGGCCATATGCATTTCCTCCAATTTATCATTATCATTGGAAGAGTAGGGCACGAAGTTCGTACCAGGCTTCAGGTTCGCGTGGTTGCGTAGTCTTTCGGCTGATTCCTCCCAGTACCACTGGGGCTTGCCGGCGAAGCGGTAGACGGCCGGGCCCGTCCAGCCTTGGTGTATGTCGTTCCACTTGCCGTTTCCCTGCGTGGACATCGACCGGTGAGTCGGGTGCACGATCAGGCGTCGCGTCGATGGCGTGCAGGCCATGATTCAGCCGCGGGGGCGAAATTGATTGCCGCGCAGCGCCCGACCATGATCATCACCCTATCCTCGTGGCCCATGTAGTTGTTCGGCTCGTCGCGCGACCAGTTGGTGTACGAGAACGGCTTGCCGTCGGCCCATTTCCAGTTTGCACTGGTGGGCCCGTTGCCTCCCCCAATACGTAAAGCGCCCACGAAGCAGAACTGGCCCCGCGCCACTCGTACCACGGCCTCGTTCTCCTCCGCTGAAGTAATGGAGGCGACCGTCGCGCCTCTTTCTCTAGCCTTGCGCTCGTGCTCGCTGTACGAGATCTGTTCCTCGTTGAGACGGTAGTAGCACGTTAATTTTTCAACCTTCTCGTCAAAGGTCACGACTTTGAGCGGCGCAAGCGGCGGCGGCGGGCTCGCGTCCCGCTGCGAGGCCCGCGCGTCGCGCAATATGCGCCGCTTGTAGCCGTTCAAATTCTTCATCTGCGTCATCGCGATTAAATTAGCGGTATAAGACGCGTTGAGCGGCACGGACGTCTGGTTCGATTGCCAGGCCCGTTCGAGCTTCTGCGTGGCCTCGGCCTCGTACGGCACCCAGTGCGGTCTTTTGAGGTTCTGGTGGAGGTGCAGGCGCTCAGGCGACTCCTGTGTGGCGATCAACCAGTGAGTGGATGCAGTATCTCCACGCCATCGAGCAGGTGCAGTCACGGGCGTCCGAAATTTGATTTCCACACAGGGCGAAACCTCCCAGTACCACTTGGCATCCTCCGCAGCAACGGGCTGCGCGAGCCGCGCGCGCTCCTCCTCGAGCTTCTTCCTTTCTTCAGCGAGCTTCTGGCGCTCGAAGGCGAGCTTGTCCGCTTCCAGCTTCGCTCGTTCTTGTCGTAATTCCTCCTCCTTGTCCTTGCCAGAGAAAGCACCAGAAACACCAGTGAGCCCGGAGAACTGCTTGCGCAGGGCGCGCATGGGCACGACCTGCGCCACCGGGGGAGCCACAGCGGCAACCGGCATCACCGGCGCCGGAGCCTGGGGGCCCTCGTTGTTCATGTCCGCCGCCTTCGGCGTCACCCAGCCCGTCTTGCCGTCGGCCTTGCGCCCCCACTCCTTGCCGTCGGCGTTCGTCGCCGGCGCCGGCTGGGCAGGTGGCGCGTACGGCGGCGGCGGCGCGCCCGCGTCGGGGAAGAAGCCCTGCTGGGGCTCGCCGTTCGCGTCGAACGGTTGAGGTGGCGCCGCGCTTCGGGGCGACGTGAAGTTGTCGTACTGCGGCGGCGCCCCGCCATGCCCTGCCATGGCCGCCGCCTGGGCCCCGGTCACGCAGCCCGGCGGCAGGTTCACGGCCGCGGCTTGCGGCGGCGGCGGGGCGAGGGAGTGCTCGGCGTTGTAGTCCATGGTTGTGGGGTGCAGGGGCTGCCTGTGGGCTGCCTGTTGCGAGAGCTTTATCCTCGAGATGAAATCTACTTTTTTTACCAAGAGTACTATACTTACATGGGGGGGTCACTAGGGGGAAACCGCCATTTTACCTCCGTCCTGCCCAGGCTGTGTGGCAATTGGGGCTGCCTGCGACCCAAGGGTTGCATCTGGTACCGGCTGCGCCCCCGCACCTACAGCACGCCGATGTGAGGGCGTCACATGCGAAGTTTCAGCAGCGGCGGCTGCCGAGAAGGGCTCCGTCGACTGGGTCTTGATCTTGCGATAGGCGACGATCGGCCCCCCGCGAGTCAATATCGGGCGAATGACCGACGTTTTTGCGGAAAGCCCGAGTAGGTATGTTCGCCGGCCATTTGGAACGAAAAGGTCGGTCATTCGCTGTCGGGACCACGCACTCATTCGTTTCCAAGACGGCCGCAAACAGGCCTCGAACCTGCCGATACGGCGGTCTCTCGCTGACGTAACGACTTGGATCGATGGTCGGCATGGTAAGCGACCTCCCACCGCCGCGGCGACGCTCAGAGGCTGCACTAAGGCCTCAAAGACATTGCCTCGAGATAGAGCAATTTGCTTTCGGATCTCCGCGAGCGAATATCGGGTGGGTAACCGACCTTTTGATGGATCGGCGTTCTAGGCCTACTCGACGGCCATTCCGAACGAAAAGGTCGGTTACCCACCCACAAGATCATGCACTTATTCGTTTCCGAAGACAGCCGAAAATGGGCCCGCGACGGTGCATTTTACGGCGTTTTTTCGCTGGATTTTCCATCGCGATCCTTAGTCGGTATGGTTTGGCGCTGCCTCGCGGAGCCACGACGCTCAACGGCTGCGTTAAGGCCATATGCACACCATTTTGTGATATAGTACTTGTATAAATTTATTAAGTTTGTACCCGTCCCGGGACTGCGGGAGGGGTGGAGAGACCACTGAAAGAGACGTTTCGCGTGGAGGCTCCGATCCTCATAATAGCCATTTTTAGCTAAATTTGCTAAACGTTTTTGCCGTCGTTCTCGGCCAATTTTGCGCCTGCGCGCAAAAGAAAAGCTGCCGAGGGCCGCTTGGGTGCTCGCACGCCCACGCGCACCGCGCACTGCCGCCGGAAAGCCGCACGGGCAGCCGCACGGACGCCAACCGCACATAGGACGCAAGTCGTATGGCGGTTTCCCCCTAGTGACCCCCCCATATAAGGTTAGTTCCTCTTGTTTTTACCCCCCCTCAGAACCCGACGCAAATGCGACGTGTCCGTGCGCGACGACGGAGCGCTTACATGCCTCCAGAGGACGTCCTCTGGACGCGGAACTCTGCACGACGCAAATTCCCTCTCGCGCCGCCGGCGGGGCGCCGGGCACGGCCGCTTCCCCATAGGATGTTGGAATTGCTAAATTTAGCTAAACAAAGGCGCCTAATGCCGCCCGTAACTCGGCACGCGGGCATCCTCGTGCAAAACACTTAGTGTACGCCGTGAGCACGGGCAGCCGGGCTACGCGTTGCAAAAAACGCGGCAGCAATTGGGCTGCCTCTCGCCGAGAAAACGGCCAAAAACCATGCAAAAAGCCATGCGATCGTCTTTTTTGGCGCCGTTTCGAGCCGATCGTGCCACCGCAGCGTCGGACATCGTAAAACATGTGGCCGCGGACGATTTCAAACACTAAACAGGGGCAGCGGTCCGTGGGATGTCTGTCTATGCGTGGTCCGCGTTTACCGCGAGAACGCGGCTTCGGGCGAAAATCGCGCCGTGGGTCGCGAGATTTGGCAGGGGCCTTCTCAGCGACCATGGCGTGCATACGAGGTGCTTCGAGGGCCGTGTCGAGGACCACGGGGGGGCGGCAATGCCTGGAGCGTGTCGCGGCGCCTCCGTGGGCTCGAAATCTCAAAAGTTATGAGAACGTCACGTCGATATCGTCAGTAGGCATGGTGATGGAGCGAAAACGGCCGAAGGTTCTCATAACTTTTGCGCTCACGGCGGCTGAGAGGGCAATGTGTCCGGCCAAATGGGCAGCCCCTCTCGCTCCCGGGAGCGCCCGCGAGCTGCTACTTTTTTACTCATCCGCGAGCTGGGACACCGGACGACGTACTGCGGCCGCGCTTCCGCTGAAACAGGCGCGGCGACCGGTGAATTGGGGGCGTTCTCCACCATTTGTGCTGCGCGTTTAGCTAAACAAAGCTAAACTTTTGGCATGCGCTGCTGGCGATTTGAGGCTTCCCGTTCGCGGCCCGGAGGCCCTCAGGCACGGGCTCTTGCGTAGAATACGCTTTTATTTCCAAAATCCCTAATCTCGGCTTTTGGTGCTACCGTGCGGGCTGCCCGGAGCCGCGCGCGTCCAATTGATTGCGTTGCAAACGAAGCATTACGACGCTTGCGCGCACCGGTGCACCGGACGGGAGCCTGAGCGCGGGAGCCAGACCCAAAAAAGCATTTCAGCAGGGCAGCCCTATAAGCTTGCGCGCGGCTCATACGGCCGCTGCCCCGGACCGCAAGCGCGCGGCGACGGACGAGCGGAGACCGTAGCACGCAGCACGCCCTCGACGCGGCTGCCCGAGCAGCGGACGTCGCTACCGCAGCACGCGGCATCGACGCGGCCGCCCAAAGCGCCAACATGGAGGTCTCCTACAGGGTCCGCCTGGAGAAGCAGCTCGAGGCCGGGCTATGCGCCGTCGGCCGGTTTGATGGGAACCATCCCGCCGTCGCGTGCGCGGCCGGCGCGTGCGGCCAGGTGCTCCTGTACGACCCGCACGACGAATTGCAGGTCACTACCACATCTGGAGCGCCGCCGCTACGGACCCTGAACTTCAACAAGACCATCACCGCGCTCGACGCGGGACCGCTCGACCCGGCGCGGACGCGAGCCCAGGCGAAGACGACGCGCGGCGTCACGCCTAGTGATGGAGACGACGAGGTCATACGAGACGTGCTGCTCGTCGGTCTTGGGAGTGCGTTGATGGTCTACGACGTCGATCTCAACTCCGACATTTTTTATAGGGAGTGCCCGGACAGGGTGTTCTCTTGTAGATTTTGCACACTACAAGGCTGCGAGCAGCCGTTAGCGGTGGTCGGGGGGAATTGCTCCGTGGTCGGCTTCGGCTGGCAGGGCACGGAGCTGTTTTGGAACGTGGCCGGTGATGATGTGAGGGTCGTGGCGCCCTGCGAAGGTGATTTGTTGGTTGGTAGCGACGACTACGAGATCCGGATCTTCCGGAAAGAAGAGTCCATTTACGAAATCTCCGAGGCGGACAAGGTCGTTGCGTTGTGTTCGCTGGGAAAAAGAGGACGGTTTGCGTTCGGGCTGGCGAACGGGACCGTCGGCGTCTACAAAAATAACGAAAGGAGGTGGCGCGTGAAATCCAAAAACGCGCTCGTGGCGCTGCTAGCCACGCAAAATCGAGACGTGGCCGCGGGCTGGTCGTCCGGTGCGGTGACGTTGCGGAGCGCGTCGAACGGCCAAGTCATGTACCGGGACACGTTCGACGCTCCATTAGTTTCGTTAATTTGTGCGGCTACGCGGCAGCCTTTTCGCCAGCCGCTGAGGCGTGTGGCGGTAGTGCTCGAGTCTACGGCTTGCCCAAGAGCTGCTTAGCCATGGGCTTGCTAGTGTCTTACATGCGCTAGCGCGCTAATTCATGAGTTGCTGAGACGACCCATTACCCACTCCCCTACTTCTGTCTTTTTTCGCGGGAGCATTATTATCTACTCATTAATCGGGCTCGTCATAAGCGGGGGCGTCGCGCGGGCGCGGAGGGTGAACTGCGCATCTCGACCGCCTCCGCGACGGCCTCCTTGTATTTTTTGTCGGCGTGGCATTGTTCCGCGTTGCCGCCGCGGTGTATTTTCTTGCACATCTGCTTGTGGCCGCGGCGCCAGTGGTCCATCTGGCAAGTCCTGTTGCAGTACCTCGATTTGCACCTAACGCATCGCGGCGCGTTGTGGGCTAGTGGCGCGGCACAGGCGGCGCAGTTTGTGAGGATCATTTTGCGTTGGCGGGGTCTGTGAGGGTCGTTACGTTTGCAATCGCCAGGAAAACCCGTTTTGATTTGGAGCTCCGCACACAAGTCCGCACACGGGAATATATATATCTCAAGGAGGATACGGTCTCCGACGCGCATTAATGACTTGACTTCGTCGCGATGTCCGAGCTGAGAGCTGAGCTCGACGGTTTTCTGGGTTTCGCGTCGGTTCGTGCCGGTGCGGCCGGGAGAAGCAATAAGGCACAGCCGCACCGGCTCTATGCACAGGCCTAGTCCAAGCTACTTATCCCCGACGCCCCGCTTTCGAGGCTGCGGATGAGGTGCGCGGCGACGCGCGTCTCACTCTCTCCATCTTCATAGTCTATGTCGTAGAGACTGTCTCCGCGTTCTCGCGCGATGCGGCCTCGGTAATATTTAGCTCTGCCTCGATAGCGAGCCTCTATCCGCTCGCCGCGCCGGAACTTGGGCACGGACACCTCCCGACCGCCACCGCGCGGCCGAATATACTCCTCCAGCACGCGCGTCTCTCGCTCTCCATCGTCGTAGGCAATGTCGTAGGTGCCGTCGCCGCGGTCCCTATCTATCTTTCCTTTGTAATATTTGCTGCGGCCGCCTGTGAGGTAATCGGAGGTGAAATCAACAGACGATGTTAGTTTCCACACCGGTACGCACGGTACCGCGCTTCGATCGAGTCGCCCTCGCTCAAGCAGCTTCCTCGGCGCCCCCGCGGGCTGCGAGAATCGTCCCGCGGGCTGCTGTCGGTCTGTTTGATGTACTCCTCGAGCACGCGCGTCTCCTTCTCGCCGTCGTCGTCTGCGTGAACCGAACGTCTTAAAAGCTACACGGTAAGAGATTTGGCGAAAGGCGTAGCGTCGATGGCGTGGATATTGACGCGAGTTGAAACAAGGACGCGGCTTTCAGTACAGTCGACATCGTAACTGCCGTCCCCTCTATCTCTCGCGATGCGGCCCGGGTAGTAGCGGCTCCGTCCGCGATACCTAGCCTCTATCTTGTCGCCCTCTCGCAGCCGGCCACGACCACCGCCCCGCGGGCTTGGGCTTCGGCTACCGCGACCGCCGCCGTCGAGCGAGCGGATGAGGCGCTCCTCTACGCGCGTCTCCGCCTCCCCATCGTCATAGCTAATGTCGAAAGTTCCATCCGCGCGCACCCGAGAGATCTTGCCCTTGTAGTATTTAGAGCGCCCTGCGTTGAACGGACACGTCGCGTCGACGCCGTCGCGGCGACCACGTCAAGTTGAAATTCAATTTCTACGCTGGTCACGGACCTCGGTAGCGCGCCTCGATCTTGTCGCCGACGCGCATGCGCCCCCTGCCCCGGTCGCTGCCGTCGTCGCGCTTCCGCTCCTCGTCGCTACTCCCGGCGTCCTCGGCTTTGATATACTCTTCGAGCACGCGAGTCTCCTTCTCGCCGTCGTCGTAGTAAATATCGTAGGTCCCGTCCCCACGGTCGCGTTCGATGCGTCCTGGATAGAACTTACTACGGCCGCCTGTATGGAAAAAATAAATATACTATCGAACGGGATTTCCACACTGGCGTCCATACGATATCGAGCTTGAACCTTGGCTCCCTCGCGGAGCTTGCGTCCACGCTTCGGGCTCGGGCTGCGGCTTCCCCCCTTCTTGCGGATCAGGCGCTTGGCGACTCGCGTCTCCCTCTCGCCGTCGTCGTAGTCAATATCGTAGGTGTCGTCCCCACGGTCCCGAGAGATTTTACCCGGGTAGAACTTGCCTCGGCCGCGGTAATCGGCTTCGATCTGATCACCCTCGCGGAATCGATCGCCGCTTCGGCGATCGGAATCGCTGCCCCCGCCGTCAAGCGGCGTGATGAGGCGCGCCTCGACTCTCGTTTCGGATTCGCCATCGTCATAGGCCACGTCGAAGCTTCCGTCCGCGTGGATCCGAGAAATCTTTCCTGGATACTTCTTGCTACGACCCCTGCGCGACGGAATCGACCCGTGATCAAGGTAATTGTAATTTTGACGCCGAATCAGTACCGATAACGAGCCTCCACGCGCGTGCCGACGCGCATGCGGCCCCGCGACGGGCTGCGGCTCCGAGACCGACTCCGAGAACGGCTGCTCCCGCGCTTCTTGCGAATGAGGCGCTTCGAGACGCGCGTCTCGCGCTCGCCGTCGTCGTAGTCAATATCGTAGGTGTCGTCCCCGCGGTCTCTACTGATTTTTCCCGGGTAGAACTTGCCTCGGCCTCTATAATCGGCTTCTATCTTGTCGCCCTCGCGGAAGCGCCCCCGCGACGGACTGCGGGAACGGGATCGGCTCCGGGAACGGCTCCGGCCGCCGCCCTTGACCTTGATGCGCGAGGCCTCGACGTGGCTCTGCTTGTCCCCGTCGTCCTGTGTTGAGTTAAAATGATGATGATATAGATCTCTCGGTGATTTTCCACGCCGCGCTCAAACGAAGAGAATCTCGTAGGTCCCATCGCTGTGCTCGCGCTTGACCGTTCCGGGGTAGTACTTTCCCGTGTTCTTGAACTCGGCCTCGCATTTGTCCCCTTCGCGGGGCTTCTTCTTCGACGAGCGCCGGTCGTCCTCGGAATCCGAGTCTAGGGACTTGATGAACTCCTCCTTGACCCGCGTCTCGTGCTCGCCATCGTCATAGCTGATATCATAGGTGCCATCGCGTCGATCACGGCTAATCTTGCCGGGATAGAACTTACTTCTTCCGCCTGTGAGGTAAAAAAGGATGACGACCGAACTCGGTGATTATCCGCGCCGGCGCCAGACGATACCGCGCCTCAATTTTTGCCCCCTCGCGCAGCTTCCGCCCGCGCTTCGGGCTCCGCGAGCGGCTTCGGGACCGCGAGCGACTCCGGTCGCCGCCCTTGACCTTGATCCGTTTTAACTCAACCCGCTTCTCCGAATCCCCATCGTCATACTCGATATCATAGGTATCATCCGATCGCACGCGCGTCACTTTTCCGGCATAATATTTTCCTTTTGATTTATAATCGGCCTCGACCTTGTCCCCTTCCCTTAACTTCCGGCCGCGCGGGCTGCGGCTCCGGCTCCGCGACCGCGAGCGGCTGCGAGAACTAGACCGCTTCTTGATGTAGCGCTCCTTGACGTGGCTCTCCTTCTCGCCGTCGTCGTCTGCGTGGGCAAATTGCGTAAAAAATGAACAGTAGATGAACGCTTCGGACGCCGCGTCGCACAGTCGATCGAAAACGTGCTATCGCTGTGAGCCCGGCGGATGACGCCCTTGTAATACTTCTCTAGGCCTCGGTATCGCGCGGTGACCTTGTCGCCTTCACGCAACTTGTCTTTCTTCGCGCTGCCGTCACTTTCGCTGCCCGAGTCGACGGGCTTGACGTATTTAGCTTTGAGTCCAGTGTCCCGGTCCCCGTCTTCGTACCTATGTGCGAAAACACGTTGTCTCGGCGTCGACGGCGTCGGCGCGGCTATCTCGATTGTCTTCTGGACGCCGTCCCAGGCTTGACGTCAATCGTGCCGTCCGAATGAATGCGAGCGACCGTGCCCGGGTACCTGTGTAGAAATGAAGTCTCGCTGCGCGTCTCGCATACGGCTGAATCATTTCCACACAGGCGCCAACAGCTTTGCCGAGGATTTGCCGCGGAAATGCGCCTGGCACTTGTCGCCCTCGCGGAGCTTGCGCCCGCGCTTCGGGCTGCGGCTCCGCGAGCGCGAGCGGCTGCGCGAGCGGCTCCGGTCGCGCCTCTTCTTCCGCGCGCTGCCGTCGGAATCGGAACCGGCGTCAAGGGCTTTGACGTGCTTGGCCTTGAGATTCTTATCCGTGTCTCCGTCGTCATATCTGTGTAGAATCAACCAGTGAGAAACCTTCGTCAACCTCCACGCCATTGAGTGAAATTTGATTTCTACTCCGACCGCCGACTTGACGTCGATCGTGCCATCACTATGAATCCGAGACACCTTGCCTTTGTAGTACCTGCGCGATGCGAGCGTGTCGCGGCGATGGCGTGAGGGAGCGTCGCGTCACGCCTCGACGGTCAAAGAACACCGCGCCAGTACTTTGCAGACGACTTGCCCCGGAACCGCGCCTCGCACTTGTCGCCCTCCCGGAGCTTCCGGCTGCGCGGGCTGCGGCTCCGTGAGCGCGAGCGCGAGCGGCTCCGCGACCCGCCGCGCTTCCGTATGTATTTAGGCTTCACGCGCTTCTCGCGCTCGCCATCATCCATCTCGAGGTCGTAGGTGTCGTCTCGCACGCGGCGGACCTTGGCCTTGGACCACTTGCTCTGGCCCGATAGGCGGGCCTCGACCTTGTCGCCCTCTCTATACTTCTCAGGGCTGCGGCTGCGCGAGCGCTTCCGGTCGGAGTCGGACCCGGAATCGAGCGCTTTCACGTACTTCTCCTTGAGCCGCGTGTCGGTGTCCCCGTCCTCATACCTGTGCGGACATCATCCACTGAGTGAGGGAGTCCGGGGAACGCGGCGATGGCGTGGGCGAGTCTTGATTTCCACACCGTGACCGACTTCACGTCCACAGTACCGTCGGAGTGGATCTTGACGACCTTGCCCGGGTACCTAAGACATTGCTTGTGAAGATCGCGCGTCAACGAGGAGTTCATCAAGGCGCTGGATTAGAACAGCTTTGCCGACGATTTGCCCCTGAAGTGGGCCTGAACCTTGTCTCCCTCGCGAAGTTTCTTGCGTCCGCGCTTCGGGCTCCGGCTCCGAGAACGGCTGCGGCTACGCGAGCGGCTCCGGTCGCGCCTCTTCTTCTTGCGCGCGCTCCCGTCGCTCTCGCTGCCCGAGTCGAGGGCTTTCACGTGCTTGGCCTTGAGGTTCTTATCCACGTCTCCGTCGTCGTACCTGCGAAAGGAACACGTCATCGCCGCGAGCTGGAAGCCTCAGACGCGGAAAGCGCACTTCACATCTATAGTGCCGTCCGAACGGATGCGAGACACCTTGCCTTTGTAGTACCTGCGCGATTGGCGTGGAGGAGCGTCGCGTCACGCCTCGACGCCATCGACGCGAGGTCGAAGGTCGAAGGACACCGCGTCCGTACTTGGCAGACGACTTGCCCCGGAAGCGTGCCTCGCATTTGTCGCCCTCCCGGAGCTTCCTGCCGCGCTTGGGGCTCCTCGACCGGTCCGACGAAGACGAGCGCGACCGGTCACGACGCTTCTCCTTCGAGCGACTGTCATCGCTCTTCGACCGGCTCCGGCTGCGGCCCTTCGCCCGCGTCACGGTGATGAACTTCTTGTTCACATACGTCTCGATCTCCCCATCGTCATATTTAATCGTGAAGGTTCCATCATGATGCGCCTCCTTGATGACGCCGTCGTACTCCTTGGCGCGGCCCTGCGTCGAACGGACACGTCGCGAGGCGCGTAGACTCTCGTGCGGCCGCGTCGACGGCGTTAAATTCAATTTCCGCGCTGGGTCACGGACCTTGTATTTCGCCCGCACCTTGTCCCCGACGCCAATTTTCGAGCCGCCCTCGTCATCGGACCCGTCGCGCGCGCGCACGTCCTCGGCGTCGATGCGCCGCGCCTTCTCGCCGTTCGAAGCGTCGACATCAATAGTGCCGTCCTTGTGCGTGCGCTTGACCTTGCCTTTCACCCACTTGGACTTGATCTTGACCTCGACGCGGTCGTCGACGCTGAACTTTGACTTGGACCTCTTCGCCTTGCGGATGTGCTCGGCGGGCACGTTGCGCTCGCGCTCGCCGTCCTCCATTTCAATATCGTAGGTGCCGTCGGCGTGGGCCTTCCTAATCTTACCGGGGCGGCGCGACTTGCCTCCTATTTTAGCTTCGACCTTGTCCCCCTCCTTGAAGGCCTCATCATCATCAGACGAGTCCCGCCGCTCATACTTCTTCCGCTCGCGGCGTTTACGGCCGTCGGAATCATCGCCCTTGTCCTTGCGCCGCGCGCGCCGGTCGTCCTCGCTCCCGGAGTCCAGGCTTCGTATCTTCCGTTCCTTGACGCGGCGCAGCTTCCGCCCATCATCAAAGGTCAAGTCGTAGGTCTTATCATCATGAACTTTGGACACCTTGGCGCCCTCGTAGTCGTCCTCGCCGTCGGGCCGGGCCTCGACGGCGTCGCCCCGCCGGAAGCGGCCCCACCTTTTTTTAGGAGACCGCGACCGCGAGCGCGAGCGTGAGGACGAGCTGTCGTCTCTGGCTCGGCCGATGGCGCGCCTGCGCGTCGATGGCGTCTAGGGGGCGTTTCTCTCGTCGGGGACCCGAAGTAGGCTCCTCGATCGAGAAGACGGGGGAAAAAGGGACGCAGGAAACACACCGCGACCGCCGCGCCGTCTCCTTGGCGGCCTCCACCCTCTTATCGCGCGTGCGGCGCGCCGCCTTGTTCACCTTGCGGTCGACGCGCTCGCGCGACGAGTCCGAGCCCGAGCTTCGCGACCGCGACCGGCCCCGCGACAGCGGCTCGTCCTCGAGCTCGAGCGCCGCGAAGGCCCTCAAAAATTCAAAGAAGCTCACGTCGCGCGACGGCCCGCCCTGCGCGCCCCGCTCCCAAAAGTAGGCCGCCGCCGCTCGCCTCGGGATCGTGCAGCCGAGCTCCGTGAGGGCCTGCAAGGCCTCGGCGCCGGTCAGCAGGTCGTCGACCGCAAAGCGGTCGAATTTTTGCTTCAGTTCCGCGAGGCGCCTTACAGAACCGAGCGTCTCGTCGGCGGCCCGCGCCGCCGCCTGGGCGTCGCCCTTGGGCTTCCAGACCTTGCCGTCGTCGTCGTCATCCGACGAGGACGATGCCGAGGACGACCGCTTCTTTTTGAGTTGGTCGGCGAGCTCGGCCTTCTTCGGCTTAGTCTTCTCCGGTGCCTTCTCCTTTGATAATTGCACATGGCCCGACGCGAGGACCTTGACCCGATCGCCTAAGGCCTTCGCCGCACCGTGCGACAATTTCAAATCGGGATCTTCCGACGCGAAGAGGGCCACGTACGCGTCGACGAATTCCAGGAACGTCAGTGCCTTGTCATTCAGGTCGTCGAACCACTCGCGGACGTGCGGCGCGTTCAGGTCGCGCCGCAGCGACTTAAATGCCCGGTGCAGTTGCTCGGAATCCAGAGCCCGGTCGTTCTCGTCCTGACCTTCTTTGCTCGGAGCTTGGGCGTCGAAGGCCACCTTGAGCCTGGCGACACATCGCACGCGATCCCGATCCAAGGCATCAATATAACCATCCAACGCCTTCTGAGAGGCCTTGCTACTCCCCTTCAATCCCTCGTCGTGCCTCCGCGCGTTCGTCGAGTGGGTATGCTTCCTTAATTTGTCAAGGGCCGTGCACAACCGCCGTCTATCCAAGGCCTTGTCGATCTTCAGGGTCTCTTCCAAATCTTGCGCGTCGATGCGCATGAGCAGCGCGCCGTTAACTTTTGCGCGTTTGAAGGTCGCGGCGTGCTCGGGCGCCTGCGTGCGGTTTGGTCGCGTCGATGGCGTGTTATGTGGCTTGGTCCACGCCAAGCCTCGAACGAACAACAGGACGCAGGAAACACGCCTTCGTCGTCTCGAGGACGAACGCCGCGACGTCGTCCACCGTCCAGGTCCGCGGGTCCGCCGGCTTGTCGGTTGCTTCTATGTCCGAGCCCGAGTCCTCGCGCAGGGACGCGTCGGAGTCCGACGAGGCGGCCCGGCGCCTTCTTGATCTTTCCGGCGAGCTGTCGCTAGACTCAGAGCGTCCTCGCCGCGACTTGCGTTTCGGCGAGGCGCTATCCTCAGAATCTGAAGACTTTGAACGTCGCCGCGATTTGCGCTTCGGCGATGGCGACGGCGAGCCGTGGCGGCCCGTCAGCACCTCGCGCGCCGCGGTGTCGCGCACGGCCTTCGCGACGTGGCCGGTTAAGGCATCATCTAATGCTTCGCCGGCCGTCGCCGGCAGCGTCGTCGCCAGAGGCGCGTTCGCGTTCGCGTGGCCGGCCTTGACCCTCAACGGAAAAAGCTCGTGCGTCGTCACGCGCCGCGCCCGCAAATCCCTATTAACGAGGTAGACGGGAAAGTCGCCGTACTCGGCCAGGACCTGGCGCGCGGCGCCGTCGGGCACGGGCAGCTCCTCGGAATTCGCGTCCGCGACGACCAAGCCAATAAATTTGCGATCGCCGTCCGCGACCGCTCTCAATACGACGGCCCGCTCGGCGCTGACACTTAAAGCAGCATCGGTGTTCGACCGGACGGCGCACGCGACGTGCACGCGGCCCGACGATGCTAGCAACGCGGCGCAGGTCGTCGCGCGCGGCACTATCTGTGATGAAGACCGGTGCGCGGCCCGCTTCTCGGCCTTGTAGGCGGCCACGGCGCGTTCGGACGCGGCTAATGCGGCCTCCACTAACTCCTCAAGCCGTGTGGCGCCGGTGGGCCCGTACGCGTGCAGGCCCGAGAAGCGGGCGTCGTAGTCTCTACGTAAAGCCTCGACGTCCGTCGGCGGCTCTATCACCAGAACGCGCGGTTCCGGCGGCGGCACGGCGCAGTGGTCCTTGATTGACATCAACTGGCCGTCATTATCAAAATTCGCCAATTCGTCTTTCGTAGGCCCGAAGTCGAGCTCCGGCGTTCTGCCATTTGCGAGCTGCTGCATCGTCCGGCTCTTCCAGCGCGTCGTGCGCAGTTTCGAGGTGGGGCTCGTCGTCGCAGCTCTCTGCGTCTGCGTCTTTCGCATGGTCTTGCGCAGCGTCGACGTGCTCCGTCCTAATGTAGCGTCGTTTTCGTGCACGAGGGACCGCGCCAGCGCGAGGATGTCGGCGGCCTTGTCCTCGACGCCGCGCGTCAGCGTCGCTTGTCTTGTTGTCGTGCGCGTCGGGCCCATCGTGACTGTCCTTGGGGCAGCCGGGCGTTGCACGTCCTCGGGCAGCGCAAACGCGTGCTGCGTGCGACGGGGGCTGCGTGCGACGGGAGCTGGGGGC
>JACLAA010002891.1_pt1 | contig 14991 bp, 11 predicted proteins | sample 8027891 | NCBI WGS metagenome assembly JACLAA01 (sample SAMN15724900, study PRJNA655200) | protist metagenome | isolation source: fluorescence activated cell sorting (FACS) single amplified genomes of... | place: Spain: Blaines Bay Microbial Observatory, Mediterranean Sea | collected 2016-01-19 | reverse complement strand
GCCGTTCGGACCGAGTCGAGCGACCGCGATGCGCCGCGCAGGCCTCGAACGCCCGCAAGGAAGCTCTGTTGGAGGCGAAGCGCAGGCAGGAGGAGGAGAAGGCTCGGCTGGCTGAGAAGAAACCTCCTCCTCCGGAAGATACGGATAGTTCCTCCGAAGATTATTCTGATAGTGAAGATGTGAACCAGTGTCAACGACGGAAATTAACGGCGTTGACCATACGGAAGGCGGCGCAGGACGCTACTAATGTGTCGGCTGAAGAGACTCAATTGAGGGAAATCTTAGCTAAAGCGGAGCAGTGGGCTGCAAAAGCTAAGAGTTTGAAACCCGCGACTTGTGCGGGGGGTTTGACAGAAATACCCCACGAGAAGCTCATGGCCGCGCCGACGCTAGCTCAATTGAAGAAGTTGGTTGATCAGGGCGAAGCTTTGGCTATTGATTGTACGATACAATTAAGGCCTCTCAGAACAGCATCAAGGCAAGCCGGGGCCTGGTTGCACAACTCGAGAGATGTGCGCAGAAAGCTCAATCTCGAAGCCACCACGGATGTAAGGCTCTGGGTCACGGCGACGAACGACTCCGACTCCGATGATAGTGATGCTGTGGTGCGATCTCGGCGTCCCGCGGTGCTGCGGCGCCTTCACGCCATCGACGCGACTCGTGTCCATCAGACGAGGTCGTGGGTGGTTTCTTTTTCGAGTTTGAGGCCATTCGGACCAAACCGCGATGCTCCGCGCAGGTCAAGCAGGAATCTGGCGACGAGGACGAGAGCGGCGTCACGGCTTTACAATTATCTTCTTGTCTAGCTCAAGCTAGACGTTTAGGAGCGAAAGTTGATGAACTGGCTCAACTAAGACAGCTAGGATCACGAGTCGACGCGTGGCGCTCGAGACACAGGGAACTCTGCCCTCGTAGAAGTACTCTTATTGATGACGCTCCTCAAAAGAGCTCTACTAGATCTAAAGCTTCTGAAAAAGCCAGACAGTTGGCGGAAGAGGAGGCGGCTCGTGCCAATGTCCGCGAGCCTTCGAAAGCGGAAAAACGTAGACCCGTGTACTTGACCATTGGTGCGTGTGCCGGCGACGCGAAGCCTACTCCGGACGTCTTAAGAACTTTAGATGCGGCCCTCAACACGTTGCCACTAGATATGGACATGGAGCGGCAAGCTCTCGCGGATAGATTAACTGCTGCCTCGGAGCTCAAAAGTGAAGTCCGAACACTACTCAGTGATGTCGGCGAGCGGTGCGTGGGCTTGCTACCGTCTCATACGGCTAGACTAGCGAGACTGGAAACGGGCGATAGTGATAGTGAGGACGAGTCTTCGTCGGACGACTCCGACGACGCGCCCCTCGTGCCGCGCCCGGCGCCCGTGCCCGCGCCGATGGACGTCGACAGTGCCGTCAAGGCCGAACCAGCAAAGCCTCCGCCGAAGCCGCGCCCGAAGAAGCTCTCGAGGCAGGAACGGCTCGATCGAGACGAACTCGAGCGAGACGCGCTGCCGGAGGACGACGAGCGCGGTCGCAGCGTGTTGCGAGCGGAATTGGTCCTTAAGAGGGAGGTCGAAGCCGCTCTCGCGAAGGCGCCGCGCGTGCGGACGGCCGATGAAAGGAGATTGGAACGCTGTTTAGACATATTAGCGTGGTGTGCCGCGGCGCGACGGATCACGGCCGTCGCTTGTGCGGCGCAGGCGCGGGAGGAAAGAGCTTTTGAGGCGAAGGATAGGGCCCAAAAAGCTTTGCAGTCATTGCGCGAGGCGGAACATGTTACTGATGACATGAGAGATGGTCAACTAAGACTCTCGAGAGAAGCTGCGGAGTTGGCGGACCGAGCTGATAGGGGCGAAGCTGTTGATGCCGATGAATTGTCAGGCATCGACAGAGACCGCCAGCTTTTATGGAATGGATTGCAGTCCCGGGACGCAAATGATCATGAGGAGGATATTCGGTGTTTGATGCCCTGGGAGCAACTACACAAGTACTGGTCGCTCCGAATTGCCGCGTTACGAGACAAGTTCGGCCAATTGCACGGCTGGCGCGACGAGGCTAGGAAAGCCCTTGAGAGGCGAGATGCTCCTTTGGTATCTGTCTTAGAAGACTTGTTAAGTAGAGGAGCGGCTCTGCAACAAAAGATGACCAGTCGTAGAGATCGACGCGGAATCATGGACGCGTGCGATTCGCTGAGGTGCGATGCAGTGTCTGCTCGATACGCGGTCGCGGCGACGTCCGAGGGGATCGATCGAGGTCGTCTCCATCAGAGAAGGCGGTGGGTGGTCTCTTTTTCATTTTTGAGCCGTTTCGGGGGGTATCGCGTCGTCTCACGGACCCACGCGCGCAGGCGTAGGAAGAAGTGGATCTTCGACGCGAGAGATGCGTTGCGGTCCGGTCCTAAAAGGAAACTGAAGGCCGTCGACGCGCTTGCTCGCGAAGCTACAAAAGTTGGCTTAGGCGATTGCGAAGACGCCCGCGCTTTACGAAGTGCAGCGCGAGCGGCTCGGGCCTGGTTCGCCAAGGTCAAGCGCACGGGGATAGAACGGGGCGAGGCCTCCATTTCGGATTTGCGAGCTTTGCTGCCGGAGGCCGCCAAAATTAGAGTAGATATTAGTGGAGACGTCGACGTCGTGAAACAGGCGTCATTGCAGGTGTGCCTCTGCGCGTCGCCGGCCGACGGCCAGATGCTGCAGTGCGAGAGCTGTGCGATGCAGTTCCACGCGAGATGTGTCGGGAGAGGTGGTCCTGATCTAGAACCGCTCATCTCGAAGAAACGGCCTCAACCTCTCAACGCCGCAGCCAAGAAGAAGGCTAGACTCCTAGATCAAGACCGGCAGGCCGCCGCCCGAGCGGCCCAGGCCGCTTTGGATGCCCTGAGTCCTCCGGTTCAAGACGAGGATCCCGAAACACGATATAAATCTGTTAGCAATGTCTCGACGGAGCCGTTCACGTGCGCTCGCTGTGTGCTGGAGCGGTTTGCATCTTCTGAGAGAGAAGCTACTGAACAAACTTTGGAGAATAACATTGGTCAATGGGTCGACGGCGTGAGAAATATCGTCCAGCGGCCGACGGGCGACACGCTAGCGTTGGCGGCGGTGCGGTGCGTGTCGAAGGCACCTAAAGATCCGCCTCAATTGATGCGTTCCGTCGATGACTTGGTGAAGCAGTGCCCGCCGGAGACGGCCCAACCGCTGCGAAGACTCGCCTGGGCCTACGCTGCTGCGGCGTTGCTACGGGCGCCGCCGCGGTGTCGGGACGTCATACCCATCACTTCGGCAGCGCCGTCATTGGGTATTCCCGATCTCCCCTTGCAGCACTTTTCCGGGTGCCTCGAGAGAGGTGCCGTGTTGAGACGTAGGTTGGCGCAACTGTGTCGGAGGCCCGAGCCCCGGTCTCGTCCCAAGCCCAAGCCCAAGCCGACTGAGGCGCCCGTTGTGGAAGAGGAGCCGCCTCAAGAAGAGGAACCGGCAGAAGAGGAGGTCAAGACGTCCTCCTCAAGGGGCAAAGAAAGAAAAGTCGACGTCACTGCGGTCAAAGCGGTTCTAGAAGCGTCGCGGCACATCCCCTTACGCTTAGAAACGTTACGAAGAAGGTGTGCGGCCATAATCGACGACGGCGGCAAGCGCTACTGTTTTTGCCGGGGGCCGTCGGACGGCGCGTTTATGCTCGGGTGTAACGATGGGTCGGCGTGCGGCGACGAGTGGTTCCACGGGAGGTGTGTGGGCGTCGAAGAGGCCGACGAGAAGGCGGCGGACGAGTTTGTTTGTAGCAAATGTCGAGCGGCTCGGGCGAACGCGGACATGGCGCCGATTCGTGAGTTCGTCGCGTTTGGCGACGAGGTGAGCGATGATGAAGATACGCCCGAAACTTTAGCTGCTTTGGCTAAAGAAGATAGAGGTGAGGCTCAGTTCAGTTTGCCGTGGCCGCCGGCGTTGTTGGGCGCTTCTCCGGAATTCAAGGAGGCGGTCGAAAAGCAGCAGGCCGAGCGGCTGGCGCAGCAGGCTCAGGCGCCGGCGGTGGAGAGTCCGCCGTGGGCGGCGGCAACGTAAGTTATGATTGGTTAGTATTTCTTAGTCTCCCTAAAAGCAATCGTCGATGTTCCCATCCTTCACCTCAAATGCGTCGGCGAGCTTGTCCACCGCCTTCAGCGCGGTGTCCAACAGCTTGTCTTCGCTCACGCCGGCGTCCTTGACCGCCTTCAGGAGCCCGTGCGCCGCCGGCGCGAGCGCGTTGGGCCTCAAGCGAATGAACTCGTCGGTATCATACGGCGCCATCGCGAGGCGGCCCGAATTCGTCTTGACCTGGTAGGGGCAAATATAGTCGTACCCGCCGTATATTCAGCTGGACTCCAAATGCGAAACTCGATGCGAGATTCGATATACGTGTGAAAGCTCGAATACTCGAGTACTCAGCAACAAGCCAGACGCCCTAAGCGATTAATGCGGGCAAATATTATGACGACGCAAAATGACTTGGAAAACCCGTTTTTTAATCCGCAGAGACTGGCGGCGGCATTGTTATGTTGTTTGTTGATTGATTCAATCACAAAATCATTACTTGTCTAGCTTCCGTCTCTTCGCGGGGGGTGAGTCGACATAAGGGCGGACATACTCGTCGGTGTCGTTTGGCGCATATACCAGATCCTCCGAATTGGCGAGCTGTATTTGATACGCGGCCACGTAATCCTTCTCGAGCTCCAGGACGCTCTCGGCCCAGCCGATTTTCACGATGCTGCCCGGTTCCCAGGCGTCGGCCGCGGGCCCCGTCTTGCAGAGGATCGCATCCCCGACCTTGAAGCGCGGCGTCGGCGGCGCATGGTAACGGTAACTCGAGCCGTGCGCAACTTGTTGCTGGGCCCGGTCCGCGTCGGACCATTCGTATTTGAAATACACGGAAATTGGGGCGGCCACGTTGGTTCCAACGAGCGTCTCCACGCAAAACCCCCGAGCGACGAGCTGCGGCACGATGGAGCACTTGTCCTCCGTCGTCAATTGCGGCCATTGATCCGCCAGCGTCAGCGGTTCTTCGCTGTCCGCGTAGGCCTCGACAAGGTCGTCGGTGAAGAGGTCGGCCTCTATCTGGCCCATTGCTGCTTGGCGCTTGATGAGCTCCAACGAAGCTTCGTAGAACGGCTGCGTGAGTATCTTGCGGAGCCGCGCCACCTCGGACCGCAGGTGCGCGTTCTCTCGCTGGAGCGCGTCGAAGCGGAATATCTCCTTGTGGAGGACGGCCTGCGGCACGTCTGCTAAAGACCGCAGGCGCTTCGTCTTCGGCCTCGTCGGCGGGCAGTGATCGTCGCGCGCCGGCCGCGCATTTGGAGCCTCCTGAGTGGGCACTGTAGCCTCCTGAATGGGTGTAGCCATTCGTAGAGCTGAAGAGGCGCGCTGTCGTGCACAAAGTAGAACCGTGATGGCTGTACCGCGTTGCGTAGGTCGTTTGATACGTCAGGCGCGGGCCAACGAGCTAAAAACACGGGCGCACTGATTTATTTTGATCTAGCGGGATGAGAGGCACTAGCGCGCAGAAACTAGCCTGAGCCTGAGCTTAAAACACGAATAAGACACATAGTATACCTTAGAAGAGACGCCGTCTAACCGAGAGCCACGTCCATAATCATCATCAGTCCAAAGCCTCCCATGAACGCGAGCGTCTGCTGCTTGTTCGTCGACGGCCCCGCGAGCGACTCAGGAATGAGCTGGTCGACGACGACGTAGATCATCGCGCCGGCGGCGAAGGCTAACGCATACGGTAATATAGGAGTGACCAGGGTCACCAAAGCAGCACCAAGGACCCCACCGACGGGCTCAACAATACCAGACAGCTGCCCAAACAGGAACGCTTTGTACGACGACAGGCCCGCCCGCTTCAGGGGCATCGACACAGCCAATCCTTCTGGAAAGTTCTGCAACCCGATGCCCAAAGCGAGGTTCATGGCCTTCGCTCTAGATTGGCCCGCGAGGCCCGCCGCCGCGCCGCCAAACCCAACTCCTACAGCCAAGCCCTCGGGAAAGTTGTGCAGCGTGATCGCGAAGACCAGCAGCGCGACGGCCCGCCGCGCCGCCGCGGCCTTCTTCGCCGTCGAGTCGTCGTCCGGCTGTGGAGGCCCACGCCCGCCCTCCAGCGACGACGGCACGCGCGGCAGCGCGTCGGGCCGGCGCAATCTCGCGTTCGACGGCGTCGCGTAGGGGTTGCTCGAACTCCGCGGCGACCGCCGCGGCGACGGCTTGTCTGTTTTAGGCTTCGCACGGCCGAGCACGGCGTCCTGCATGAGCTCGAGCGGGTCGTGGATCTGTTGTGTTTCCATGTAGACATCACATAAATAAAGGAACGCTCCACCGAGAAAGAACCCAACAGCAACAGGGACGAAGGACCACCTCCGTCCCAACTGGTCCTCGGCGAGCTCCAGCGCCGGCGCGAGCAAGGAAAAAAACGACGCGGAGGTCATCACACCACCCGCGAAGCCGAGCATCGGTTTTAGTAATTGCCGCTGGGTGGCCTCGTCCGGCGGCAGCACGAACACGAGCGCCGCGCCGGCGGCCGTCACGGCCCAGGTGAAGCACGTGGCCAGGAAGGCGTCGAGCGTCGCGGCGGCGAGGCCCATCGTCTGGCGTTGTGCGGCGGCGCGCTCCTCGCGCGCCGGAAATATGCGTTTAGTTGCTTAGCACCGCGGCGGCGTGCAGGCCTTCGCGCACTTCGCGCGCGGCGTCAAAGCTAGCAGCACTCTGGCGGTCACTTGGCGCAGCCAGGCAGCGCAGCAGCTCGAGCGCTGCAATATTCGCTGGCAGCAATTCTATACTAATTTTCTACTAATTTTCGCTACTGCGCACACACTGAAACGGCAACGGTGGGGCAACCGCGACTCGATTTGGACACACACACTTTTTTTTTCAGTGCTTCTAGTGTCTTACAGGCGCTAGCTTCGAGATTACTGCACGCCTCTAGTCACGGTTCACAGGCCTCGCCGCAGCGGGAAGAAGCCCGTCCCTCGGAGAGCACAGGGGGAAAAAACTGAAAGGCAAAACAGTGGCAAGGGCAGCGTGCCACACTCGCGCGCGCGCGTCCCCAAGGAACGCAGCAGCCATTGATCAATTGGCCTGGCTCGGCGGCGAATTGAAGCTGCTGCCCCACCATTACGCGGTAACGCATCACCCCCAGCAGTATGGCGCTGGCCAGCGCCCTCGCCTCGGCCCTGTCCGACGCCCACGCCACGATGGCCCACGCGAAGGTCCACGAGGACTACGCCGCCGCCGACCCCTTCTCGTCGCCGGTCCCGCCGTCCAAACAGCACGCGCCGCCGGCCACGGTCTTCAAGCCGACGTCGGTGACACCACCGAGTCCGCCTAGAACACCCACGTCCGCCGACAAGCGCGAACCGGCGTCCACCGTGGCGGCGCGACGAGCTCTCCGGGCGGCCGTCGAGCGGGTGGAGCGACGGTGCGCTCGCGTCGAAGCTGTGGTCGCATCACGCTTAGACGCGTTGGACGCGCGGTGCAACGAGATGAAATCGATGATGGTTAAACTCGTGGAGAACCAGCCCACGAAAACTTGTTTAGATGCTGTAAAAGCAGCTAGAGAGGCCGCTGCACGAAGTGAAGCCGCCGCGCGCCAGGCCCAGAAGCACGCGCAGGAGTCGCCGTCACCGAAGGTAGAGCGGAAGAAGAGCCTCTCTGATAGATTAGCAGCACTTTCTCCTCTAAAAAAGCAACCCGTGGTAGAAGAAGATGCATTGGTAGCCGCATACTCATCTTACCAGAATCAGGAGCCGCCCTCGGTCTCCAACGTACCTAGAGACTTCGCGACGATCCAGGCGGCGATCGACGCCGCGGAAGATGATGGTTTAGTTATTATACAACCCGGTTTGTACAGAGAGGCATTGGTCGTGGCCCGTCCGATAAAACTCGAGGCGGCGGAATGTACTTCTGATGATGAAGGCATCGGCGCACCATTAACTACGGTGACCGTCGAGGCGCCGGCGCCAGGTTCGAGGGCTTTGCTCGTCACGGCCGCGGGCTCGTGTGCCGCGAGAGGAATCGCGTGGCGGTGTTCCACCGAAGTGAATGAGTTAGCGAGGCCCTGCGCCGCCGTCGGCGTCAAGGGCGGCCGCCTGTCCCTCGAGTCGTGCGCTGTTGGGAGTGCGTCGGCTCTTTCCGGCGTGAACGCGCAGCGCGGCGCGACGCTGTCTTTATTACGAGTTACTGGTGCGAACTGCCGCCACACGGGCGTGCTACTCTCGGGCGCGGGGACGACGGCGACGCTCGAGCGCTGCGACCTCTCGGAGAACGGCGCGCACGGTCTGGAAATTCAGGACGCGGCGCGCGTCGAGGACGCGCTGCGGCTGCGCTGCGCGCACAACGCGCTCTTCGGCGTCTTCGTGTCGGATCCTGGTAGTACGGCGAAGCTCCGGAGGGCGGACCTGTCGCGGAACCGGAGATGTGGGGTGTGGGTCCAGTCCGGCGCGTCTTGTGACGTGTCGGATGCGACGTTCTCGAAGAATGGGGAACATGGCGTGGCGCTCTCCGAGGACAAGTCGAGTGCGGTGTTGCGGCGGTGCGCCTTCGCCGGGCGCGACGATCATTTGGCGTGCTTCAACGGGGCCGCGTTTTCGTCGCTCGACGCGCGGGACTGCTGCTACGAGCCCGGCGACGACGACTCTCCGCGTTTGGAGGCGGGGCTCTAATTCATTACTTACACAGTCTTTCTATCGGAAAGGACGCGCACGATGCTCCCGACGCCGAACTTCTCCGCGAGCTTCGCCTGCCATCTAAATAAAGACGCGGTGCGGTCCGACGGCGTCTCCAGGCCCTTATAGACGTACTTGAGGAGCACGTCGCCGGCGTCGGGCGTCATCGCGTCGATTGTGACGTCGATTTTCGAGTCCGCGATCTTGTCGAGCGCGGCGAAGACCTGGTCGGCGTGCGTTTGTTTTGCGGCCGCGTCCTTGGAGCCGGCGGGCGCCGTGGCTAAGAGCGTGTCGAGGTCGGCCATGGCACCAATTACTTTTCTACGGGAGCGCTGCGGCGGCGTGCAAAAGCGCTGCGTCGTTGGCGGCTCGCAGCGCTGTGGTATGATCTGATAATAGTAGCGTACCAAGGCACTCGCGCTGTCGCGTCTCCAGGCAAAAACTTGCTTGCTTGGCTGCTTGCTAGTGTCTTACGGCCGCTAGCTGCGGGACGCATTTGTACTAAGTACTTTACGCGATGGGGATGGGTCGATGGGGATGGGGATGCTTGTGCTACGGATGACCAGAGAAGGCCTCCGTGCCTGCCCGCCCGACGTATGTACTTGCCCGCCTCAGGGCTCGGCCGTGGGCTCGCCACACCATCGACAACCCGCGGCGGGTCTCGTTAACGAACGACGCGCGTGGGCGAAATGCGCTAGGGAATGCAGGCGGGACGTATCCCTTTGCCGTCGGGCGCGGCGGCTGGAGCTCTCCTCGCGTGAATGCGGCGCGACTGGCCTTGACGGAAGCACGTGCACATGCAATCGCATGCTATTGCTTGAATTTGCGTCGTATTACAAATGTGTCGCGACGACCAAAGTTGAAGGGACGTTGAGGGGTTAGAAAAAGCACCACACTGATGATTGCAGCGAGTTTGAGCGTGTTCACGTAGAGAGCTGATTTACACTTCGCGTCTTTCCTCAATTTGTATTTACCCCCTACTGGGCCATAGTTAGGCCAGTCTGCGCGCCAGCGTTCCAGCGCGCAAGGTTTCAGGCCCGCAACGTTGCAGACTCCGCCGGAGGGGCCTCGTGGTGATTATGGCTTTGCACGGCGTCCTCAAGTAGACGTGACTGGTCGGACGCGGCGCCGCCCCGCGGGGATATCATAATCACACATAGAAACTTATCACGAAAACAAATAAACCTCCTTCCCATCCGCAGAAGGAGGCGACGACCCCAGCGAGCCAGAGCTCACCTGCGGCAGGACCGGTGGCGGCGGCGGCGGTTCCTCCTTCGTCGGCGTCAGGTCCGCCTTCAGCGTCTCCAGGTCCGCGGCGAGATTCCGCGCGAGCTCAGCGGCCGGCGCGCGGAGTTTGTCCAACAGCGACGCCGGCGCTGGCGCCTCCGCGACAACATCGAGCGCGTCCCCGCAGTACTCGAACGTCGCCGCGCACGGCCGCCGGTCCGCGAGCAGCGCCAGCGCGTGCGCGTAGCCCGCGACGTTGTCTCCATCAATAACCGTCAACACGTCGCCCACGACGACGCCGCCCTTCCAGGCGCGGCCGCCCGGCGCGACGCGCGCGACGCGCGCCACGGGCGCGCCGTCCTTCAATCTCGCGTCGGCGAGGCGCAGCCCGAGCGGCCCCTCCGGCAGGCGCACGACCTTCTTTTTTGGTGTAGAAGCCTCTTCTTGAGGCACGGACGCGAGCAGCACCAACAGCGGCCGCGCGGCCGTCGCCAGGGCCTCGACGACGCGGTCGTAGGACACGCGGTCGCGATCACCATTGACGCCGACGACGCGCGCGCCATCTACCAGAGCGAAGTCGCCACTGTCGTCGCGCGCCATTTTGGAGCCAAGGGGCGCGCCCGCGGGCACGACGGCGGCGACGAGCTCCGGCTTCGAGGGCACGGATCGCATCGTGTTCGTGATGGCGGCGACCTCGCCGTCCTCGCTGTCGAAGGACTTCGAGGCACGCGTGTCCCCTGCGCGCGAGACGGCGTGGGCGGCGCGGCGACGGCGTGGGCGGCGCGGCGCGGGCAACGCGGCGACGGCGTGGGGTGCACGGACGCCGGAACGCACAGTAGCTCTGGACCTTGGACTGCGAGCCGTTCTGCTTCTGCGCCGTCCACGCTTCGTTCGTCGCCGACGTCGGAGGCGCTTCTTTTTGATCGAGCTCGGGGTGCTCGACGGCGACGACGCGCCTTAACAACAGCTTTACAATGCCGCGCTTCTTCGCCTTTGAAATAGCTTTGACAACAGGAGCGTAGCGCCAGCACCGCTTGTCGCCGACGGCGACGACGTAGTCGCCCGGCCGCACCGCCTCCGTCCACGCGGAGCACTTGATAACGGCGCACCTCCCACCATGCACCTCGGCGAGCTCCAACCCTAATTTCCCTTCATTCGTACGCAGCTCCACGGCGCGCTCGTCGTCACATGGTGCCACGTCACGCGATTCTATACTGGAAGCTACGAGTTTGACGCAGGCGTCCCTCCTGTTCCTTATAGATGACTCCTCGTCATCGAGCCAGTGGGCCTCATAACTACAAGCTTTGACGGCGTCGCAGGCGGCCACCGCGAGGTGCTCCGCATAGGCAGAAACGTAAGGTGCGCTCACCGCCGGGTCCGACGCCCCGACACTTTCTAGATGATGTCTCAAACGTCCGTTGCCGCCCAGACACAGGGCCGCGACGTGGTACGGCGCCCACGCGTCGTCCTCCAGAGACCAATAGTTCCTACCAATGCCACATGCGCTACACGCAACAATACCTTTTGATGCACACCCATAGGCGCGCTCGCCGTCGACACACCACAACCCTTCAATCCGCGCAAAACAATGAAAGCAGCGGTCGTTGCCTCGCAGTGAAATGACCGCGACGCGCTCGTTGGCAGACAGGCCCGTCGCGCGCTTTTTTTTAGGCAGTTCTACGGCGCTCTCCTCCTCGTCGTCGTCGTCGCTTTCGACGGCCTCCTCCAAGAGTAGCCGCGACACCCAGCCCCGGACCGGCTCGTCTATTTTGCATCTCTCGCGGCCACTCTGTAATGTTTGTGACTCGACGATAAACACCGTGCAGCCGCTGTCGAGCGTCGTCACTATACTTGAATCGAGCTCCTTCTCTTCTCTTACAGCGGTCTCCCAGCGCACCGTCGCCCTAGTGCGCCGCGGGCTGGCGGGGGGGCTGGCCATCGGCTAAGCGGTTGCGGCGCGTGGTGCGGTCGCAGCGATGGAGGCAATGTCTGTCGCAGTCAGTACGTGTTGTGCAGCGGGTATTTGGGCCTTGCCGACAGGTTTACAGGCGACGGGCCAAGTTAGTGAAAAAGCCCGCAGCGTAGCGACACACACTAGCAATTCGGCGCTGCCCAAACAACCGGCGCTGCACGATTACGAAACGATAGATAGGGCAGCCCACTCACGCCGGTAGATCCAGACCAGGGCTGGCGCGTCTTCGCAGAACTTGCGCCTTGTAGGACCCGGCTTCCTTGTGGCTTGTGTGAGGGAGGGCCAGCGCCATCGACGCGCCGCAGTAGCCGCCAGTACGCCATCGACGAGAAGCGACGCCAGTAGACCATGTGGGCCATGGGCTTCACGAGCCGCCGCTCGCGCTTCACGGAGCACGCTAGAGTTGGTTTTCGAGCGGAGGCGCCGGGAAAGGTGCGGGCCAAGCAGAGCGAGGCGGCCGTCGCCGAGGCGCTGCGACTCGCTCTATCGGATGAATGTAGATATAGATTGGTCCTCATCGACAGGGGCGCTGAAGGTGCCGTACGACATGTGCTCCATCCCGAGGAAAGGGACGTCCCCGCGGACTCGCCGTTGGCGAATCGGCCGCCGCCTCCCTCACGATCGGAGTTGATACTCGTAGCGAGGTTGTCCGATGATTGTCATAGAGGTAGTGATAGGGCCATCCTCGAGACGACAAGAATCATGGATCACCTCGGGGTCGAAAAATTGGATGGTTTATGTGTGCCGTGGCCCGAAGCATCGGAGGACGCTCCTCACGATCCGAACCACACGGGCCCTGACTGTAGACGACAGAAGAAGCTATTTTTGAGGACCTGGAAGGCCCTGCACAAGCAACTGGTGCCGGAGAAAGTACGGTGGCTCGGGACGGAGTTGCTCGATGCCTGGCAGTTGGAACGGGTCGTGGAGGACGTGTCTGAAAATGAACGACCGGTCTTCAATGTCATAGAGATGGACATCTCGGCGCCGAAGACGCGGACCGTGACGTGGTGCCAAGCGCACGGCATCGAACTCCTAGGTCTGCTGGACACGTCGGAGCACAAAATTAAAACGGAGGAGATCGAGAAGTTCCGGGAATTGCAGGTTGAGATGAGTGTGGAGCCGTCTGTCATAATTACGCGATGGGCCGTCCAGAGAGGGGTCGTCACTCTACCATCTTTATCGAGGGTGGTGAGTGAAGGGTCGTCGTTAACCTCGGCGGAAGCCTATGAAGCCTGGGCCGACAAATTGAAAAAGATTCTAGCTGCTCGGACGCTTCACCTACACATGCCCACCGAGGGCCGGCGCGTGAATTTGGATAATGCGCGACTGGCTTTATTAAACTCTTTTGATAGAGAACAAAATGAAAAGCAGGAGTACTACGACCAGCGGCTGGCCGAGATCACGCGGCGGAAGCTCAAACCGGTGCGGACCGCGGCCAAGGCGTTGAATGCGCTGTCCGCCTTCTCGACGGCGGCCGAGGACAAGGCCCGGGAGCGGGGCGAGGAGGTGCCGGCGTTCACGCTCTAAGATTGGCTTTTGTAGGTATCTCGCGTCGTTCGCGCGACTCGCGCCGCGTCGGGACTCTTCGCGCGTCGGTTACGAGCGCGAGGGGGGGGGACGCCGCGCTGCACGGAACAACAACTGGAGTACTCGCGGGCTCCCGTTCCGCATCGCATCCCTAACAACGTCGCGAGTCACTTCTGCGCCCGCGTCGAGCAGGATCGCAATGCATCTGGGGCCAGCATGATTCGCAGCAGCCATTTCCAACGGCGTTTTACCGGTGACGCTGCGAGCATTGACGGAGACACCGGTTTCGATGAGTAATTTGCAAACATCTACATTGTTGCAGTGCGCGGCTTGATCAAGTTCACTAGGGTCGCCACCGTGCTCCAGCATGTACGAAACCATGCTCGCCCCATGCTCGTGATTTCCACATGCGTAGGCCAGCGTCGTCCGACCGAGCGCATCGCACGCGTGCGGATCAGCGCCCGCATCGAGCAATATTGCGACGAGCGAGGGCCGAGTAAAACCGGCCGCATAATGCAACAGCGTCGCCCCTGGGTGCTCCTCCCCTTCATCGTCCTCATAGACCGAGACGATATTTGGCCGTGCATCTACCAGGAGACGCAACGCTTGGACTCCCCATGGCCAATGAGCCAAGATTTCCATAGCCTTCCCACACTTGTATTTGTCGATCGCGGCCAGCGCCAATCGCGCCAGCGCCCTGGCGTCGGCGTCGGGAAACGAGCAGTCGTCAAATGATTCATCCTTCGGCGCGATAGTACCCCTCTCACTCTGACGCAGCCTGTCTAAATCTCTACGTCTTGGCTGACCAACAAATCTCCTACGTCGCTGCCGGGCGCGGCGGCCGCCTTTGGCCATAATGGTCAAAACAAGCCGAAGCGATGCAATTGGCTGGATTGTGTTGAGCCGCACAGCAATGGGCCCCACCCCGGCTCGCGCGAGCCAACCCACGCGGCAGCAAAGCTGCGTCGGGCTTCTTGTATCCAGATCCTGCTTGCTAGCGTAGACAGACACACTAGTTCTCCCAGCGCCCGAGCCAAAAACGCAGCAGAGCGCTGGGACGAAGGGCACGGGCGCGCGTGGTTCATGTTCTGAATAGTTCCACAAGTCGTGCTCACGGAGAGACCGCCGCGAGAGACGCTGCCACACGCCAGGGACAGCGCCACAGCAGTGCTCCCTAAACAGCGCCAAGCCGTGCTCTCGGAGACCGCTGAAGGGAGACGCTGCCGGGACAGTACGCTGGTGAATGGGCTGCACCACCTCGACCATGGGCAACGACGTCGCGAAGATGGCGGGCCTCGGCCCGCCCTCGAACAAGACGGGCTCGAGCGTCGTGCGGAAGAAGGTCGAGCGCGCCTCGAAGACTGGTGTGTTGTCGCTTACCGAGCACAAGCTCGAGGCCGTGCCGAAAATTGTCGTCGAGCAGCTCGGCGGGAGTGCCTCGCGATTGCGGACTCTAGACCTGAGCCGGAACAAACTTGATAAGCTACCGGAGCAGTGGGCCTTTCCCAAGTTAACAACCTGCAACCTCTCGCAGAACCGATTGACGCGCCTCCCGGAACTTAGTCAAGCTCTAAAGAAGCTCGACGCGAGTGAAAACC
>JACLAA010007362.1_pt1 | contig 14996 bp, 10 predicted proteins | sample 8027891 | NCBI WGS metagenome assembly JACLAA01 (sample SAMN15724900, study PRJNA655200) | protist metagenome | isolation source: fluorescence activated cell sorting (FACS) single amplified genomes of... | place: Spain: Blaines Bay Microbial Observatory, Mediterranean Sea | collected 2016-01-19 | reverse complement strand
CTTCACAAGCTAATTCCGCGCGCTTGTCCGCGTCTTCCGCGCGGGCCTCGAGTCGAGCGGCTTCCGCGAGGACCTCCAAATTCTTCGCGGACTTCAGACTTCTCAAATCCTCCTTCAGTCTAGCGACCTCGACCTCCATGTCGGCGCGTTGTGACGCTTCTCTACCGGCGCGGCGCTCGGCTTGTTGTTTTGCTGTCGATTCATCATTCAGGCGTTGTTGGGCGTCGTTGAGGGCCGTTTCGAGCTCCGACGCGCGCTTTTCGAGCGTTTGGAGCGCCTCCGACGAGTCGTCGGTGGTCGCCATGTTCTGGATTTTGTCCATGCGCGCCAGCACGGCTTGCGCCAATGCTTTCGCGTCGTCATCTGTAGAGGTGACCCTATGGACGGCTCTCGCTTCGGCCTGCGCCGCCCTTGCCCTTAAATCTAGAGAGCTTTTCGTCGCCTCGGCTTGGGCCGCTTCAGAAGCGGCGCATCTCGCTTCCAGCGAACTTTTCTCAAGTCTTAGAGCTGATAGCGCACCCTGAGCCTCCCTCACTTGCAACTCAGAACGCTTCTGGGCCTCCCTCGCCTGCTGAGCCTCGTCGGCGAGCTGGAGCGCCTCCCGCCTCAATGATGATATTTCCGGGTCTTTTGGAGTTGTTACGTGGAAGTCCTCTTCCTCTTCCTCGACGCCTCTTCTAGCCAGGCGGTACTGTAGGGAGTCCGCCCGTCTCTCCGACGTCTCCAGTCTTGCTTCGAGACGGGCTAAACCGGCTCTGCTCTCTAACAAGGCCGCTTTGGCGTCCCTTTCGGTAGAACACGCAGATAAAACATCATCCACGTAGGACCGCCACCGCGGCGAACTCCGCAGACCCGCACCACTTCGTGAAGCCGCCTGGACCGCCACGGAGGCCAACTCGGCAGCTGCCGCGCGGTCGGCCTGCGCTCTCATCGAGGCAGTTTCTCTTTCGAGCGCCTCGACGGCGTCCGCTTTTTGGGATGTCATCTCCACTAAACGCTTTTCGAGAATTGCGGAGCGCTCCCGCTCCGCATTGATCCGTCGTTCGGCCTCGTCGAGGGCTTTCGCCGTCGCACCTAAGGTCGTATCCTCCCTCTCGGGCAGGCGGTCGGCCAGCGCGCTCCGATCAATGCCGTGCAGTGATAGAGCCTCCTGGAGGGCCTCGGAAGCATCTGAGGCGCGCGCGTCCGCCAGATCTCTAGCCCGTTCAGCGACTGTCGCGCGACACCGCGCCGCGGCTAAAGCTTTGTTCGCGGTGGCCTGTTGTTCAGCAAACAAGGAGTCCTTCGCGGCCTGCGCCGCCAAGGCCGCGGCCAGCGCGCGTCGCGTCACGTCCTCATTCGCATCCTTCGCACCGTCTTGCTGCGAACAGCGACATCTAGCTCTTAACCGCTCCAACCGATTTCGTTCGCCGGCCTCCTCGTGCAGGCGCTGCGTTAACGAGCAGCACCGCGCGCGAATGTCCTCGTCAGAACCCTTCATAGCGTCCAACGAACTCCTACAGAGATCCAACTGCTCATGCGCTTCCGTTAGTGAAGAAGCGAGCTCGGCGACCGTGCCGCCGTCGTCCGTAGACTTGGTGAAGGTCGTCACTGGAGGCATGGACGGCGCCTCCGGCGGCTCTTGCGTCTTCAGAGCCGTCCGCAAATCCTCGGCATCTCTGAGAGCCGCGTCGCGGTCGGCTTCAGCTAACGACAGCCTTCGCCGCAGGTCGCGCGCGTCCAAGGCTCGCGCGAGCTCGGCCGCGCCGTCGCGTTTGGCTGCTTGTTGCAATGAGGACGCCTCGCGCATCTGCGCTTGGGCCTGCTCTTGTAAAGCTCGAGCTTTCTCGATGGCCTCCGCGGCGTTCGCCTCTCGTTGCGTGGTCGCGGCGTCGCTCCGCTCCAAAGCACCGAGGCGCTTCGTGAGCTTCTCGTTGTTGGCTTTTGCCGCTTTAAGAGCCGCTTCGGCCGTGTCCGCTCTCTCCGCCTCGGCTTGCGTCGCGTCGGAATTGTGTTGCGACGCCTGGAGGCGTTGTTGAGCTTGCGCGAGGTCCTGCGTCGATTGCGCGAGCTGCGCGCGGAGGTCCTTTTCCGTTTTCGAGAGCTCGTCGAGGGCTTTTGCAGTAGTAGCTAAAGCCGCCTTGTCCGTCGCGGCCGTCCCCCGTAGTCGCTTCAGTTCGTCGACGGCAGCATTACTAGCTACGACGGCCGCCTGGCGCGCCGCGTCACTACTTTTCGTCGCGGCGACCTCGGCCCTGAGCCGCGCGAGCTCGGCCGCGGACTCGCTGCGCGCGCGCTGCAGGATCTCGGCCTCCTTCTTCTTGGCCTCGGCGTCCCTCCGGAGGCGCTCGGCCTCTTGCGAGGCGGCTTGTGACGCGTCGGTGCCGGGCGACACGGGCGTGGCCGTCGAGTCTCGCAGCGCGGCGAGCTCGGCATCCTTTTGTTCGAGTAATTTGAGGGCCTGGGCGGATTGCGCTTCATAGTGTTCTCGTTGTTCGTCGAGTTTCGCACGTAGCGAGTCCACCGTGTCTTGCGCTCCAGCGGCCGCCGCAGCACCGGCCTTTTTACGAGGCATTGCGTTTGGCACCTGTACTCTTTTACGAGGCCATGCGGCTGCGCCCTGCTTTGACTACGTGAAGTTCCAGTCACTGGCGAGCTGCGAACAATCGCTGGGCCTAGATTGTTGGGTCTGTGCCGAGCACCGTGCCAAACAACCTCAAAATTACAAAACGAGTTAATTCCTAGCGGTGTGTAAGACACTAGCGAAAAAAAAAGAGATCCCTCCCTAGACGCCACCGCCGAGAAGTTCAATCGACAAACCTTACGCCCTCGACCGAAAAATCAACAGCACAACCCCTAGACCGCGACCGTCGCGCACATCCGCGACAGGTCCTGGGCCTCGGCCCGTTCCAGCCCGATGGCTACGAAGTCGTCGACCGACAGGTACCTCAAATCCTCGACGGACTCGATCTCCTCCCTCCTAAATAGAGGTAAATGACGAGAGAGCCCCGCCGCCGCGAGGACCGAACTGATGTCCGTCGGTACCGGCCGCCGCGTCTCTTGTAAAGACGCCGCCAGCGCCCGCGCCAGGTCGTCGTCCTGCTGCACGGGTTGCTGGGAGGCCTCGCGCGCGGACAAAGCTAGGACGGCCCGCAGCTCGGCGTCGTCGTCCATCGCGGGCGGCGCCGGCGGCGGCTGCTCGCGCGCCGAGAGCGCCAACGCTCGTTGTAATTCAGCGTCCTCATCCACAGGAGGCGGCTGCGCGGCGGAAGCTGCCAGCGCTGCCCGCAACTCGGCGTCGTCGTCCTCGAGCTCCGCGGGGCGCTCCCACGTCGTCAGTCCTCGACCCGCGTGCTCGTAGTACGTCCGGCCACTTGACGGGTCTTGGAGAGTGACCCAGCCCGTCGACGAGGGCGGTGGCTGTTGGATGGCGGCGAGGGCGCGCGACGACGCCGTCGGCGACACCGGGTTCGGCTGCGCCGCTGCGGCGAGCAGGCGGCTCGCTTCGGGCGTCGTTTGTTGGGCAGCGGCACCGTCGGCGCGCGCTGCGGCGCGGGCGCGGGCGCGGGCGCCGACGGAAACGCGGCCGGCGCCGGCGGCGGCCGCGGGCGCGGCAGCGGCGAAGGCGCCGTTCGTGGGACCGCCAAAGGCGCCTCCGCGGAAGCCGCCGTCCGCGGGGGCGGCGAAGGCGCTGAAGGCTCCCGTTCCGCCGTCGCTGCTGAAGGCGCCGCCGTAGAGGCCGCCGCCGAGGACGGGCGACGCCGCGCGGGGACTACTGCCACCGAAGCCGTTCGTTCCGCCGCTCCCGAAGGCGCCGCCGCCGTAGGACGACGGCCCGTTCAAATTATTCTCGTACGATGGAGGCTGGCTCTCCGCTCTAGATGCTGCCAAAGCCCGTTCCAACTCGTCATCTTCGGCCGCTTGCCTTCTTTGATCCGCCTCCCGCGACTCTCTCAATGCCCTTTGGTACGCATCCTCTCCGGTATGGCCCGCGGGCCTCCGGCCGCGACACCGCCGCGACGCGCACGCGTCCCTTCGTCGGATGTTCGGTCGGCCACAGAGCGCGCAGCGCCAGTCGCCCGGGAGTAACGGCTCCGTGCGCGGGTCGTAACTCGACTGGTCAGCCCGTCGAGATTCGGGCAGCTCGGGGGGCGGTCTCCCGTCGAGCGTCGGCCAGGACGCCTCTGGCGTTTGTGGCCTTTGCGGCGCGAAGGCCCCCGACACGGTCACGGCGGGCTTCTGCTGCTGTTGTTGTTGTTGCCATTTCCGCTTGAAGGCTTGGAAGCCTCCGGCAGCGAAAGGTTTCGTGGGGTCGGGCGTCGGCACGCGCGGTACTAATTTACGGGACGGAGGGAGTTCGATCGCCACCGGTTGCGGTTCCGTTTTGGTCTCCTCCTTCGGCGGTGAAGACGGCGCGGCCGGCGCGGCGTCGTCGGCGTTGCCTGCGTGGAAGACGACCGGTGATGCGCCGTCGAGGCGACGGCGGCGTCCTTGCACGTTTCGGACGCGGAAGCGGTACCGCCCTTAACGTAGCCCGCACAAGCACCAAGGTCGACGTCCGGCAGCGGCCCCGACGGCGCCCGAGGTCTAGGAGATTGGGACTTCTTCCTCACTACAGTTGTTGATTGACCAACTAATTCCCGTTCCCGTAAACCCCTCTTATAACATTCATAACCAAGTAACTTCCACTCGTCGGCGATCTTCCGCCCTCCTTTATTACATTCACATCTATCGCGATACGTGATCCCGCGGTAGAAACCCAACCGATGCGTCCTTTTACCTGCGCGGAGCATCGCGGTTCGGTCCGAACCGCCCCAAAATCGAAAAAGAAACCACCCACGTCCATCATTCCTGGAGACGACTCATGGCAATGAAGTGAAGGCGCCTCTCCACGACGGGACGCCGCGATGTTACACTTCTGGCACTTCGAGCCGTCGTCAGGGGGTACGTCCCACGACCGCATCTGCGGCGACAGGTCCCACCACAGGCCCGTAAACGCTTTCAGTTTTTGTGGATCGTCAGAAGCGCCGATTCGCCTCGCCCAGGCCTCGCCGTGCTTGCAGAGCTGCTGGCGCTCTCTCAATGCGCTTTCTAGCGCTTCGCTGGGCACGACCTCGATGTTCTGGAAGCCCACCGCTGCTGCCGAGCGGCGGCGCTGCTTGACCATGATCCCTACGGTCTGCGGCGCTGAGAGCGCTGTGGTGGCTGTGGCGCCTTGTGTGACCCTGGAGCTGGATATGGGCCTAGCGCGGCGTAGCACTCGTGCAGCGTGAAGGTCTGCGCTGCGCCGCGTCTCGTGACGCAGTAGCTCGAGTGCTGGCGCGTCGCGCGCGGAGGCACCGAGAGCGCCGCGCGGCAGTGGTTCGACCGAGGCCAGAGCTCGGGTTTTTCCTGCCGCCCGAGACCCCGTCCTGGCAGCCCATACGCGACGCGACAACGCCTCTGACGCGTCCCACATTCAAACGCTCTGGGAGAGATGCTCTTGATGAGGCGCTGAGCACTTTGCTTTGTGAATGCCCCATGGGGGACGCCGCGCCGCGCGTTCACGGAACCCGCCGCAACCCATACGACCTCCAGAGACCCACCGGGCTGCCCAGAAAGGAGATGAGGCCGCCGCCACCAACGCGCCCGCCCCCACGCTGCCCGACTGAATGTAGAGGTAGGTTCAATGAACTCGACCGCCTCACGCCGCCGAGACTGGGCCGGAGCAGCCTCTCGGTCCTGCCGGCGACGCCTCGTCGATTATTCTCGGAGGAAGCGCCTCCGGTCGTCGTTTCGAACACGCTGCCTCGAGATACGATGCTGCTCTGCCTGTCCTTCCTCGATGTGACCATACACACCACGTTGTCCACCGTAAGTAAAGACTGGCTCTCATTATCATCAGAAGATGCTTTATGGCGAGATCATTACCTGAACAGGTTCTCAGGCGGTAGTGACGAGGGCGACGGTGAAGCCAGTTCAGATGAATACGAGGACTACAAGCAGGAGTATAAACAGAGGCTCGAGGACCCCCACGTCGGGGATGATGTGGAGGTGGCCTGGAGGGGGAAATTCCGGCTCGAAAGTCTAGAAATTTACCGCGGCACGGCCTGGTGGGTCGCCGTCGTCGTCGACAAAGTAGCTCTAGATGCGTCGTCCGGCAGTCCTGGTCGAGGCCGAAAAATACATGCGGCGAAGGCCTGGTACAAAGTCACGTTTCCGGGGTGGGAGGGCCGCTGGGACGAGTGGGTCAGTCGCGATCGCCTGCGGTGGCGCGCGAAGAACTCGCAAGAGGCGGACACGTTGAAGCCGCGGGACTTTGTGGAAGTGTGGTGCGGGTCGCAGAACGTTCCGGGGGCTTGGTTGGAGGCGTCGGTGCAGAAGATTCGCGGCGACGCCGTGGAAGTCGGGCGGGTGCTGTCGACGGGGTCGCTGTGGGTGGACCGCAGTCGCGTGCGTCGCGCCCGTTCTTCTTCCTCGCGAAAGGTCAAGCCGGCCGGCTTTCTCGCGCGGTCGTGGCGCTTCGTCTCGTACCCCTTCCGCGCGTTCCGGCGGCGCGTGGGGGCGTAATGATGGATTGCTTGCTACTTTCTCTGCGGTGTCCTGGGGCCTTGCGGGACCGTCTACGGAGATCTGCGGAAATTCTAGTGTCTTACAGGACGCTAGCTAGGTGCCTGCGTCGCATTTTTTCGCATTACTCGTCGTCAAGCAGCTTTGAGCTTCCGCAACACGTCGTCAGGAACTCTCATATACAATATCTCATACGTGTCGCTGCGACGTGACGGCTATGGCAGAGGCACCAGAGGCAGAGGCATACGAACCGAGATACACACCGGATCAGGCGCGGGAGCGGGCTGCGAGATTCGCCAGTAAGCTTGCGACGACGACGGACCGGCCAGCGATATCACGGGCCGCTCACACCCTCGACCTCGAAGCATTGCGCAACGAGCTCGCGGCGGGCGTCGGTGTCGACACGCTCGTGATGGGTCCGGACGACGAGGGTCCTACCACGGGAGGCAGGACGCCTTTACAGCTTGCCACTGCCGTGACCAACGAAATGGTCGTTTACCAGCGCGGTGGGACGGAGGAAGCCTTTCTTGGCTGGGCCGCCTCATCGCCGAGCCGCCGGGGAGAGATCGACGAAGGCATCGATGCAGACCGGATCGCCTGCGTCGCATTACTTCTGGAGCACGGGGCCTCACCAAATCCCGGGGGTACCTTAAAACCACCGCTCATGGGTGCCGCTCGAAACGGCAATCTGATGATTGTCAATATGCTCTTATCAGCCGGCAGTGACGTCAACGCGCTGTGCTTTTGTGCCCCTCATTTAAACTTTGATGTCTGGTCGGCGCTGTTCATAACGGCGTTGTCGCAAAAGAGGGACTGTGCCGCCATTGCAGACGCTCTTCTTAAGGCGGGCGCAGATCCAAACCCCCCCAAAATGGCTGAGAGATCACTGATGGAGCGGGCAATCCAAATAGGAGACCACTCTCTCTGGCCTGTTCTGCTTCGCGGCGGTGCGATCCTCCCGCCTCGTGTGAACCCCAACAACTTGAATGCTGGCTTCCAAGCGTGGAATAATCAACTTGCGCGCCCCTACCTTGAAAAGATCGAGGCCGCAGGCAGCTGGAAGGCCTATGAAAAAGCGCACCGCACAAAACTCCTCGCGACGTTCACCCGGAAGTTCACGCACCTCTTCCCACCGGAACTCGTGCCGATCATCGTTGAGTTCTCGTTCCACATCGGCTTCTACTGATGATCCCCCCCACGCCATCGACGCGACGAGTAAGTCTGTGATGTTACTTCCTAGGCAGCCCCGTCCGGAGGTCGATGTTCGACGACCCGTCTTTCAAGAAAGACACACAGTTGTCGGCGACCATGTCGACGACGCGCTGCCGCGATTCGAGGCGCTGCCAGCCGATGTGCGGCGTCAGCATGACGTTGTCGAGCGAATAGAAAGGGTGTGAAGATGGCAGCGCGGGCGGCGGCGCCGAGCCCTCGCCAAATACATCTAAGGCGGCGCCCGCTATTTGCTTAGATGATAAAGCCTCCACCAAGGCCTCCTGGTCAATAATACTACCACGAGCCGTGTTGATCAAAAAGGCCGTGGGCTTCATCTTCGCGAGCTCGACGCGCCCGATCAAACCCTTGGTGTTCGCGTTCAAGGGGCAATGGATCGAGACGAAGTCCGACGTCTCGAGGAGCTCATCTAGAGAGACTACTTCCATGCCATTCTGTTGGCCGATCGCGGCCATTCGAGATGAGGACGCTACAACCTTCATCCCTAGGGCCGAAGCGATGGCGGCAACCTGCTTCCCGATCGTCCCCAAGCCACCGACCAACCCAAGGGTCTTCCCATGTAACTCGACATGCGTCAAATCACCAGGATGGCACTGTTCTAGATATTGAAAGTCACCACACCCAAACGCCGCCGCCTGCTGCCAGAGCGAGCACGAGCAGGCCATGAGTGACGTGATCGCCATGTGAGCCATCGCCTCCGTCGCGTACGTCGGCACATTTGATAATGAAACACCCTTGGCTTGACAAGCGTCCAGATCGACGTTGTTGTAGCCCGTGCCGGCCTCGCAGATGAGCTTGACCGAATCTGGCAACGACGCGATGGTCTCCTTTGACAAAGGCATTTCTTTATTTACAATTATCTGCGCGCCTTCGCATCTCGCAGCGACGTCCTCTGGTTGGGTCTTGTCGAAGCGTTCGATGTCCACAACTTGTTCTAATCTAGCAAAATCAATGCGACCGTCAAAATCGAGGCGCGCGGCGTTGAGCATCACACACTTGGGTTTCGTCGACATCGTTTTGGTGGAGGCGCGTCGCAAGCCTGGGACTAGTCTACGAAGCATGTCGGCGCGGCACGACGCGAGGAGCAGGAAGGTGTGCGCGGCGCGCATGCAAGATTAACGCAGCGGTGGCGTGCGTTGCGCGTTGCTGGAGTCGCAGAGTGCTACCTGCAGTGCAGCAGTGTGTGCTCGGCCTCGCGTCGGCTGGCGTCCCCGGCGGTGGCTGCGCGATGCTGCAAAGGTGTCCAGGCAGCGGTAAGCGGTGCAATAGCGCAGGTATGGGGGAGCTGCACTGTTTTTTGCAGCGTGCTCGCATGTGCTAGTGCCTTACTTGACGCTAGCACGATTTCCTAAACCCACCTCGAAAAACGCCTCGTGTGACGCCTACGCCGCCGTTGCGTTGCGGCTGGGCTGTGAGCATATTCCCGACCGCACACGCGTTCGCGACGGGCCGGCTCTCGGCACCGCTGGGGCAGCAGACAGCACATTGGGCAGCCCACCAGACGCCGTCGACGCGACGCGCCACCATGGACTACCCCCTGAACCAGGCCTCCCTCGACGGCTTGGACGAGATGGACCAGATCCTGAAGGGCATGGCGGAATTGGACGGGGACACGACGCCCCACGCCGACGCGTCGCTCGAGGCCCTCCGAAGAGGCGAAAAAAGTCTGAAGGACGAGTGGCCGGCGGGCATGGACGAGAACGTCGAGAAGCTCATCAAAGCCGCACGCGCTTCCCGAGAGAAGAAGCCAACAGGGGACGTGACGGTCGAGGGCCAAGTTTCGGAGCTCGTCGACGCAGCGAACGAAAAGCTGCAGCGGGCCACGAAGAACAGCGTGCGGGACGCCTTGAGGACGTACGATGAAGTGTTAGCTTCTGGTGCTCAAGGTGAATATTTGGTGCCTCTGCTGGTGAATCGGGCCATCGCGTTGGACGCGCTAGGCGAGTGCTCTGCCGCTGCCGAATCTGTGAGGTTGGCGATGGACGCCCTGCCTCCGGATAGTGAAAAGAGGCAAGAGTTACAAAGGTTGCGGGAGGAGTTCGAGACCGCGGCCCTTGACAAGCCGATTGATGTGCCTACTCATGAGGGGGATGCTGCCGCGATGCTCAACGCTCTGAATGCGCCACCTACACCAGATGAGGGCGGTGGCGCCCCCTTCCCGCCGCCGCCGCCTCCTACTTCTATACCTTCTCATAAACATGTGCGGCGCGGGCCTCCGCTGAGATTCACTGACAGTGATAGAAATGAAGCCTGCTCGTCGAAGGATGCGGGCAATCTTCATCTGAGGGAGGGCAATGTCCAGGATGCTATTGTGGAGTATGGAAAAGCAATTCACAAAGATCCTGATGACGCTATTTTGTGGTCGAACCGATCAGTAGCGTTCCTGCAGTTATCTCAAGACAACGACACGACAGCGGCACAAGCGGCCGCCGACGCGTTGCGAGCCGTGACGTGCGATCCAAACTGGCCGCGGGGCTATTGCACGTTAGGGGATGCGTTGTTGCGACTGGGCTCGCCGTTGGAAGCGCTCGAAGCTTATCTAGATGGTGCCAGGGTCGCCCGGGACGCTGGGAGGCTGGAGGACGCGTTCGAGTTGGACCGGAAGGGGCGGGACGCGCGCGACGCGGTCATCATGCGGCGTCCTTTCGCGCCGCGTCGACGCCGTCAGCCCCACGCCGTCACGCAGGCCCAGCAGGAGACGGAGCGCCTCCGCGAGCAGTTGAAAAAAGGCGTCAAGACAGTCGAGCCCGCGCGAACAAAGAGCGTCACTTCTAGGTTAGCGTATCGGGCTTGCGCCGAGGCGCCGCGGGACCGGTCTATTTTTACGAGGCTTGCACAAGGTACCTCCGTCGAGATCTACGAAAGTCACGGCCTCGGGCTGAGAGTGAACAGAGACGTCCAGCAAGGTGAAGTCTTACTCCAAGAAAAGGCCCTGTGCGTCGTTTCGTTGCGCGATGACGCTTGTCTCACGTGCGCCGCGAAACTAGGGAGGGAGCAATCCTTCTGCTGTGGTGCGTGTGAAGCGCTCTTCGAGACACGGGTAAGTGGTGCGGCGAAGCGGTTCCGCGCGCACCGGCGGTCCCTGGAGGCCGAGGGGTGCGTGGTGGGGGCGGGCTTTCATTCGATAGCGGCGGCTCAACTGTTTGGGGTTGATGGCGAAGATCTGAGCGTCCTCGAAGCTTTAAGAAGACCGGGCGATCTAGCGGAGCGGCCACTGGTCCCCTTCTCGGACCGCCACGCGTTGGCGCAGGACATCGATGAGCTGCGGAACGGTCTGGCGGACGCGGGGGACTATGTTCGCAGAAGGCGCCAGACGGCATCGATCGACTTCGGTCGGGTCGACGCCTTGGCCGGCGCGCTGGAGATGAACAACTTGATCGTGAGAGGCGGCGAAGCTGTAGTGGTTCCTAGACTCGCGTGCCTGGCGAACCACGATTCGCGGCCGTCCTGTGAAATATGGTTAGGAGATCAGAGGCAGGTGGACGTCGTCGCGGTTCGAGATCTGAAGGCCGGCGACGAAGTTACTTTGGACTATTGCGCGTGCAGTGCGACGGTCGAGCATAGAAGGATGGTGCTCGGGCCGTTCGGACTGGCTCATTTGGCGGCGGTGGAGCTCGTGGAAGATATCGAGGAGGAGTTTCCCGATCATATTCCGGAGAACCGGCGACGCGTTGATCCGGCTGGGGAGTAGGCGCGCGTCGGCCCGCCGCGAACCCCGCGGCGCGTCGTCGCGGATGCGCGGGAGGAGTAAGTGTGTTGTGTCTGAGGGAGTCTTCAATGACCGTGGCTCCGGCACGACGAGATAGCTCGGCGGCGTCTCGGCTGACGGCGGCCCATTTGTCCGGTTTTCGACTCTGAAACCGGGCTATTTTGAGGCGCATAGTTGTCGAGCGTGTCCCAGCGCTCTAAATATATTAATATTCTGTCCCGCGCGCCACGTCGACGCGCGCATTAGTGCTTGCGCGTCGCGAGCAACGCCAAAATCACCAATCAGTGACGAAATCGTCGCCGCGTCGCGAAAGAGCTGGCCGCCCGACGAGGTGAAGAAATCGGGGGACGCGCGGAAAAGCTGGCCGCCGGCCAAGGGGGAAGGTTCGCCGCCGCGGGCGGAAGGGGCGTCGCCGGTGAACGCCTACTGGTGGACGCGCAAGGTCCTCGCCGAGAACGAGGTAGACCTGGACGACGACGACGACCTCGCCGACGGCAAGTCCCGCGTCGTCTTTACTAGCGTAGGTTCGTGCTAAGTCACAATACTATTAGCTGGAAACTCGCCAGGCGCCTCGCGCGGCGGCGTCAGCAGCGCACCCGTCGGCCGCAGCGCCCTCGGAGGGGGCGAGCCGCGCAGCGGCGACGGCGTCGGCCTTTTCCCGACGACGGACGGCGCCGCGATGCCCGGGGCCGCCAACGTACTCACGGGCGACACGTCGACGAGCTCAAAAATGCCGCGCGACCGCGACCGCCGCCGATAGTATACCAAACTCCCAACGAAGACGCCAAGGAGGACGCACGCCACAACAACGGCCACGGCCGCGGCCGTCGCGACCTTGGCGTCGCTCTTCGACGAAGACATCGAAGAGGAGGCCCCGCGTCGGCCCTCGATGAAGCCGAGCGCGGTGTCGATCTCGTCGGCGCGGCCGCAGACGTGGCCAGCTTTTACTGTACACTCGACGGTTTCCCGGGAGGCGCCTGCGAACGTTGAACACGACACCTCCCCAGAACCGTAGGCATTGGTCGCGACGGGCGCGGCGGGGCCGCCGTGGTGGAGGCTCCACGCCCGCGTCACGTTGCGCGCGGCCGTGTAATACCAGCCGCGCTCGTCGGCCTCGTCTACGGTCGCGAGCGCGACGCCGGGGCCCGGCGCGTCCTCGCTCGCCTCGTACGGAATCACCGTGTCGTCGAGGCCCCACATTCCCAGGAGGTGAGCTTCTGAAGATGGCGGCCGCCAGAAGCCCGGGTGCGGCGCCCCCACGATCGAGACGCCTCCTACAAATAACCCGGCCGTGCGCGGATCAGCAAGAGCCTCGTAGACCATCATGGCGCCGTTCGAGCAGCCCGCGACCCAGACCTGGTCTAGGTCAACACAAAGCATCTTTTTGACGGCTTCGAGCGCATCTAACAAGACTTGTGTGCTATCTTCACACGTCGTCCACCAGCACCCGTCCGATTCATCGCAGTCGCAAGTGTCGGTATAATAGGAGCAGTAGTCCGTACTACCAGGCTTGCAGGTGGCGCCGCGGGGCCCTGGACTACTGGAGCTGCCGCCGGCGTTCCAGCTCTGCCAGCCCTCGGGGCCGCTACCTTCCAGCGCCGCCGTAGCGATGCCCTTCTTTCTTGCTGTTGACGCGAAGGCGTCGGCTTCCGACGCGTCGCCGCCCCAGCCGTGCATGTAGAGTATTAACGGAACTGGTGTCGATGCGTCGTAGTCCTGGGGCAGCGTCAAGATGTGGTTGTGGCCGTCCAGCGCGAGCGGTAATGACTCCATGCCGACGTATTCCAGGATGTCGGTGGACTCGACGCCGCAGCCGGAGGAGCGCACCTCTGACGCGGCGCGCGCCACCGCTGCGGTCATCAGCAGCGCGCACGCGTGGCGCGCCATTGATAACACGGCGGTCAGCAGCGGTACAGTGTTGAGCTGTGTCAGCTGAAACGCGGCGGGCGCAGGCTTTTGCGCGCCGTGGCTGCTGGCAGCGGTCGCTGGGGCGTCGGATAGGCTGTGAAGCTACCGCAATCGATCTCTTGAGGGCCAGCGTCGGCTGCCAAGTGAATTTGCTCTGCTCCTTGCTAGTGTCTTACTGCGCTAGTCGACTAGTAAGACAGCAGGGTCCGAGGGCATGCGCGTTCGGCGTCGCGTGGATCACGATACGTCCGTGGGCGGATGCTCAACATCCCTACTTTAAAACGCGGCCGCGCACATGCCGCTCGGAAGTACTGCGCGCGGGTCCCCCCAAGTCGAGTATCTGCCCTCACGGAACGGCAGCCTACGTGGGGCCGCGTCGACTGGCGTCAGAGCGGGTCCCAGGCGTTGTGGTGGGGCTGCCATGGGGCCATCGCAGGTGGGGGTCTAACTTGGAACTGAGCTCGAGCTGTCGCCCCGGAGGCCGGCCAAAAACGACCGCGTCTGTAACACTGGGTGAATGGGGGCGAAGGAGAGCTGAAGGGGGGGGGTCGGGCCACGCGACCACGCCGACTCTCGTGAGGCCGCATTGCTCTTGCCAATCTTGCTGAGCAGCTGCGCAAACGCCGGCGCGCGGGACGCGGCGACCCATTTTTTTGAATAGCGGACAGGAACAGACGCGAATTCTTGCACCATGGCCGGCCTACGTGCGTGCTTGGTGGCGCTGGCACTGACGACGGCCAGCGGCTTTGCGCCTGCTGCACCGCAGACCGGCGCTCGTGGCCGCCCGAGTCCGAAATCTCACTGGTGCCTTCGCTTGGAGCGCTTTCGACGGGTGGACGCTGCGGCGCGGCACTCTTTTGTTAAGATGAAGCGGTGCGCCCGTCCGCGGCGCGCCGGCTGTCGCGTGGAGGGAGGTTCCACGCCGTCGCCGCGGCGCCGACGCCGCGCCGCCGTGCCCCGACGGCGTGGCTGCGCGCCGTCGACGCGGCGTCCGCGCGACGGGCGTAGAACCAAAGACGCCATCGACACGTCCGCGCGCAGGCCAAGTCGCTGTCCACGGCTACGTCCCCTCGGGCATGTCCCCCGAGGCCTACGCCGCCATGAAGAAGCGCGAAGAAGACGCTAGAAAAAAGAAACAATTTGGCAAAGGAGGAGCCCGAGGCTTCGAGAGCCGGTCGATGCAGTCGTTCGTCGCCGGACTGGAAAAAGGAGAAACGAAGCACCTCTTCCCCGTGAACCCCGAGAAGGTGCGGAAAGGCGAGATCGCCCTGAAGGACGTGCCCTACATGCAGCGCGGCGGGTCCTGGACGAACTCCGACCTCACCCAAAAAAAGAAGGGGTGGATGAACACGGGCTTCGGCATGAACGCCTACAACGACGGCAAGGCCAAGGCCCAGAAGGCCAACAAATACGACGCGAAGTACAACGCGGTCAAGCCCTCGGTCGGCATCTTCGGCGACGCCGGGGCGCTCGACTGGACGGGCCGAGGTGCCAGGTCCGGTGGAGGTGCGCAAGCTGGGACCAGAGACGGCCTCGTGAACCGAGCTAAAGCGAATGGATTGTCCAGAGATCAACAGATGTGGCGCGACGCCGGCGCGCTCTCGCAAAAGCAAATAAACGC
>JACLAA010005102.1_pt1 | contig 15012 bp, 10 predicted proteins | sample 8027891 | NCBI WGS metagenome assembly JACLAA01 (sample SAMN15724900, study PRJNA655200) | protist metagenome | isolation source: fluorescence activated cell sorting (FACS) single amplified genomes of... | place: Spain: Blaines Bay Microbial Observatory, Mediterranean Sea | collected 2016-01-19 | reverse complement strand
ATCATCGTCTGACGAGGATGCTGTCGATGAGCTCCACGACTGCAAACCCTCAAAGAGGAAATCATGGTTTAATTGGTCAAAGCCAGATGAAGACGTGGCTTTGACGGCGGACGAGCTGGCCTATGCGGGCGATTTTGGCACTGATGAAGAGGCGCGCGTGCAACGCAAATTACAACCGAAACGTCCTAGGCCGACGGACTGGGAAGAGTTACAATCAAAAGCACTAGCGGTGAAAGACTGCCCCGTCCCGCGCGAGGACCCCGAGGGCGCCATCAAGTTCCTGTCGCGACGGTTGCGGAGGAGTCGCGATGTGTCTTCCTCGTGTCGAGCTTGGTTTGCCGTTCATGAACTACTGGCCGCGGCGTTTCTGAGGTTGGAGGAACAATCCGTATCGGTACTTAAGAGCGCGTTATATCATGATGAGCGATGCTTGGAAGGTGTCGCGAAGGCAGGTCGAGGACCGCTAGACGCGGAACGGCCTCGAATTGAGAGAAGGGCGGCGCAGACGTGCGGCAAGCTAGGCGACGCGTTGAAGCGGAAGGGCCTGCCGCCGTCCCAACGGCGCAGTTTGTGCAGGAAGGAGTGCGAATTGGCCGATCTCGCGGCGGAAAACTCTCGCTACGTCGACGACGACGACCTAGCTAGAGTCGCGAGGATCGCGGCCTTGGAGCTGAAGGGCACGGCGTATTTGCGACTGTGTAGGTTAGAACAAGCCGATGCGGATGCCGGCGAGGCGAGACTCCCTCCAGCAGCTTTGGAGGCTCTGTCGAAGGCAGTGGAAGCGTTCGAGGAGGCCTGTGCGGACGTAAAAACGGCGGACGGCGACGCCTTAGCGAGGTTCGGCGCGGCGCTCGAAGCTCGAGCCGTTGCTCAACGAGAGGATAGCGTTGATCCGGTAGAACTGAGACGAGCGTTAGAGGCACTCGGCGCGGCGTGCGACAGCGACTGTCGAACGGGCAATAAAAAGGAGGTCCAGAACCTCCAGGCGTCTACGTCACTATATGCTGCTAGGGTAGCGTTCCACCTCCTGAATCGGGGCGAAGATGATGAACGCTTCGTGCAAGCGTTTGCCAGAGAGGTTGTGTTAAGGGCGGCCCACTCCGCGTCCTTGAAACCGTCGCTCGAAGCCGATTACTTGGAGGCCGCCGGGTCGTTGCGAGAGGACTCGGACTATGGGAGGAAGACTGCCCTCAAAGCACTTGAACGGGCTCGAGCTGCCCTACAGATGGAAATGCGTAACGAGCGTCCGAAGGAGAACAACCGGAAGCAGGACGCCGAACGGGCGAAGAAGCGAGGCGATCGGGAAGCTCTTGAGAGGGTGGAATCTGTGTCACGAGCGTCGCACTGGAGGTTCGCGACTTTGTATAGAGAGACCGAAAGAGCTCTTGGTCTAGTAGCGAACCGTTTAGGACAGAGAAAAATGGCAGTGGACGCCTGGGAAAAAGCGTGCGCCGGCGTCGATTCTTCCTGTAGAAGTGAACTGAAGAAAAGACCAGACGCCGCGACCTGTAGCAACTTGGAGCTCGGTGCCATCCGTTCACTAATGAAAGATTATAGAGGCTCAGCCGAGGCCTACGAGCGGGCCTGCGAAGCGTCGCAACGGGTAGCGGCTTTGGCATCATTGTCCAGGGACCCGACGCGGTGTGAACGGGCCGTCCAGTTATGTACTCAAGCGTCGGACGCCGGTATTAACTCAACGATGACGGCCATCCAGAATGAATATAAAAAGTGCAAGTGGGACTTTTCGGAGGGTAAATGGCTCAAAGTTCGCGGTACGGCTGATGCTTTATTGTTACTTAGATTAGCGGAAGGTAAACTAGCTGCCCAAAGGGCTCTGAAATTGGGTCCCTGCGTCCAGCAACTCAAAGATAAATTAGATGCCAAGACGTCGAGTGCTTTGAGGGATCTAGAGACCAATATCAAGAGGTCGGTAGTAGCCGCGAAGCCCGCACTAGTGGCCTCGACGCAAGTCGCGTCACCTCCCGCGCCGCCTCGCCTAGAAGTCGTGCGGAGCGTATCACTATCAGAATTGGCGGAGGGGCCCGCCTTACTGAGAAAAACAGCTTCATTGATCGAAGCCGATCCTGATGTCGAGCACTGTTCCTGGGGCCTCGAGAGGTTAAGTAATGCGCCCCACTTGAGCGTGCAGCTGGCCTGCGGGCCGCGAGACGCGCGTGGCGATTTGGAGGCTATTTTACGAGACGAGAACGACGTCGTGGTTTCGTTCTTCGTTTCTCACCAACAGCTGATTGGCGTGGCCTTTGGCGATAAATTGAAGACCGCTCGACTCTTTGTGTCGACCTACGACCCGTCCATCGAAAAGACCGTGGAGCAGGCCATGCGGGCGCGCGGGAAAGCGGCAAGGTCTTCGGCTCTAGATTTAGCTCGTACCGTCGCGATTGACGAGTTGAGGGACGTGTTTCCCTCAGCAAAAGATTGGGCCTTCTGTATGACAGGATTACCAAAAATACCCTTCCACGCGTTACCTTTGGCCAACGGCGCGTCACTCCTAGATAGTGTCGTGGTACGCTACGGGTCGTCAGTAGCGGAGCTCGCATCCATCGAAAAACGTTCTAAAGTGGGAGGCACGTTACTCGCAACAATCGCACCGAAGCCCGAACAGCAGACCGACGGCGCTCTGCTCGAACATGCGTCAGTGAAGAAGGGTTGGCGCTGCGCCAAGGTGACCATACCCTGCAAGAGTGTACCCGCCATGGTCATGGACACTTCCGGAAAGGAGGCGGGTGCGGACTTATTAGATGCGAATATGGTGTATTGGTCCACGGCATCCATCGATGGAGACGGTTTGAAATTGAAAGAGCAAGGCTGGGAGCAGACCTTTCCTTCATTACATTTATGTGCGATCAAGGAGTTGCTACCCGCTTGTGATTGCTTGTTCATCCTGAAATCTTCCGGAGACGTCGCACCTACATCTGATATCAGATCGGCGCTACACCTGACGGGCGCGTCCTCTGTTGTTTTACCTGCTCTACAGGCGCCGCCCCTATCTACGGATGGCAAGGAAGCGTGTTTGCTGCGAGCGTTGGTGATGCTGGCCTTCCTCAAGTATCTGAGGAAACATGAAAAGACTAACAGGTGTACTGCACACGCGTTACGAGACGCTCAAAGATGGTTACGCGATGCTACCTTACAGGACGCGCGGAAACTACTCCAGAAAGCGCCACTCGATCCGACGGAGAAGAAGGAATTCGCGACGAGTCTGCTCGATGCGTTCTCTGATTTGAGCACAAAATTAGCCCCAGACTTATGCGACTGGGCGGGGTTCTCGCTCTCTGGAAGTGGCCGCGGCCTGAGTGGGGCGGGCTGGACGGAGAAGGACAACAACTACGTGTTGGGCAACGACGACTCGTCGGAAGCGTCGTCGGACGCTGTGTGGAAATCAGCAGCAGCGAGTTAGGTTATTCAACCTTCACGCCATCGTGCAGACGTAGTGACGGGGCAACATCGCGTCGATGGCGTGGGGTGCCCGAAATTTGATTTCCACACAGGTCGGACGAGGAAGCAGACGCCGGGGACAAGTACTTCGCCGCCCAGTTCGACGAGTTCTGCAACACGCGCGACGGGCGGCGGTTGGTGCGGGAGCTGGGCCCGGAGAAGGCTCTGAAGCAGTGGAAACAAAAAGTCGCGCGCGACAAGCGCGTCGCCGCGACGTCGAGGGCCTTGGCGGGCGCGCGGTCGTCCGTGACCTCTGGAAGCGCGAAAGCTAAAGCTGCCGCGCGGCGCGCGAAGGCCAAGGCCGTCGTCGCGGGCGGGGCCGTGCGATTGGCTGCGGAGAAGCAGAAAAACAAAGAGTCGGGGGCGTGTGTAGTGTCTTAGCCTCTCACAGCGTGTAGTCGCTCGCGCAGCCCTCTACATTAGTCGCGTCCGCGCCCACGACCGGCGCGCCGCCGATCGCGCGGGCCACGCGCGCGACGGTCGGGACGTCGCGCACGAGCTCGTAGTACACGCCCTTCATCTCGGTGAGGGTCACGCCCGCGTCGCGCATCCTCCGGATGCCGGCGGCGTGGTGGGGCGGCGGCGTGGCGACGGCGTCCTCGACGACGACGGCACGATAGCCAGCAGCCTGGAGACCCAGGGCCGACTGCGCGACGCACACGTCCGTCTCCAATCCCACGAGGATGAACGTCTCGACGCCGCGCGCCTCGGCGACCGCGTCGACGGCGGCCCGGATGTCCGGCTGCCCGTAGAGGTTCCAGACCAACTTGTTCCAGACGTGCGTGCCCGCGGGCAGCAGCGCACTTAGTGAAGGGTGCATCGGCGGGTTGCTTCCTCCCTCGGCGTAGTCCTCGGCCGTCGCGAGGATGGGCAGCCCCAGCGCCTTCGCGACCTTCATCACGAAGGCGATGCGCTCGACGAGGCTCGCGCGCTGGGCGAGCGGCAGCTTGTCGAGGAAGTTCTGCTGCGCGTCGATGACGACCAGCGCCGTGCGGTTCGCGTCGAGGAGCTCCCAGCCGGCGGCGGTCCCGCACGAGTCGGTTGCGCCGACGGCGCAGAGGCTCAGCGTCGCGACCAGGCGTCGGACGGCCATCAGACTACGCGCGATGCAATCGATGCGACGCCTCCTGGCCGCTGCGCAGCCAGCCGCTCCGCGTGTAGTGCCTTTTGTACCACTGAATCAGCCACACAGCTAACACCGCTCCGCCGGCGCAGCCCAACAGGGACGTCCAGTCGGGCATCGATGAGCCGCTTTTCTGGGCGTAAGGGCTGCGGTATTTTGCTGCCCCGAGCAGTATTTATGCGGTCGCGTGAGCGCCGAAAAGCTTGCCAGATCTTGGTGATGCGGAGCCTCTCCCCCGGACGCAGTGCCATCCCCGAACGCAATCGTCTGCACGACGACCACCCGTGAGGGCGCGTCGCGTAGACGTCTTTTCTGCAGCTAGCGTGTCAGATACTAGAAAAAAGCGATGAGCTAGCCTCACAAAGTGGCTAAGTCTGGCATACATTGAGTTACACCACGCATAAGTGGCTGTCTGAATCGTTGTCCGACTGCAGTGCACTTTGCGCCGAGCTACGGCATCACAAGGCACGCGTCGCCGCACACACTGCACTCAAAGTGCAGCCTCCAGCACCACAACTCGACGCCGGCGAGCAGCCATGGCCACCGTCGTTATTTGTGGAGGCCTCGGCTCCATCAACCGCGACGTCGTACCCGTCGGATTAGCGCACGCCCTCGCGAGCGAACGGCTCCGCCAGGCGACGACGGACTGCAGCAAGGACCTGACGCGCTCCGCGTCGCTCGCGTCGCTGGCCACGAGCGGCTCGCTCAACAGTTTGAACGACGACGACGTCGGGCCCACGAAGGCTATTGATGAAGCCGACCTAGATACGACGAACTACTACGAACTATTGGGACTCGAAAAGTCCGGCATTGGAGTAGATAGTGACTTAGTCAAAAGGGCCTACCACAAAGCTTTACTGTTGTATCATCCGGACAAGGGCTCCGCAAAATACGATTCAGATACAGTCTTTCTAGCCGTCCAGAAGGCCTACGACATCCTCAGCGACAAGACGAAGCGACGAGCATATGACTCGACCAATGAATTTGATGATACGATCCCGTCGGGAGAACCCGTCGAGGACTTCTACGCGACGTATGGACCTGTTTTTAGGGCCAATGCCCGCTTCGCCGAGAAGCTCCCCGTTCCTGACTTAGGAGATGCCGACTCATCAGAAAAAAGTGTGGAGGCCTTCTACGCGTACTGGGTGCGCTTCGAGAGCTGGCGGGACTTTGATCTGGAGACGCAGACCAACGAGATCCACGAGGAGATGGACCGGTGCGCGCGCGGCGTCCCGACTCGTGTCCATCGCACGATGCCGTGAAATGCTCCGCACAGGTACGAGAAGCGCCACATGAAGAAGGAGAACGCGAAGTTGGCCGCCAAACGCAAACGCGAGGAGATGGAGCGTATCATATTACTAGTGGAGCGATCTAGACAGAACGACCCTCGCCTTAAAATTTTTGCGAAGCAGCGGGAGGACGCGAAACGCGAGAAGCGGGAGGCTCGCGAGCGCGAGCGCCGAGCGAAGGAAGATGCCGTTCGAGCAGAACAGGAGGCGCTGCAAAAAGAAAAAGATCGCATCGCGTCGGAGAAAGCTGCCAGTGCGAAAAAAGAAAAGGAGGAAAACATTAAGCGGAAGAAGGCGAAGCGCCGCGCCGAGAAATTGTTAAGGAAGGCCAACGATGATTCACAAGAACCGATGGCGGACTTGGACTTCCTCAAGACTGTGGATTGTTTGACGTCCGAGGAGACGTGTGCTCTCGCGGCTCGCCTTGAGGATGACAGTGAAGGTGCTCTCGCGGACCTGCGGAAGCTGTGCACGAATCCTATCCAGCGCAAGGCGCCTGCGAAGAAGGTCGTAAAAATTGATAATGCCGAAAAGAAGAAGGCGCCGTGGTCCGACGAAGAGAAAAAATGCCTCGACAAGGCCTGCAAGCGCTTCAAGGCCGGCTCCATGCAGCGCTGGGAGTCTATTGCGGACTACATCAATACCCAACTTGGTTTGAGTGTCCCTCGGACGAGGCAGGAGTGCATCGAGCAGTTCCAGAAACCGCTCGTCGATCCGAAGCAGCATGCCGAACGCGTCAAGCAGGCCAACCAGGCGCCGCCGCCGCCCGTGGATGGGTGGACTTCCGACCAGCAGAAGCAGCTCGAGAAGGCATTGCGGGACTTCCCGGCGTCGCTGGAGAAGAACGAGCGGTGGTCTTCCATTGCGAACGCGGTCGAGGGCAAGTCGAAGCGCGACTGCGTCGCGCGCTTCAAGGAGCTGCGCGCGGCGCTGAAGAAGTGAGTAAGGTAGTGTTGTTTAAATTCTTACGCCGTAGTGGGAAACGCCTCTCTGTATGCCTCCAGGTTTTGTTGCACGCGCTTTGTATCGGGGTGTTGTGGTCCCAAGACGCGCCGCATGACCCCGAGCGTGTCCTCGACCGTCCGTATCGCCTCGCGCCTTTCGTTGGCCGAGCATTCTACGTCCAGGCCGTCGAGGCGTGCGCGGACGACACGAAGGGCCAGACGTGCTACATCTGCACGCAGGCCCTCCACTGGAAGACAAAGGAGGGCCTCGTGCGCGGGTGCGCGTGCCGCGGGACGGCGGGATTCGCGCATGTTTCGTGTCTGGTGGAGCAGGTGAAGATTTTGATGGACGAGGCCGAGGCGAACAATTTGGAATTGAAGGTGAAGCAGGCGAATTGGGATCGGTGGGAGAGGTGTAGTCTGTGTGAGCAAAAGTATCACGGTGTCGTGCTGTGCGCGCTCGGGTGGGCGTGCTGGAAGACGTTCGTGGGCCGGCCGGAGACGGACTGGGCTCGGCGCTTAGCGATGAACCAGCTTGGGAACGGTTTAGGCATTGCAGGACACCACGAGGACGCATTGTCCGTGAGAGAGGCCGAGTTGGCTATGATGCGGCGCGTTGGCGCACCAGTACAACACATGCTCAACACGCAGAGCAATCTCGCGTTTTCGTATTCAAATCTAGGACGGAACGAAGAGGCCATGCGCGTGAATCGAGAAGTATACTCCGGACGTTTGAAGCTCAGTGGCGAAGAACATGTGTCGACCATCAAAGCAGCCAACAACTGCGCGTGGGGTCTTCTTCAGCTACGGCGCTTCGAAGAAGCCAAGACATTGTTACGCAGACCGATGTCCGTGGCGCGACGCGTCCTCGGAGAGAATCATGAGCTCATGCTCATGATGCGGTGGGCTTACGCGCGGGCGCTCTACCGGGACGCCGGCGCCACGCTCGACGATCTCAACGAGGCCGTGACGACGCTCGAGGAATTGGAACGGACAACGCGGCGCCTCCTCGGTGGCGCGCACCCGGACACAATTGGGATTGATAAATCCCTGCGAGAGGCGCGAGCAGTGCTCCACGCCCGCGAGACGCCGCCATCTTAGTAGCAAGATAAGATAGACAATACCAATCCTTACGCCTTCGCCGCCGCGTCCCGCGCCTCCTTCGCCCGCCGCCGAAACTCCTGGAGCACCGCCTCGCGCGCCGGCGTGTTGCGCGTCGGCGGCCGCTCGAGGAACGTGCTGCGCGACGGTGGGCGCGTGCCCGTCACGTCCGCATCCAGGTTTTGGGGCAGCCGCCGCGGCCCGAGCTCCATGCGACCACCCGCCGTGCGCGGCCGCACGTAGGAGTCCCGGCCGATGTGCCCCGTCCGATCCAACGCATCCAAGCCGGCGCGCGTCGCCGCGAAGTCGGCCCGGCGCTCCGCACGCGTCCCGGGCCGCGCCGGCGCCGTCTGCGTGAATGACGGCGCGTCGGGCATTCTCAACAATTCCGCCTCCCAGCTCCAGCGCGTCGACCGAGCTGGAGGTTCGTCTATCTGCGACGTTTGATGTTGCTTCTCGGGACCCATGGCATACAAATAACCCAGCACCCGGTTGTGGCAATATAACGAACGGTCGTACTGCGTGTACGCCATATCCACTTGATAGCGCGGTTCGCTATCACCCATGTCTTTCTGAGGGGGTAATTTCCTTCTGATAACAGTGCGTTTTGTGGATCTCATCTTCCGCCGTAGATGCTCCAAGGGGAGGTATTCTCTCATATCAGAATGGGGGAAATAGCACAGGTAGGCCATCCCGGCGATGGCCTCCACCGTGCACGAGTGCCACGTCAATGAAGACAGACCTTCGAGCTCGTCGCCGACGGACGGTTCCCAGGTATCTTTGCCATAGCCGCTACTCTTCCCTGTCACCGAGCCCTTGACGAAGCCCTTGAGATGATCCACCGATGAAGCGGAAGGCCGCTTGTACTTCTTGAGGTAGACCTTCTTCGACGATGTCGTCGACATGCTCTCGTCGAAGGACACGGTTCTGGCAGAGTCCATGGACTTGCGGCGTTGCTTCGCCCGCTCCGTACGCTCTCGTATCTTGTCACCCTTCGCCTTGGCCTTGGCTTCGCGCTGCTGGGCCTCCCACTGGGCGAGCTTGTCATTGAGGTCGGTACTCCTAATACGGGACCGTTTCTGCTGGAGGTGGTACGGGACCTTGCCTTCGACGAGTTCTACCTCGTCGTCCGACAGGGGCTCTCCCAATAATTTCTTGCGACGCCTTCTTCGTCGTCGTTTCACTTCCTCGGGCTCGTCGTCCTCACGTAAAGTTAGGAGTCTCGCAATGATCCTATCGCCTTCGAGCAAGCGCGGCTTTGCGTCTTTTTCGTCTGAGAATAAGGGTGGAGGCAGCTGCTCCAGCCAATCGCCTTCCGAGTGGTCCCACCTGAACTGAGGCATCACACTTTCATCCTCAGGTTGACCGTCGTCCAAGACGCACAACCGATCCACCAGCCACTGGAGCATCCGCAGATACTCCTCGCTATCCAACGCTCTACGGGGCGGCCCGAAGTCCTCGTCCTGGGGAATCAAGGCATCCACGAGCTGAAACATCGACAGCTTGAAGCGGTCGCGGTTCATCTCGGGCCGGCCTTGACTATCAAATTCCCATTCACCTTCCGCCATCTTCAGGGCCTTGGCCTCGGCCTTCTTTCGCTTTCTTGTTGATAGGTTGAGTAGCTCCTGGGGGTGCATGGCCTGGTAGAGGTGGTAGTGCAGCGCGAGATATTCCTCTTTATCGACCGCGCCGCTGTGATCGGCGTCAACGAGGATCCACAGCGCCTGCAACGCTTCCAAGACGTCGGGGTCGAACCTCGCGGCCTCCCGCTGCAGCAGTAACACGTCTCTATGGTCATCGCCCTTGGATCTCCGTCTGGGTGCATTCATCCACGCCGTGTCCGTCGACAGCAACCAGTCGTAGTAGACATCTTGCGTGATCTCCTCCGGTCCCACGTTGAACTGCTCGATGCACGTGTCGATCTCCATTTGGGACGACAAAACTCCAGACAACGCCATTACTCCTTCAAACTCTTCTCTATCTAAGAAACCCGAACCGTCGGCGTCGATGAGCGCCCAGTACTGCGTCACGCCCATGTCCATGTCGCTCATGGCCTTCCTCAGAGCTTGCCGCAGCATATTCAATCTGTACTCTTGGCTGTAGTACGCCCGACACTCACTAAGCATCCGGATGGGTTGCGTAGAACGCTTCCGTCTTGCTTTCTCGAGGTAGAACTCTCCTAAGTCAACCTCCTGGACGTGGCGGATGATCTCGCCTCGCAGAAAGCCAGGCAGGTAGGGCTTAAGTGGTCGAGGGTGTTTCCCGGGCCACTTAGCGCGAGCCCAGGCCGGCGGGAACTCTTCTAATTCATTATCGAAGGACTTGGACCGATTCCTTCGAAACTGGCAGGGGCCCTGCTGCGTCGCGGTGGTTGTCGTCGACGCCGAGGTGTAGGAGCTAAAGCTGCCCCGGTTGCTCATGGCTGGTTATTCGTGGGAGGGCTGCCCCGCCGCGGGCGGCTTGTAGGGCTGCTGTCGATGCGCGCGCGCACGCGTTTCGACGAGCTGTGCCCCGTGCACTGCCTGCTATGAGGAGCCGCGTTGGAGAGGCGTTTAGGTGTCGGGTTTGTGCCCGCCCGCTTTGAGGCTTTTCCGTGTTCAGAGAGCTCCTGTGAAGTGGCTGGCGCGGAGGAATCGTCGGGACGCGGCGCGCTGGTGGTGGTCTGCCTCTGTCCAAGCTGGTCTCCGGCGACGACGCCGCTGCGCCACTACGCACTGTTATCTGTCTTCGGGACGACGCAGCACGTAAAGAATCTGTACGACGAAGTCGCAAAAGCAGTAATTGCTTGGACAGAGCGCCACAACCTGTGCTTCACAACCTCTGCTTTGTGGCCACCGCAATAAAACCGCGCGAAGCGCTATCGCAATAACGTAATCAGCGCGAGCGAGCACTCGCAACAACGCCATCAGCGCGAAATACTCGCAATTACGCCAGAGCGTCGCGCGCGCGAAAGACGCGCCGACGCAAATAAACCATGGGCGACTTCAGCGGCCGCGAGCCGTGCCCCTACCGCATTTTGGATGACATCGGCGGCGCGTACGCGATGGGCTGCGTCGGCGGGTCGATCTGGCACTTCGTCAAGGGCTGGCGCAACGCCCCGAAGGGCTCGGCGACGTCGGGCGCCTTCGAGCAGGTAAGAGTAAGGGCGCCGGTGGTCGGCGGCAATTTTGCTGTGTGGGGCGGCCTCTTCGCGTGCTTCGATTGCTCGCTCGTGGCCGTGCGGCACAAGGAGGACCCCTGGAATTCTATTCTCGCGGGCGCGGCGACGGGCGGCGTCCTCGCGGCGCGCGCGGGCCCGAAGGCGGCGGGCAAGAACGCGTTAGTTGGTGGGGTTTTGCTCGCGCTGATCGAGGGCCTCGGCATCCTCATTACCAAAATGATGGCGCCGCCGATGGCCTCGAAGGACGACCTGAAGCACGGCGGCGCGGACCCGACGCTGCCGCCGACGCAGCCGGGGCTCGCGCCGCCGGTCGCGTTCCCGACGGGGGCGGCGTATTAATAGTTCTCTGTATTTATTCGGAACCAGCGTATCAGCCCCTCGATGGAGGCGCGATGTACCACAAATCGAAGAGCTCATCGACGAACGTCAGCAAGCCGCCGCCCTTGACGTCCCACTTGTTGTTGCGCGGCGCGGCGTGCGCCTCGCGCGCGCCCGGGCCGAGGCGGACGGGAAAGAAGCGGTACTCCTCGTCCTTCGAGGCCCTAAAATCGATGCGAAGCAGGTCGCAGTCGACGGCCTCGTCGCCGCGGTTCACGAACGATGCGCGCCCGCGGCAGAGCGTGTGGAACAGCGGGTACAGGTCCATAAGTTGGTCATTCTCGTCGCCGAGAGGCCACTGCCCCCCGAGGAGATTGTGGAAGCTCATCGGCAGCTCAGCGACGCGGCCGTCGGCCTTGCGGACGACGTGAATCGTGAGGTAGCGCGCCAGGGGATCCGTGGAGAAGTCATACATCGTCTCGCGCTCTAGGCCGCGCGGCTTGAGTCGAAACTCGAGGTGGTGCTTGGTTCGCGGAATAAATAGAGTAGTGTCCTCGCGGACGCCGTAGAGCTCCGCGAACGAAGGCCAGTAGCCCCGCACCTGCGCGACGAATACATAGCGCGACGGATCCGTGAGCGTGTGGTCCGGCGTCGGCCATGTCCGCGGCCGCGGCGTCGCGCACGCCACCTCGTCCCGGGAGCCCGCGCAGGCGAACTCGAGCGCGCGGAACATGGCCGTCCGGCGCGCCGGCGATCGAACGGCGGCGCGCACGCCGCGGTCTTCGTCGAGAGGCACGAGAGGATGAGGAGATCCCGCGCCGAGCAGCAGTCCGTCAGCGGGCGGATGCGTTGCAGCGCGCGCTCAAGCGTGAGGGGCCCGTCTGCCAGCGCCGGCGCCGACGAGTCAGCGACCGTCGCGGCCTCAGTCTCATCCTCTCCTCCGGAGCCTCTGCTTGAAAACTTGCCGTCCGACGCCTCCTGCGTCCGCCTCTTGTCCTCATCTGTGGAAGCCATCGCTTGGTGCCTTGATGATGATTTATCTGACGAAAATGATAGCAGGCACGCGCGTGAGCTCCCAGATACCACGAAAAACCCGATTTGAGCTCCACACTATGTGTACCGCACGCGTGGACGTGTCAATCTCAACGAGCAGTCCGGGACACAGAAATGCAAACAACCAATTTTACTTCGACCCCGCTCGCTTCGAGGGAGGCCGTCCCCGCCGCCCGAACGACCGGACCGCGTTCCCGGCAGCCCGCAGCCGCGACGTGCGCCGCGGCGGCGGCGGCTCGACGGAGGACTCGCGCGAGCCGGGCCGCGAGCGCTCCGCGGACGACTCGCGCGACGAGTTCTCCCGGGACGACGGTCGCTGCCACGCGCCGCGCTTCGGCCGCGTCTTTCGCTCGCGCGAGCCGCTCCGCATGAAGCCCCGCGCCGCTGACAGCATGCCGCCGAAGGTCTTCGTGGCCTTGGCCTTGCGCTCCTCCGGCGTCGAAGTGGGCATCGCGGCGATCTTCTCGGCGGGCGTCGCCGCGCCCGGCGGCCGCGAGGGCGGCGGCGGCGGCGTTTGAGGCCGCTTCTCCTCCTCCACGCCGACGACGTCTGGCAACTGCTCCTCCTTCGGCTCCCGTCCGAGTTTCAGATCGGCTCGCCGCCCCGCCAGATATTTTTGATGCTCCCGTCCCAATTCTAAATGCCGGGCGCGCTCGATACATTCCTGCGGCGTGGACGGCGGGCCCGCATCTAACAACGAGTCGAGCATCAGTAACGCGTAGAGCAAGTCCTGCACCGCGGCGCCGGCCCTTTCTAATTGTAGAGACGAGGCGGGGCCCGCCGAGCGGGGCTTGTCGTCGGGGTCCTCCTCGTACCTAGCCTTGTAGAAGCGCACGTTCCGGTCGCGCACGTACGTGCCCCGATGCAAGAGCGCCGACCGGCCGATGAGCGTCATCGCGACGTCGACGGAGGAGGGCGGCGCCGGCGCCGGCGCGGCCGCCGATTCTTTGAGCTCGGACCAGCGCTCCGCCGTGCCCCGAGACGGCGGCCGCGACTCCTCGATATCAGATTTCGGGGGCGAGAAGGGCCGCTTCGTGGGCACGGGCGCCTCCTTCACGGGCTTGAAAACTGGCTTCTGCCCGGGTGGCGCGCCGTCGCCGATGATCGCCTCTAACAGAACTTCGTCGAGTTTCAACCCCAGCTTCTGGGCGACGCGCACGGCCTCGAACAGCGTATCCTCGACGTTCGTGCGAGCCACACTCAAGACCACATACAAGTCTCCCCCCAAGTCGCCGGCACATAACGTACACGTCTGGCTCACTTGTTCTTCACACGTCCGGGCACAGGCCCGAGTCAACAAACAGGCGTCGCCCGGCACGAGATGCAAATCCGTGCCCTCGTTTAAGGTAACCCTATCGGCGATGGTCCTTAACGTTTCGTTCGCGTGCGCGACCGCGCCGACCAAGCGAGACCCTTCCCTTCTTTGATACTCGGGCACGTCTCTCACCAATGAATTGACTTTGGGTCTTGGATCGTCGGGCCGCCGCCACGTGCTCCTTACCCTAATGACGCGGAACGTCCCCTTCTTTTTATTGCCGAAATCCCCCCTACGCATCCAGTGCCAGTGGTCCGCGCCCGCCCTTAGTAAACGATTTCGCATCTGGCTCCGCGTCCGCGGCGCGATCTCGAGCTCCGCCAATCTAGCTAATTCCAACTGCTCCTCGGAGCGGATCTCCGGGCCCATCAATTTGTCCAGGTGGAGGCTCATCTTAGCGCTGTGTGCTTTCCAGTAACAATACGTACGAGCGGCGGCGGCGGGCAGCCTCTACGTGGGCGCGGCGACGGCGTAGGCTTGAGGTATACCTTCCCAGCGCTCCTACGCGGCGGCTGCGTACGCGAGGCAGCCCCCAACAGCAGCGCCGAGCTTGACAAACACGGCTAGAGTGTTTTCACGCTATACAAACATCCTTAAACGGCATTAAGCCTCAGGAGCACGTCGACCGCCGCCGCGTCGCACGTCGGGGGCGTGTCAGGAAAAGAAAAATACAAACTACACGGCGTTAAGCCTCAGGAGCACGTCGGACGCCGTCACGTCGCGCCCCTGGACGTCGGCCTTCGTCGGCGCGTGCGCGCGCACGTAGTCCTTGAGGACCTGGTAGTGCTCCTGCGCGAAGGCCGGGTGCTCCATACCAGGACACGCGCCGCGCTGCGCCTCCTTGCCCACGCATCGGCCGTGGTGGTAGGTCACGGGTAGGTACGTGCCGGCGCGCACATATTTCCCGATCATCGGTAAATCCAGAATACCATGACCGATAATCCGCGTGACCGGGTTGTAGGGCTGTAGCACCTTCCCGACGCGCGTCTCGGCCACCCTCTGGAACGACGCGTGGCCGTCCTCCGTCTTCATCGGCTCCTTCTCGGCGTAGGCGTCCATGGCACTTTTATTGGCAACCACAAAATCATCGATATAACCACCGAACATCGTCTCGCACGGGAGGAACGCGCCCGACCGCGCCTCCGCCATCTCGCGAACCACTCCATTCAAATCTAAGTCCTGGAGCAGCAGCACGTCCGGCCGCGTCCGCAAAATGAACTCCACCGATTGATAAGCGGGAGACCTTTTCAGGG
>JACLAA010000759.1_pt1 | contig 15020 bp, 15 predicted proteins | sample 8027891 | NCBI WGS metagenome assembly JACLAA01 (sample SAMN15724900, study PRJNA655200) | protist metagenome | isolation source: fluorescence activated cell sorting (FACS) single amplified genomes of... | place: Spain: Blaines Bay Microbial Observatory, Mediterranean Sea | collected 2016-01-19 | reverse complement strand
TACCTCATTTCATGAACATAGGATTACAACAACTCAAGCTGGAGTCTCTAGATAAGGAGAAAACCAGGTGGGCTAGATATTTGTGAATATTAATAATCAGATGATTTGTGGTAGACTTCTTGCTCCTGTGCATCATGACGCTTCGCCTCCATATGATTCACAGAAAAACCATCAATTGGATCGGCATGGGTGTGATGAATACGAAGACAAATTGGCTGCCTCCTGTCCAATGCCAGAGAAAGCTGTCGTGTCCAGCGCATGCTCGAAGAAAACTATTCCCCACCGTTCCCTCACCCTAGCCCGTCTCTATTTCCCATCTTATTTTTATAGTTTTTCGAGATCTGTGGCACATAGGACGTGATGTTTGGATCCCAGTTATATAACGATGAATTGCCACATTCCAGCGAAAATTTGCCGGAAAATAAAATTATGGCCATCAACAAATTGCGTCTGCCACGCAAATTGCTCGAGAAGTGGGTGGAAGAACCATTTTTTGATACGGCAGTTGTCGGCTGCTTTGTTCGTCTTGGTGTGGGTGCGTTCGATTTGTGCTCCTTACTGGTTCAATGGGCATCTTGCCTGCAGGTAAAGCACCTGGTTTGCGTGGTGAACCCCAATACAAGGTTTGCGAAATTATTGGCGTGGGGGAATATAAACATTCCTATGCACTGGGGGAATTCCAGACCAAAAAAGCGCTCTTGCTTCGCATCGGTCGTAATACACGCCTCTGGCGCATGAATGTTATCTCTAATCATCGGTCCTGGGACAGCGTGAAATTTAGGTAGTTTGTGTTTGACTTCTCCCTTCCCCACTGTAGGTTCACACCCGATGAGCTAAATGAGTATGAACTGTGCCGATGAAATTCTTGATTATGCATTGTTGGTGATAGGTGGCAAAGTACCATGTTTGCTGCGCGTCAAAAGATACCATCGGCAGAGGAGATCAGCAAACGCAAAGCACGCATGCGAGAAACAGTATTTGGCGCTTCTAGTCATCCTGCTCAGAATATAACAGACACCAACATATTCAGCAAGGCCAGCGAAAGATACTCAGAAGGTGATGTTGCAAGACTTGTTAATTCAAGACGGAAGCGCAGCGAGGCTGTGGTCCTCCCGAGTTAAATTTTCTTGGAAGACACAAAAATCCTAGTGCTAGGCACGATTCCGGGAGCGCCAAACCACAACAGTATCTCGCCTTAACCATGGTCAAATTCGAACTCGGTACGAGCACGAGGTATGCGCTGCACGCCAGGCATACCTAGCGCTTTTGATTGCGCAAAGTACAAAAGTCCGCACAACCCCGGAAATTCAGACTGCCATAAAAAAGGTCTACATGATCAGCGAGAAGTACACAAGCTCTTATTCATGCCAACAAATAAGTAATATCGTAGGTGGATGATCATGATGCATGCGTTAAACTTGATGATAATTCTTTTGAGCGCAACCTTGATACTCTCGCGTCAAGCCTTATGCGAGCACAACAGACGCAGCTCCATGCAAGTGCGGTGGAGGAGGCGCTGGCGGAATGCCGCGCTACACGCAACCTGCTTAGTCAAATGCAGTGTGATTTTCTTTGACAGCATTGATACCATCAATCTGCTTTGTTTGTGTAGGTCAAGCCTGTGAAAAACTCAAGGATTTCCGTAAGAATGCCCTTGATGTGCGTAAACTGCGTGACACCGAAGTGCCTTCGCGCACATCTACCCTGTATTTTGTGAACGAGGCAAAGCGGCGAGAAAATTCCCTTGCTGATATGACTCACGGGGAAAGAAAACTGCAAGACGAGTCAACTTCAGCGTGCTATATTTTTTCAACGTGATAATATCACTGGCTACTAGGCAACATGACGATGATGATGCAGAACGTGCTGTATTTCAACGTCGTGCAACGAAACCGACGATGCTGTGGACTACGGACACAGGGTTTTGTCAGCGAACACATAAACTGACGCAGCCAATGTGCAACAGAGCCAAGCTCAATACTAATTCAAATACCCAAGGGGCCGGCGACTCTGGAGCAGCTATTGAAGAGACAGAAACCGCAAACTGTGCCCTGGACGAGAGCATAAGCCCACGCCCCCGCAAAAGAACTGGAATGTCCTTGCAAGAATATATGACCAAAGCGCATGCAGATGCATCGAGATTTACGCTCTAAGGATTGTCCCCTGAGAGGCAGGATGTCCTTTGTTTGACTACCCTGATGGTGACCTTGGTATTTGCTTAGTACCCGTATTGACTTATAGCAAGTAGCCAATTCTCAGAACTTGACAAATGCCAGTGAAAATAATCAGCCGTGCTTGACAAGACACAAAGGATCGAAAAGATGCTTTGAGAAAATGATGGAACGTGTCGCCTGAACCTGGACTCAAAAACAACTTGAACTTGAACAAGGTTCTATCCAAGAACTCGGACTCGGACTCGGGAGTCTGTGCTTAGTCCGTCATGATACCATCCAAGTCAATAAGACCATCAACTGAATCATGAACAACCTCTCAGAAACAAATAAAGCAGAACGAGCTAGGGGAGATGGATGCGATGCGGGATCTACTTCACGCCCCTCGTTTGCATCAAGATCTACCCGCACCCAACATGGGCCGTGATTATTAACATATTCCGTCGACGACATATGTCATGCGAGTAATAAACAAATAAACAAACTTGAACTAAGGGAAGACCTAAAAAAAAGCTTATTAAAAGGAACACGGGCAAGCTCGCTCCTAATTAGTGGCACCGTGACTGGCAGGGTATACTTCAATAAGTTAGTAAGCCTCTCCAGCGAAATTCCTCCGCATTAGAAAGAAGGACTCACGGTAGTATAGATGCCTCAGGCTCGGGGCCGGCCGGCCGGACAGGACTCGGATAGAGGGTCCTTTTCGGAGCACTGGCACTGCCAGTGGCAGTTCTAAGTGGCAGTCTTCAAAAGTTCGCCAGTGCCCGGTGGGCCCGGGCCCAGGCCACTGGCAGTCACTGAGTCACGGTGTGTAAGCTCAGGCTCACGCCGACTCGGAGCCTTCCCACAGCACAGCACTCAGGCTTCAAGTCACGGTTGGGCGGCCCCGGCCCGGGCGGCGGCTCCGAGTCATGCCAGCCTGAGTGGTCACTGGCCCGGGCACTCAGGCTCAGGCTGACATTGGGGACGCGGCGGTTGGGGCTAAGCGTGAGATATTTGACCCCTTCGTCGTGCTCTCCGTCCTCGATTTGTCCTTTCTTCGTAGGTAATGTACCTTAGGTACCGTATTCACTAGACCTACTTTATCCAGGAATTCAAGGTATACGCACATATCATAGCAGGACTGCGGTACTGCGGTACCGTAGGTAGGTACCGTACCGTAGGTACCTACGGTAGGTCCTACCTACGGTACGGTAGGCGTACGAGTATAAATTATATGACGACATCGATTTTTGTTCCTGAAGTGGGATAATATTTACGCCAGGATCCAGCGACGCGCCGTAATTGCCTCAGCTACCACCCCCAGTGTAATGCCTCTCAGTTCGGATCACCCCGTTTTTTTTCGCATGGTCCCGGGTGCACCGCAGTTACCAGTCTTGCTGTGAGACCTGAAATTAATGGGTTGTGGTATTTCCAGCAAAGTCGAGTCGACGTCTATAAGGGGCCCTCAGACCGCAGACCAGTCATCAACCTTGACCCTAGGGCTATTGCCTGCTCCGCGAGAATCCCACGTGCTTCGTGGGGGCGGGGATGATTCCAGAAATTCGCATGTATCTTGGCGAAGAGGTGATCTGATTGGCACCGGAGCGAATGGACGGGTATACCTTGGACTCGAAGAAGATAGTGGTGCAATTATTGCAGTCAAAGAGATGGCATTCAGCAACGAGCAACATTCCAGCGTCCTGCTCAAGAATATAGAGAATGCACACGCAGGCAAGAACTGGAGGAACTGGCCCAAATGCAAGAGGAAATAGAGTTGCTTCGATCCTTGCAGCATCCTAACATTGTGACTTACCTTGGCACAGACATCTGTGATGAAAATAAATTGCTTTATATTTTCACAGAGTGGGTTCCTGGCGGGTCGATCCAAGCGCAAACGCAGTGTAGAATATACCTGGCGCGATTCACGGCCAATTCTATAGTCTCAGGCACTGATTACAAAATTTGGTCGCTTATCAGAGGCAATTGTGCGCAAATACGTTGCTCAGCTACTTGTCGGTCTTAAATATTTGCACGAACAACAAGTGATTCATCGCGACATAAAAGCTGCAAACATTTTAGTTGATGATCGAGGTACAATTAAGCTCGCAGACTTTGGCAGCTCAAAAAGACTGGACTCAATGGGCATGATAAACAATGGTAACCTTTCACTCAGAGGGACGCCGTACTTTATGGCGCCCGAAGTTATCATGCAAATAGGGCATGGGCGAAAGGCTGATATCTGGAGTGTAGGGTGCACAATCTTGCAGATGGTCACTGGGCAGCCTCCGTGGAAAAACCTTCGCCTCGGAACGCCCGCTGCACTCATGTTTCATATAGCAAATGCTCAATCTCCCCCCCCTATGCCGTGAGATTCAGTGGTCTCTGTATGCCTTTGTCTATGGGGAGAGAGCGGGTTGGGATAGGGTTGAGTATCATTTTTACTTCAACTATAGGTCAATGTTGTCCATTGAGCTCAATAACTTGCTCCTCGCCACATTCTCTCGCGACACAAATAGACGTCCAGCAGCCAATGACTTACTCAGATACCCTTTTGTTGTTGCAAATGGTGCAGCAGCAGAGGCAAATGCAGCCGAAAGTCGAGCGGCGCTGCGGAGTACACCACTTGCGCGAAGCATGCGGGCTGCCATGCCTAATCAGGTCAGCACCATCGAGGACGCTGCAGACCATACTTTGGCATGTCAGGCAATTGGAATCTTGAGTTAGATGCCAGAGTCCACCACATATCAATGATGCCTCATTTTCACACTCAGGCAAAGAGTCTGATAGCGCCGAGGGCTTCTTCTTTGAATCATTTCGCATGCCCCCAGGCGGCGAAGATCCACTTACAGCGAAAGTTGACAAAGAGGGACAGGATGTTTGTGGCCAGATGAACCCCAACTTGAGAATGGAAAAGCAATTTTTGGGCTCAACACATAGCAATGGAGTGGACAATGAAGCCCTTGTCACTATGTTCCTCTCCAGAGAGGCGGCAGCTCAACTTGCTGGTGCAGACAAACATTTCCCAGGTCATCCACCAACAGCACAACCAACCCCATCAAGCCAAAGGCACAATGGCAAGATTAGATTGCGAGGGTTTGCAGCAATTCTACCTTCTAGAACTCGCGGTTGTGATGAATCCTCAGTGGCCCATTCGAATCACCGAACAAGGAAAAGTCCGCTTCTAATGGCAAAACTGCCCCGACGTAAATAACAACAACACCCCAAACAAGAAAGCCTCACTCGTTGTCCATCCACCAACGACTCATTATCTAACCTACCCGCGGCCAGTCAGGTAGGAATACTAGCAGCACCATTATCTTGAGATAGGCGCAGATAAGTCCCGCAAAATTCATGCAGGCACAACACGAGCGCTATGAACAGTTTCCAAGTCCCCTTGTCTTCAATGACAACCACATAATGGTCCAATTCATTCAATGCTTGCCCCTGCCGATTGTCTTAACTGCACCTGCGGCTTCATTTGCATGTCAAACGCAATTGCTGTAGCGCGAGTCCATAGGAGCGCAGCTTGAGTGCTCTGGCCTCCGCAGTCAGAATGCCGCGCGGTTACTTTGAGCTGGGCCAGGGCATGCAGTCACATGGTGTGTTCTCCGAGCGTAAATGACGAGCCCAGTAGGACAAACCCCAGTTGGAGTTCTTGGCAAGTGCGATTGACGGGAAGATAACCCGCTCTAGATACCTCCACTCTTATATTCGCACACCCAACTCGGGACCGCACACCGCGCAACAACAATGGCCAACCAGACGATAAAATAGCTGCCAGCTATTTCGGAGGGTCATCACGACATGTAAGCTCAAAATAGGCGCAAAAAGCCCAACTAGAAATATTTCAGGGGTGGTTTGCCACTGAAGTAGCTCTAGAGCTACTTCAGTAAGTAACCCTACCCCCCTATTATAATAGGGTTACTTTACATCATACTAGGCCCATACCCGGGGTTACTTTAAATCATACTAGCCCCATACCTGGCTTAACTGGGATCTGCAGCGCTTAAATAACCGCAATCCTTGTACTTTAATTGCTCTATGCGGCTCTCCGCAACGTTTAGAATACGCTGCGCCTCGTATGCACACGATTTACCCATGGCTGCTGCATCACACGTATTATAACTGTTGCGCAACACGTCAAAGCGTGTCGCTACTCCGTCGCGACACATTGCCGTGATTGAGAAACGCCATTGACGCGATTCTCAATCGTCACATCAAAAAATTGTAGCACTCATCACTAAATTATCGCTAAAATTGGGGGTAGACGTTTTGGGTAGACGTTTTAGGTAGACATTGGTTAAAATCTCATAATCTACATGTAAAAAAAAATCATCGCTAAAAAATTGGGGGTGGGTGTATGTCGTGAGTATCTTGGGTCTGTCTACCCAAAATGTCTACCCAAAACGTCTACCCTAGTAGGTTTTGAAGTAACCCACTAGTATAGTTGCGGTGCATCCCTCGCGTGTCTGTAAGTCTGTAGCTGCTCAAAGGCGGCTGCCCAAGCCAGCACACGAGTATTTTGACGTCAACATCCCACGCAGTGAGAGCCCCCCGCGTCAAAGTATACGCAGCGCATCTGTTTAACTCCTATTTGCTGCCGACGCATCACTTCACTAGCTTGCGCAGAGCAGCACCTGGTGCCGTGTGGCCTGAACCTTGAATGATTTCCTGTCCACGTCGGATCTTCTCCTAGCGTGTGATGAGTTAGTGTTGTGGTGAGTTGATGCGCAGCGAAGAGCGCACCCGCTCTCCTCGCATCTGCGCAACCGCAGTGCCTCTTGTGGAGCACCTCGACCTCGAGCTCAAACAAAAGGTTCAGTTTTGGGTTCTTATCCCCCCCACACGTTGTATGTGATGGAGGAAATGAAAGAAGAGTTGCAGGAGAAGTACGAGAACATCCAACAGATGATTGAGTTTTTTGATCAGCTCCGGCTCCAGTCTATTGAACCACAGCTCCATGACCCTATCTTACAGCTGAGAGAGAGTATTGATCAGCTCCAGATTCGTAAACAAGAGCCACCTGCTGGCAAGGTCACACTATCAGCACCCTCTATCCAAAAAATTCTAGCTGGGTATGGCCTCTACGTCTACCATGTCACTTGTCTCACTGTCAAGTTTGTTGATCCTTGTGAGGAGTGGATGAAGCAGGATTGGTGCGTGGTGAAAGTGGGTAAAGCGGAGCGACGCACCCTGCGTGAGCGCCTCGCACACGAGTGCAACGACATCAATAGATGGCGAGGCAATCCGCAGCCATGCATCATAGGCGACGAAGTCGAAGGTGACAGTCATCTCATCGCGTGCTTCCCAGGCCTATCATTTACTTTGATGGAAACGTATTTTAGAGAGCAGCTAGGACTCCCGCTTGGTCAAAGCAAAGTGGTGCACAACGATAGCGTAGTTCGGATGCAGGGTGAACACCAATGGAACTCAAAGCTAGAAAAATTCACATTAAAACACGGTGAGATTACGGCCTCGGGGTGGGCAAGGTTTTTATTCCCAAAAGATCGTAGTAGAGTGTCTCAAATTGGTCCCACGGAGTTCATCATGATGCCCAATGATGCCATGAATGAGCTGCGCCGTAAATTCTGGGCCAACCCTGCGGAATTTGAAGCGGATGTTCATCAGATAGAAGGTAAATTGGGGTCCGCCTTTGGTCATGCCTGGAAAGCCAACGAAGCGTTGCCACGTAGTTGGTACGATTTATATATCAATGAAGTTGAGGGATCATCACATGAAGTGTATAAGGATTCGCCTCTGAAGAAGAAAAAAGAAATAGAAGAAGAGTGCGAAAAATCGATAAAAACCAACAACATCAACACTTGGAACAAGAAGGAAGTGATGGTCCAGTTCCGAGATGACCAAAGCGCTCCATCATTGACATTGACATTGTGGTGTGAGCAGAATACCATCAAAGAATTAACTCATGATGAAAAAAAATTGGTGGAAGAGATAAATAAACTTGAAGTTGAGATATCTGAAGCGGATGAATTATTTCAAAAGTCAAAAACAACTGTTGATGAAATTGCTACATCTTTAGAAACTGCCAAAGAAGAGGCTAAAGCAATGAATAAGGAAGCTTCAGGTGTTTTTGAAGCTGCTAAAAAGGTTTATGAGGCAGCTAAAGCTAAATCTAAGGAGCATACTGTTTCATTAACAGCGAAGTATGAAGCCGCGAAGACAGAAATGGCTCAAAAAAAGAAGAATAAAGCCGAAAAGAAGAAGAATTTGGGTGATATAAAGAAGAAATTAACCGCCCTAAAGAAATCTAAGAAAGCGGAAAACAAAAAGACAAACAAAGATGTGTCTGACACTGATGAAGGATCCGGTTCACAAAATACTGACACGAAACCAGTTGATGCGGATGCCCAGAAAACTACTTCAAAGGAATCTGAAGAAACAAGTTCCGATGAGATGAACGATGGTTTTCCAAAGAATAGTGCTCATGGTATAGCTAAAGAAGCTATCGGAGATCTTGTCGAAGACACATTTGGTCAAGAAAATAATCCGAAAAAGGTTCAAGCTAAAAGCTAAATAGATATTGTAAAGATCGCCATAAAAAGATCTTTGACTGAAGCCAGAAAATGCCAGAGTTCAAGTGCGGGTGCCTCCGTTTGGATGGATGGCAGGTCAAGTTAAGGCCTTTGATGAAACTAAGAAAAAGTACCTGATTACTTTTGACAAATATCCTGACGAAGAGGGCAGTTGGTGTTTCCCAAAGAACGTGATTAGCAAAGCGCAGAAATAGGCTAGCCGTTGAGTAAATTTTCATTTTCCTTGTCCTTGTACCTCTTGTCTATCGGGAGGACAGAAAGAGTCTGATTCCTCCTTCGTTTTGTGAAACTGTTGTGTTGACCCACATATAAGATTTTAACATTCTCCCTAAGGCCACAGAAAGGAATAGCAGCAATGAAATCGTCTCCCATTCTCCTTTCTGAAGTTATTCCAAGCACTCTGATACCTTTTCCGCGTAAAATACTGTACAAACGAAAAATTGGCTTGTCCAAACGCTCATCAAACTTCCGCGTGTCTTCATAATCTTCCAATTCTTCGGGAAGGAAAGTACTAAAAACATCATAAGAGCTGAGAAACGAATCGTTACAGATTTCTAGGTCCTCGATTGGCAAAGATCGAATTCGGTGTTCATAGGATTGAAGAGTTTCGATCATATCCAAGGTCCGTCTTTTAAATTTGCGAGGCATCTTTGAATAGTAATAATATTATAATTTAGGCAGGCTTCGGGGAGGGCTTGGGGAGGAATACGGTTATGTCTCATTCTCTTCGTCGTCTTGGACTAGCGCTAGGCCGTGCTCGCAGAGACCGAGACTGGAGGCTCGATGCAGCGTGACCCCGGGGATCTTCTCGATGTTTGTCTTGCAGCATACATTAAAAGTGTGGTAATGGCCGTCAGCCGAATTGTTGATGTGCCCGAGCTCTTCCGTCATCACGTTTTCGTTCTGTAATTTTTCGTCGCGTTTGAAGAGGTGGCTCAGCACGCAAGCGCCGAATGCTCTTCCGTAACTAGGGAGTAATCGCTGGTTGTCTTCTAAAAATCCCCAATTGTCGACGCATTTGTTGAGACCGTGGAATTCGCTGATGAGCTTCCAGTCGGCCCCGTCGTGGTATCCGCATTCCTTGTCGTGTTCCAAAAAGTATTTCGTGGGTACCTGGCTCTGGTTGTAATTCTCTGCATTCTGTAGAAATTCAAGAGCCTCTTGGATAAGGGCGTGGTGTTCTGGCGGACATAAACAAACAACAGAATATTGATCAATATTCCCTTTGTTCAGACACTTTTTGGAGGGTAAATTGTTCATGATAGTTCCCACAATTTTCTTATCCGTATCGTTGACAAAGTAGAAGCTTCCTGGGTCGTCTTCGGTCGCGGTCTTTGGAACGTCTTTGTTGGCCCGCGGCTTTAAAGTCACGTCGTTTTTTCTAAATGGAACAAGATAACAAAATGCGAGTTGCACAACTGGATATTGTTTGAATTGCAATCCCTTTTTAAGTGTCTCGATGGCACATTCAATTAGTTTTAAGGGATCGTCGACACAAATTGGATGTTGAGATTTATTTTTCTGTGTTTCTACGTCTTCTTCCTTGATTGCTTTATACACGGCGTTTCTCTCTTCTTGTGGCTGGCTATGGTAAGGCATGTATTTCAAAAAGTCATCTCCAAGGGCGAGGTCGGCGACGATTCGCTCGTCGAGCTGTTGGCCATACGCCTTCCAGGTTCTCGCTTTTTTTACGTCATCTAACGGGGCTTCTAGAATGGCATTAAACTCCTTTCCAATCTCAATGCAGACTGTTTTCAGTTGCTCGATGGACTGTTCCTTCGCTTCTTTGGCTCTGACCGAGCAAGACGCGAAGTAATCCTCGCGATTTTTGTATTTATGCTTTCCGTTGGTGCCCACCATCATGCCGTAATCATATTTACGCTTCGGCATCCTGGGGTTACTTAAAAGACACAATAAAAAAATTGGGTTTTAAAATAAGTCTTTCAAATTAAACCTAGTTTCAAATTAAAGAAACTAATTTAATTTGAAAGTTTCGATTGCTTCATTTCTAACACATCGCAGACGCGACATCATGCAAAGGAACAAAATTTACAGCTCTAAGTCCTTCTGGAAGTATCGCAAACTTGCCACGGCCATCACACTGAACCCTCCGAAGCATGTTGATTGGAAAGACATTGTTTCTGACAAAATCATGCCGTGTCTTACGAATCCGATTAGTGGTGTGACCGGGACTCCGGAAGAGAAAAAGGCTTTTTTTGAGTGCGTAAAGGAAACTTCTTACCGTCGCCGCATCGCTCAGCGCATGCGAAAGACTGGGGCCTTTTCGTTATTGCATACGTTGGACGTGGATGTGAAACTAGTAAAAGGAAAAAAAGAAATTAGCCTGAAGATCAATGGTGGTTGGACTAACACACATGTTCCAGATGATTACAAGAAGGACGACGAACTAATGCCTGGAATGTGTGTCAGAGTCGGTCATGGGTTGGAAGGGAAAACAGAGTATAGATTTAGAGAAAACGAAATTATGACAAACTCTTTTTATAACAACTGCGGTGAGCTTTTGACCGAAGAGAATGTCTGGAAGGCTTACACCAATCTCTCTGCTTTGCTTCACAATATAACGCAACCGAATTATTTTTGTAATCATGTTAGAATTGGTGATGAGTTGGGAACGATAGACGATCCAAAATACGTCTACATGTGCAGTCGTCGTCCATGGACATGTCAACACAAGCAATGTATTTGGCACACTCACGAAAGCTACAAAGTAGGCGAGGCTGGCTAGTCACAGATAATCTTGATAATAGTAAACATGAGCACAAGTAAGGTAGACAAATTGCCGCCGACTAAATTACAAATTCGATTGCTGAACGTTTTTGTTGACGAATTAGGGTGGGGCGGCGGCGTGCACAGTTTGTACAGACACTTGCAGAGAGAATTCGGCAAGGACAGAGTACATCCCGCGATGGATGACAATGGAAATGTCCTGTTTGAAAAGGGGGAGTTCTGGGAAGAGAAACACAAGCCCAAAATTATCAAACAACACAGTTACGAAGTAAATGGGAAAACGTATACGTATCAAACGCGAAAAGTGACTCGAAACGGCAAAAGTAGGATAGAAAGGCGTAAATTAATTCCCACATTCCGTGTAGTTCAAGAGTTTTTACGCAAACATCCCGTCCATCAGAAAAATAGGATGACGAAACAGAGTGTTGCTGGTGGCGTGAGAGCTCCACCCAAGCATAGTTTGCAACCTGTAATACCTAAAAAGGCAGTAGTTCTAGACACGATGTTTTTAGATTCGTTCAAATTACCCCCTTGCGTGCACAAGGGCCGTGAGTACTCTTGGTGCCTAGTAGGCGTCTGTATTCTCACGAAAATGATTTTTCTCAAAGAAATCTATCTGAATACGACGCTATCCACGAAAAAGGCAGAAGCGGGACAGGCCAAGCAGACATTTGATGCATTTATGGAATTCCTAGATGATATTGAGGACCTGGCTGGAGTGCGTTATCATCCGCGTCACATACGATCCGATGCCGGTGTCGAATTTAAGGCTGCTTTCAGCCGCGGGATTGCTAAACTTCAAGAAAAACACGATGGGTTCTATATTCATACAACGACGCCAGTTGGTCGCAGTCGCGCAAATGCCATGGCGGAACGTGCCGTACAAACAGCAAGACGTCGACTTTATGCAATCCAGGGTGCCTGGAAGAAGCAACTAGAAGAGCATGTTGCAAGAACCGGGTCAACGCCCAAGGTATTTAAGCCAAGAAATTGGTTTAACAAAGGACAATCAACGTCTGGAGCTTATAATTGGGTAAGGGACCTAAACCAAGTAGAACAACGAATTGCAAATACGTATCAACAGACGATTAAAGCCACTCCCATAGACGTCCTCTTGCAACAGAACGGCGCTTCGTGGGATTCCGCTTTTAAGAATATTAAAGAGAGAGCTAAACGCGTCTATAAAGACGTCAAACACAATGTGGATTTGCCGGGGTTTAGTCCACAGGACCCAGAAAAAGTAGGAGATTATGTGAGAATTAAATTAATGCAGCCGAAAGGTCTTAAAAGCGTAAGATACTCCGGCAAAAACACAAAATCAGCGAGAGACAATTGGAGTGATGAAGTATACAAGATTATCGACGTAAAAACGTTGTATAATCGGGCAAGGACATTCAAAGTAAAGGCAATAGATCCTAAAATCACGAGGGGAACCATTTCTAGACTTGATAGGACAGAAATACTAAAAATCCCTCCAGATACAAAAATCGACGGAATCACAATTCAAGAATGGGAGAAACGCTATAACGCCCCGGTAGAGCCAGAGAGCGGCGGCGAATCAGAAAGTGAAGATGAAGTTGAAACGAGTTTAGATTCAGAAATAAAACGACTGCGTAACTTTTCCGCTAAGCAATGGAGTCAGTTCTTACATGGGGCGACGTTTGAAAGCGAGGGAACGAATACGATTACAGCAGTTGTATATCGAGGCCCTAAATTTGGTTATATCGTCGAATACGAAGACGAAGATGGGAAGTATGACGAGTACTTCCAAAGGGTTATTTTGGATTTGGCAAAGGGGGAAGATTGGAACACCGAAGCGCTCAGGACGGTGGCGAGTGACAAGAAGTTTTCAATCAAAGGATAGTTACACGCAAAGGGGAGGGCTTTTGGGAGTGGGGCTTAGACGCTATACGTGGGGTTGTAATCGGGTTGCTTGAACCGGGGTCCTAGTAGTCAAACGCACCAAATTCTTCACCAGCTTTGACAACAAAAGCGTTATAATCTTCATATTCGGTTCCGAAAAATTTCAAAAAATTGACCTTTTATTATTCCAGCAATGGGATGAGGATAGTCGTTGGAAATTACTTTGATACTGGGAAATTGATAAGGCAAAGTCTGATATTGCGTCAGTTGAATAGCTTTAAATAGCTGATTCATTTTACATTTACGATTACTGCCTGGCTGTGTAAAAAGTCCCTGCAACGTAGGATAACATTGAAAATGATACATCATTTCGGCTTGAGGGTGCCAGTCCGGCAAAATATCTACACTCGGACATTCGAATGCCGTCTTTACTTTAAGTCTCACGTTTGGGTCATACAAAGCGTGGTATGGTAGCCCTTGGCCCTGAGGGCCAGTGCCTATAGGGCCCTGGGCCAGCATTTCATTTAGAACGTGGCACCAGCCTTCTTCGAGAATTGATTTTTTCCCATTAATTTCCGAATACGTGAATGCTTGACCATCGGCGTAACGACACAGCATTGACTTGATGAAATATTCTCTTTCATATTCAGGTTCTCCAAAGGTCGCATCGGGAGGACGCGTGACATGACAACCGCTAATCGCTGCTAATTCGTCAATCGAGGGTCTTAGCAAGGAGACATGGGTTGAATCATTGATTAATTTGATTTTTTTAGTGGATTTCATTGCCTGCGCGGGTCCGCTTGTGCGCCGCTCGATGTCGACCTGGGGGGCGACGCGCGCGTGTGTGTCCATATATTCGCGTGAAATTTAATATGGCCTCGGAGAGCCATTCGAAGCGCTGCGAGGCCATCGAGAGGCAAAATTAACAGCTTTCGCGGGTGTGGCGATTTTTTTATTGTGGTGTGTATTTGCAAACGACGTGTTCCGCGTATCGTAACGCAGCGCCTCTTCGGCAGCCACGAGAAGACCCCCCGGGAAGTATTAAAAACGATGTTTAACGTAACACGCAGCAAAATTGACGCTGTAGTGAGTTAGGTTACGAAACAGAGCTGTGACCTAACCTTAGGTTACGTTCCGTTGGGGGAAATTAGGTTACAACCTAACCTTAGGTTAGAACCTTAGGTCACAACCAACTTTAAAGCGCTGCCGCAGCGTCGCCATCGCAAGCGCAGCAGCTGAGAGTCGCTGCGGGGGGCACACACACCCACGCCAGCCCCCCCGGCATGGCTGCGCCTCGTCGGAGACGAAATGCGTCAAAAACAACACCCCCCACCCATTCGCAGCGTCTTAAAACCCCGCGATACACATTCCCTTCCCTCGCGAGAGCTTCCCACACCCCGCATACACACACGAAACACCACGAGAGCTTTAAAACACACATTTCAAAACATTACGCACTTCGCGCTCGGGGCGCGTAGAGTTCGGTCGACCGCCTATTATTTTGTTGTGTATATTAACAGGTCAGCCAAAAAAAATGTCTTATCACGATTATCAAGACTATGATAATTTATTTTCAGACGAAGACCTGGACGTCCAAGAGATCATCCAGGACCATCATCAAGAGTACTGGTTGGACGAAAGAAACAAGAAAAACATGGCAGACTACTTTCAAAAGTGGAAATCCCCAACAAGCATTAACAGATTC
>JACLAA010006675.1_pt1 | contig 15043 bp, 8 predicted proteins | sample 8027891 | NCBI WGS metagenome assembly JACLAA01 (sample SAMN15724900, study PRJNA655200) | protist metagenome | isolation source: fluorescence activated cell sorting (FACS) single amplified genomes of... | place: Spain: Blaines Bay Microbial Observatory, Mediterranean Sea | collected 2016-01-19 | reverse complement strand
GCCCATCAAGAGCAATCTCCAGCCAATCTCCGGATTGTGCCGTGCGGGTTGTGAAAAAATAATATGTGTGGGCTGCGAGCAGCACTCCTCCCCGGCGCCCCCGACGGATGTTTCCCTCGTAGCACACTAGTTTTGTGGCGGCAGCCGGATGGCCGGCGGCTGCAGGTCGGTTGGTCTGCGCGCACGAACGTGCCGAGCCGCACGGCTGCCCGCGGCGCGCGAGCGAGGCCGGGGTCGAGGCGTGCGGCCGCCCCGCACCGGCCCCATCGACGGGAGCGTTGGCCACTGACTGTACCTTGGTCTCCTGGGCACCCAGCACCGGCCACTGCACGCTGAGCGACTCCTGGGGCACACCGTAGGTGAACAATGGCGGACGACGAGCGTCAATGCCCCGTCTGCTCGGCAATCTTCGCCACCGACGCGGCGCTCGGCAGCCACCTGGCCGTGTGCGTCGGCCGGGCCCGGAGCGAAGCGAAACGGCCGCCGCCCAGGACCGAGGACGACGTCGACGACGCGCGCGGCCGCGTGCTCTGCTACGTCTGCGGCCAGCGCGTGCTGACCCCGGCGTCATTAGCTCCGCACCTCAAGAAGTGCGAGCGCGCCGCGCGCGCCGCGCATCGCCTCGACGCGTCCACCTTACTCCCGACGCGGCCGTCCGTCGCGCCGCCCACGGATCCGAGCGACACGAGCCACATCCGAGCCTGGAACGTCGCCGCTAGACAGGCCTTCGAGGCGTCGCTGCCGAAGTGTTTACACTGCGACCGGCGCTTCGCGAGCGTCGCGGCGCGCGACGCCCACGCGAAGCGGTGCGTCGGTGTTACTGATAGAGGTCTGAAGTTCGGCGAGCCCGAGGACAAGCAGGCCGCGCGGCCGGCCATTACGGGAGCCGAGTCGTGGGCCGTGGCCGAGCGGACCGACTCCATCAAAACCCGATATTTGTCGGACCCGGACCCGGCGGTGGCCAAGATCCTTGCGGGCGTCGGCACGCGCGCCGCGGTGTGTGTGTTCTGCGGCTCGGCGACGCTGCTGCACGGCCTCGAGAGCCACGCCGAGGCTTGTGAAGGAAGGTGGCGCCGCGCCGAAAATGCGCGGCCTCTTAACCAAAGACGGCCCTGCCCCGAGCAGCCGCCGTGGCGGCCCGTCGAGGAGGACCTGCTGGAGACTGCTGGACAGAAAGCGCACCGGGCGGCTTTGAACGCGTACAACCGCACGTGCGGGCGCATCTACGTCGAAGCGTCTAGGAGAGGCGCGTCGGCCCAGTGCGGCGTCTGCGGTCGCAGGTTCGTCGACCCCGCGACGCGGGAAAAGCATGAAAGACGGTGCGCCGGGCTGACCGGAGAAGAAGTAGTAGAAGTCTCGAGAAAGTCTACCGATCAACAAGTCGCGTGGCGCGAGACGAGCGAAGGTGCAGCTAGGGCGGACCCTATCCAAGAAGCCTTCGGCGCGACTTGTTATGTTTGCGGCAAGGCTTGCTTAGTCAATTCTTTGAGGAGGCACGTCCGAAGGTGCACGGCGCGGTGGGAGCTGTTCGAGAGAAATCGACCGTTGGGCGAGGACATGCGGCCCGTGCCGAAGTGTCCTTCCATAGATATGCCGCCGCTCGGCACGGACTTCTATCGGAGACGTGGTAAAGCCCCTGACGAGGAGTATAGGGACGAGGACGACGCCAATGCATCTCAAGCCGCCGACGCGGCCGCCAAATTATTACTAGAAACCTGGAACGCGGCCGCGGTCCAAACGTTCGGCACGTCGTCGCAGTTCGGCTGCGAGTTCTGTGGAAGGACCTTCGCCGAGCGTGATACGAGGGACAAGCACGCGCGGCGCTGCCAAGGCGAACAGAGATCATTGGAAGTGCCGGAGGAGTCTAAGAAGGTCGAGGACGCGGCGGCGCTGTGCCCCATCTGCGGGCGGAGATGTCTACTCGGGTCGTTCCTGAAGCACCTGGACGCGTGCAAGCAGCAGTTTGAAGCCGAAGAAGCCTTGAAACCCGTTGCTGAAAGGCAAATAGCGCCGTGCTGGCCCGACTTACCGCTACCGACGCGGCCGGGCAAGGCGTTAGATGAATGGAACGCGGCCGTGAAGAAGGAACGGAACGTATTAAGTTGCCCGGGCTGCGGTAGAGGGTTTGAAAAATTACAAGCTTTGAAGGGTCACGTCAAAAGGTGCTGCCCCGACGAATTGGCAAGACTTACGGATGGGGACGAGGTCAAAACGTCGACAGCCTTTGAGAGGAAGGAAACTGGTATGAGGGACCCGACGACGTTGTGCTTCATCTGCGGCAAGCGTTTTGGTAGTGCTGGATTGGGCCGGCACACGCGGGCCTGCGCCGCGCGATGGCAAACGTGCAACGAAAAATTGCCTGTGAAAGCGCAGCGCGTCCTCGAGTTCCCTCCAAGTGATCTGTGGCCCCCGCCTGAAAATGATGTCGTACGGAGGGAGCAGTACGAGGAAATAGCATTAACTTTGCACAAGAAGCTTTCTCTCGTCAAGTGCTACGGCTGCGAGCGGACGTTCTCCGACCCGGAAGCTAGAGATAAACACGCGAAGAAGTGCTGCCCCGAGCTGATGGCCGAGGCGAGTAAGGACGAGGAAGAAGACGTGGTTGGGAGGCCGCACGATTCGTCCCCAAAATGCTACGTCTGCGGCAAGACGTGCGCCACGTTAGCGGGCTTCGGCTTTCATGTCCAAGGGTGCAAGGCTCGCTTCGAAGCGCAGCGGGCCATCGACGGCAATACCATCACTCTGAAGCCGCCCGCCGGTCTAGTAATACCTTCGTCTTCCTCAACCAGGGACGAAATCACAATATGGAACGCGGCCGTCGCCAAGCAATTCAACACCGACTCCCGAAACATGTGCCCCGCGGACCGCTGCGGGCGGACCTTCGAAACGGAACAAAAACTGGAAAAACACATGCGGAGCTGCTGCTCTCACTTATTATACGAGCGGCTCGAACGGAAGCGTTTACAAGCTCTCGAGAAGGATCTGGGCCAGCCCGTGTCGAGTGGCGGCGGCGTCTGCTGCCATCTGTGTGGAAGACACGTATTGCATCCACGTTCCTTACCGTTCCACTTCCGGGCTTGTCTCAGACGGTTCTATTCAATAGAGGACGAGAAGCAGGCTTCGGAACAGAACGCACCTCCAAAATGTCCCGCCGTGGCGGACTTCGGGGACAATGAAGTTGTAGTTGAAGCTCGTGATGATGAGAGCGACGACGACGACTACGGCGACGACTTCGAGGAAGACGTGGAGGCGGAGGATGCGTCGCGGAAAATCATCCGCATGTGCTACTGCTGCGGGTCGACGCGGGAGTCGGAAAAGTCCATCCGGGAGCACGTGTTGGTCTGTCGGAAGCGGTGGCTCCGGCGGGAGCGCTACCGACCTACTTCTTGGAGGAGACCGCTCCCGCGTTTCGGGTGGTGTCGCCTGCCGGGGCCCTCGGCCGCATCTGAAGCCTTAAAAGCATATTCAAAGGCGGCCGAGCGTTACTACGAGACGCACGCGCCCAACCGGTGCCCGACCTGCGACCGGACCTTTGCTGACCCAGCCAAACTCAGAGCGCACTGCAAATCGTGTAAAGCCCAGCCCAAATGCAAAGGATGCGGTTTGATGTTCGAGATGGGGCTGGTCGGTGAGGAACAACTTAAGAGACACATGGCCCGGTGCGACAAGTGTCTACCTGAACCAGTTGTGCAGCAAGAAGAAGTGCAAGACCACAAGGGCGTCCACTGCTACCTGTGTGGGAGGCGGTGTCTCTTGGCGTCGCTAGCTTTGCACGTACCGAAGTGTCGGGACCGGTGGCTCCGCGAGAACTCTCTCAAGACAAGGAAGCACGACCTGTGCTTCGGCGACTCGTCTGATGAGGAAACTGAGGTCTCGCCGCCGGCGCCGCCTGCATTACCGATGCCGACGCGCTTCACTCCCAAGGCGGAGCGCGACGCGTACTCTGAAGAAGCTTTACGGATCTTCGAGAGGACGCGGCCTAGTTGTGTCTTCTGTCGACGAGCCTTCGAGTCCACCGAGAAACTCACGAAGCACCACCGGAATTGTAGTTCGGTCGAGGTCGTGTTCGAGTGCCAACTGGATGCGAACAAACTATTGATAGCGCTGGACGAGGACCCTTCGCTAGCTATAGAAATTGATGACGGCCTGAGGGAGCGCCTTTCACGTCGTTGCGACGTCGATCCTTCGCAAGTACGAGTCGTCAAGGCCGACCTCGGCGGGACGCGCCTCGAAGTGACGTGTCGAGTGTTTAACAGTGCCGGGCCCGTTGCACGGAAGGCTATTATAAATGATGATCCATTCTCGTCCACTCCCCTATGCAAACCGATTCTACGCGAACCTAATGTGATTACAGCGCGCGTCGAGGCGGACCTCGGGATGCTCGCTGCTGTAGCGGATCCTCGCTCGTTAACGTTCTACGTCGCGTTTATTCGTGCGCTAGAGGAGGCTAAGAGTCGTAGAAGGGGCTCGGGCGACTTGTATACGGTACCGGTACCTATCAAGGGTCGAGTCATCACCAATGCGAGAACAAAAGATAGGAAGCGGCGCCAGGATTTAGTAGATAAGCGCAACAAACAATTGTCAGAGAAGATTAGAAATGTCAAGGGCGTCCTCGACTTCTCTCACGCAAAAGCGCCGAAGCACTGCCACACGGCCATCATCCGGAAACGCGAGGACAAAGAAAGACGAAGGGAAAACGCCAAAATACGACGCGCTTTACGGGACATCTACAGGACCAAAGAAAGTAGACTGGCGAACTTCGGCGTCAAAGGTCGAAACATACACGAAGATATGAAGGGTCGGACCGCGTTGTACGACGACGACGGCCCGCGACAGGCGTGGGGCGACGACAGTGTGCCCCAGAACCTGGCCGTGGCGCAGTGCGCGGCCTGTGGTATTCGGAGCTTTTATGGGTCCGACGGCACGCCCATGGCGAAGTGCGCTTTATGCAACGAGGTCTACTACTGCGACGCGACATGCGCCGCCGTGGACGCCCCTGCGCATGCTCTCACTTGTGCGCACGCTAGGGGACGGGCCAAGTGGCCTACCAAATTAGCGCAGTTCTGGATCCAATCGAGGGCGACCGTCGTCGCCCGATCGGCTTTACGAAGGCGGCCGAAGCCGTCCGTCGAGGTCGTGATGCGCGAGGTGGCCCTGGCGCAGGCGGCGGACGCGCGCGCCGACGCCCAGCTGCATAGGGAGGCGCCGCAGCCCCCTACAAGAGCGGAGAAGAAGAACCTCGAGGCGGACATGAGGGAAGCGGCCGCGGCGGGCCCGCCGCCGCCGCCGACGGATCAATATAGGAGGGCGGAGATCGAGGCGGACCAGCAGGCCTGGAACCGGCTCAACGCGGCGCGTATCGCGGAGGAGCGGCGATTAGGGATGAGGGCCGACGCCGAAGCGAGGTATGGGTCGTTGGACGACAACTTAAGGCGGGTGGAAGCTAGGGCGCTGGCGTTAGCCCAAGAAAGACGGTCCATCCTGCTGCAGATGAACGCGTCGCGGGCTAGAGATGCGGCCGTCATGCAGAAGCCTCCTAGAGCTGCGCGGATACACGGAGACGAGCGAAACAAGCGGCTCGAGCGGGAAAGGAGGGCGCTGGCGCGGACGCCCAAGCCCACGTCGGCGTCCATCGGCAACCACGCGCCCTATACCAAGGCTGCCCCGAAGGCCGGCGTCGGCAAGGGAGGGTTCAGCGAGGGCCGCGCGAAGACGACGGCGTCGTCGTTCCGCGGCGCCGTGCCGGGCTTCGACGTCGCGGGGCAGGAGTTCGTGGACCAGTTCGCGGGGGACTAAGGTTCTTATTGGAGTGTATCCCCCCTCGCGCTCCGCGGCCCATCGCAACTCTAGAGCCTCACAGGATTTAGCAGAGCAAGCCTCAGCAAGTTGCTTTTTGGCACCTGGGTTTCACGTCAAAACGAGGATTTTGTCAGAGTGTCATTCATTGAAGATAGGAACACTCACTAAACGACAAATCGCCGCGGCACGGCACGCCTGGCTTCGCGACGACGGCTTAAAAAGTTTCTTTACACAAGCTTGGGAGACCACAGCAAAATTGATCATGTTGCGTACGCTAGCGCGGCGTGCCGCCCGCACCACTGCGGCCGCACGCGCGTCGCCGCGAAGCCTCGCCTCTGTTGGCGCTAGTACCGACTCTTGGTCGGAGGCGGATTTGCCGCGATTGCGTTGGCAGATGGCACGGCGGGCCTCGCCGCGGCCCGAGCGTTGACGGGCGTCGGCGTCGCGGGATTGATGACCGCTATACAAATGACGTCCAGCGACATATCCACACCGCTGACGCGCGCGTCGACCTTCGCTCCAGTGATGGCCGGCTTCAAGGTCGCGGACAAGCTCGGCCCGGCCAACATTATAACTCCCGCACTGCTCGCGACGGCCGGGGCGTTCGCCTACCTGCCGTGGGCGTCCCACCACGGCTACGAGTTCGCCGCGGTGGCGATGGCGGTGCAGGGGTTGGGGTCATGCGTCCTGGGCTCGGCGCCCACGGCGGCCGCCGCGAACGCGGTGCCGGAGGAGGAGCGGGCCGGGGCGTTGGCATTGCTGAGAGTGTGTGGAGATTTGGGACTTTTGACGGGCTCGGCGGGCTTCGGAGCCCTCGCGGCCGCGGCCGGCTCCGACGCGGCGTTCGGGGCGGCCTCAGTCTTGCTCGTCGGCACGGCCGTGCGATTCCGCCTACTTGCACCCAATAAGTAGTTTCACGACGGACCTTACCCCTACCCCGCCGCCGCCGCGACGCGGTTCAGCCGGATGAAGTACTTCAGGTTCGTCCCGGGCTTGATGAGGCACTCGCCGTCGTCCGTGCAGACGCCCTTGTCCCCGTAAGCCAACGCCGCGGGTAATAATGCTTGCACCTCCTCTCCCGGTTTCATCCCCGCGACGACCTCCTCGATCCCGGGCACGACCTGGCGCTCGCCCAGGCGGAAGGAGAGGGGCTTGCCGCCCTTTTTTTCTGTCGAATCGAAGACCTGGCCGTTGGGTAAAAACCCAGTATAGTCGATCGTGATGTACGACTCGGGGGCCGGGTAGCAGCTGCCGAGCGCGCCGCTCGGGTCGATCAATGGGCAACCACCTTCCTTGACAACCACATACTTCGCGCCGCCTTTTGTGGTTCTCACGGAGTTGGGGTCGATCTTGACGTCGGCGCGCGCTGTCAGCGGCGCGAGCGTCGCGAGTGCCACTGCGCCGCCGACGTCTCGGCGGGTGAGCCGCCGCTTTGCCGTGGACAGGGCGCTCGCCGACGCGACAAATGCGATTGATGCGATGCGCATAGCTGATGCTCTCAGACGCAAAACTGGGAGATGCTCCAAATTGCACCGCTTTTCGTGGCCTCAGCGGTTCAACCACACTAATTGAGGACACCTGCTATTGCACTTCGGCTCTCTGCGTGGAATGAGCAGTGCTTTTTGCAGCCTGCCTCGAGCTCCACTGCTCAGCTTGAACCCGTCCAGTGCTGCTCTAATTGGCTGCTCAAATGCCCCGGCAGCCTTCGCCTCGATGATTGACGCGTGCTGGGACGATTTTCGCGCGTCTTCGAACTTGGAGCTTCACTGTCGGCCGGTTTGCTCTGAGGGTTATCGGTGACTGAGAACGCACAGCGCCGGCGTCGTAGAACATAGCGGGGCCTTCAACAGCTAGCTGCGTGCGGCGAGACCCGCTTGCGAGCAGCTGACGGAGTTTGACGGCTCAGCGGAGACAAGGGGAGCCATAGAAACAAAATGTACTGCGGCGCTGAGGCGGGCGCCGCCGAGGCGACAGACCTTGTTGGCCCTTGTAGAGGACCGCCCCCACCCCCGCGCTCGGGCCGTGGTCTCAATTCCTCCCCCGCAGGCCGCCAGCTCCCGGCCGAGCCATGAAGCTCATTGCGACACTTTTGCTGTGCGTAGCGACCGCCGTGGCGCGCTTGGAACTCGCCTCGGACACGCCGACGAGCATCTCCACCAAACTCGAGGAGCAGAGCTTCCTCCACGCGGAGCTCGCCATCGCGATGCGGCAGATGCCGACGCGGCGCCGCGGCCTCCGGCCAAAGCGGTGCTGAAATTCCCCCAGAAGAAGCCGTCGTCGCCGCGGGAGATCCCGCGACGCCCTTCGCCTTCGGTCGCTCGTTCGAGAAGTCGTGTAAATATACATATGTAATCCTGGTTTGTTCGAGACGAATTTCTGACTCCGGACGGACGAAGAGCAGTTGCGCCTCGCGGCGACGGCGTACCGGCAGCCTGGAGCCCTCACGCCAGCGTGCGGGGGCAGCCCCAAAATACACGATGGCGCTGAGCGTAACGAGCCGCTCATATAAAGGCAGCGCGACGATGGGAAGCACGTGAACGACGCAGCCATGCAGACCACCGGTCTCCCGCCGGTCAGCCGCGGCAGCGTGCCGAGCCGCGCCAGCCGACAGAGTAGAGGCTCAGTCGAGGACGACCCGCGCCGCAGTAGGAGATCAAGGGCCTCCATGGAGAGCCGGGGCTCGTCGAAGCACTCGAGGAGACGATCCATCGACACGGCCGGGAGCGTGAGGTTCGTCCACAAGGAGGAAGCTGTACGAGCCATGGTCTGGGATTGGTGTACCGGTAACGAACAGGAGACGGACGCGATTTTGAGGATCCAGAAGAACTGGCGGAAAGGGAGAAGGATGAAGTTACTACAAAGACACCCTTATAAAAAACATGTCACGCCAGACGGCACTTTTTTTTACTCGAAAAGAGACGACCCTTCGTCCGTGACGTGGTGCGCGCCCCACGTTCCTGACAGGCATGGCCTGCCCATCGCTTTTCGAGACGAAGCGGCCATGAAGGCTCTCGCTGCGGCCAATGCTGAATATCAAAAAAACCGCGCGAAAGAAAAGACGAAAAGGCAAGTGTTTATTGATATTATCAAAGAGAAGCACGCTGTTGGTAAAAGACGGAGAGATGAAGAAGCGGCGCGCGCGGCCCGGGCCTTATTCGACAAGCGCTGGGGCGACGCCTTCGAGTTCGCGCGCGAGGTGCGTGACGCGGCGTCTGTATCGTATTATAAGTTGCCTCGATGGCGTCCCACGGCGCCGCGACGCCGTCGTCGCGATCACACGAGAGTCCACGCGTCTCGCGGTCGCGTCGATGGCGTCGACGCGGACGCGATGCCTCGACGCCGTCGACGTGGCCGTCAGTCAGATCTCGTGAGAGCGGTGGCGCTGTCGCCACGACGCCGTCGTCGCGACCACGAGAGGTCGTTCAGCGACGGTATCTGTCAAACGCAGGCCGGCGAGCTCAACATGCTCAACAAGGGCGCGGGCGACTTCCCCGACCAGATCTACGAGTTCCATGAGGTGTATGGGCGGCCCCTCAAGGCTTTGAGATTTGTGGCGCACGGTCTGGACCGGTTCCCGGAGCGCGCGGGCCAGGAGCTGACGCAGCTGACGCAGCTCACGCTAGCTTCTAATCGATTGACGGAACTACCCGACAGTATCTGTGACCTCGCGAAATTAAGCGCTCTGAACTTATTGCGCAATCAATTAGAAGCTTTGCCTGACCGACTCGGTGATTTGTCGCATTTGAGGCACCTGGATATCGCTACCAATAGATTACAAACGCTACCACTCACGTTTGGTAATTTAACACGTCTAGAGCGAGTCGTGGCGGACTGCAACGATTTGAGAAGGATCCCCGAGACGCTGAGCAGGATGACGTGCCACACGCTATCCTTTAACCACAACAAGCTCGTAGCGCTACCTAGATGCCTGGCGAACATGATCAATTTAACAGCTCTATCAGCCAACGACAACAAAATCTCCTTCCTACCTTCTAATTTTGGAGATTCAAGATCCCTAACCACAGTAAAGCTCTGCGCGAACATTATTGAAGAATTACCTGAGTCGATATCGCGATTACCTCGATTAAAGAGTTTATGGTTGGACCACAACGCGCCCATGGCGGCCCTACCCTGGAACTTTTATATGCTGACCTCATTGGTGGAATTGAGGATGGACGCGAACCCCGGTATGAAGTACCCCACACCGGATACGTTACTGCAGGGCGCGGAAGCTGTGAGAAACTGGTTCAAGAAGCGCCAGAAGCAGGCGTTGTTTGCCCGAAAACATAGAGTCGTAGCAACGATGCAGGACTTCATGGAGCAGTGTCATGAGGTGAGACCGTCCATTGCCCATCAGGGGTATTTCGAGGCCGGCGTGGAGCGATCGGGAGCGGTCTGGTTCCAGGTGGTCTGGGACAAGTTCTGGGACGAGATGCTGCCTGGTTTACGGGACGCCTGGGCCGAGAAGAGGGTAGATAAGCACCGCGTCACGGCGATGCCGTTCTCTCGCTCAGAAGTGCAAAAAGTACTGGAAGACTACAAGGACGCCGAGGGCAAGGTCTACATGAAGGACCAGGTCTGCATGTTCAAGCGGTGTCGCTGCGTCGACGCCGATGGGAACAAGAAGGTGTGTGTCCCTCCGAAGCCGGGCTGGATGTGCAAGCGACGCGCTGATCTATTTAAGTGTCGCGTGATCCTACAGAGAGAAAAACGCATGATGGACGAGCGGAAGCGGGAGGAAGCGGCGATCCAGCAGGCCGTGGAAAACGCTAGAGTTGCGGCTACCGCCTTCTGCCACAGCGAAGAAGGCATACAAAGGTTCCGGAAGCGTGCTGTCAAGAGAGCAGCAATCGAGATGGACGAACGGCGGAGGATTGAATTCAATGAGAACTACGATCGGAAGCTCAAGGCCAAACTAGCGAGGATCGAAAAACGCTTCGACGACAAAGATCGGAAATTACGAGCTCGACGAGGTAAGGCCGAGGCCGAGCTCTACAAAAAGTTGAAAGATGATTTAGAGCCGCAAGAATCCACAACTGAGGGCTACGCGCAAGAAACAGTAAAAAGGCAAATAAAAGAAGTACTTACAACTTTAAAAAATATGCCCGAGGATAGAGATATAAGGTACAACGAACGAGCGAGACAAAGAGCGATAAAAGCGGCCCAGAAGAATCGCGACGCCAAAGAATGGCACAAGGTGGTCGGGATCATGAAATTATTTGAACCTGCCAGTACTAATCTATTAGCTGAAGCCGAGTTAGCTCAGGAGTTGTCCCATGACCTCCATACGAGATACATCGATAAGCAGCTGAAAAAGGCCGAGGCCGAGGTTAGGAAAGAACATGCGGCGATGCGGAAGATCTCTGGCGCGTGGAGTGGTATGGGGGCTCTAGAGGTGTTTAGAGGCTGGCGCAAGTGGGCTCGGAGGGAAGCTAAAAGAAGAGCGAAGGACGTCTTCTGCGCCCAGCGCGACGAATTGAAGTGGGCCGCGGATTGTGTGGCTGCCTTAGAACTAGCTCAATGGACGGTCGACAAATACGACAAATACACGGACGAGTGGTCCGACGAGCCCTACTGGGTCCACCGCGAGACCGGGGTTACGGTGTGGGACGAGCCTTCGGTCGAAGCATTGTTGCCCCCAGGGATGGCCGAGAAGTTTCCTGAGCGACTGGTGATTGAAGATGAACGAACTTGGTTGCGCATCAAAGACGAACAGGCCGAGGCGAAGCGCATGGAGCTCAAGGAGGGCCTTGAAGAATATAGTGATTCAGAAGACGAGACGCGGACGATGGTCACCGAAGGACTTAGTGATGACGAGGAGGAGGGCTGGTCCAGTGCCGAGTCGTCGGAGGAAGACGAGCAGACCGTCGCCACCCAACTCAGTGATGACGAGTCGACGAAGTTCACGAAGGGTACTTCTATTACCGTGCATACGCGCGAGACCGACGACATGAGTGACGAAGAGGAGAAGAAGGTCGAGGAAAGTTCGTCGTCTGACGACGATAGTGATGATCTGCGGTGGGAGCAGGACGAGACGCGCTTCATCAAGGCCGAGGACGCCTTGGCGGTGCTGCGCATCGACGCGGAGACGGCGGAAGTAAATGACGAGGAAGAACGGCAGAAGAGGAGGGACGACGCGCACCAAGAGGCGCTGGAGCGGTGTCGGATGCGACGTCGTATTGTGTTCAACCCGAAAACCTACGTCCCGCCCGTGCCCGTGAAACATTACCAAGCCATGGCTAGGGGAGAAATGCGCGAAAATAAGGTCTTCGGCACGAACTTCGAAGACGGCGAGGTCCTCCCGGAGACGGAGGAGGACGTCTTCCAGATGATCGGCTTCGATGCGCAGAAGGAGTACAATCCGGGCGAGATGACGAAGATGGCGCGCGAGGCGGACAAGCTCTGCCGGAAATTCAAGATCGGCGACTACGACCCGCGGCGCCAGCGCGAGGAGGAGTCGTCGGACGAGGACGACTAGTAATGTGCTGTTAATCATACATACACTCTTACCACATCCCCGTCGCCCAGGGTGATCTCCTCGACGTCGTCGGGGTCGCGCCAGAACGACAGGATATTCCACACCACTCCGTTGTCGCCGAGGCGCGCGACGAAGGCGACGGCCGCCTTCCATTCAGTCGCCCGCGTACGACGCTTCTGATACGGGATGATAGATCCCCGCATCGCGAGACTCCGTAGCGCCAGTATCTCGCGGTGCGGTGCCCGTGCCCGGCAGTATTTTTTCCACGAGCCCGCGGCACCGACGCCGTGGATCAAAGCTTTGGCAGCTTTAAAGTGCACGTCGTGCTCGGCCAACTGGGGCCATTCCCGTTCATCCTCTGCAATCGTTTCCTCAGCTGATAGGCCCTGAGGGTTGTCTAGCGACGCGCCTGCCTTCAGCAAGCGCGCGACGACGGAAAGGTGCGACCCATCCACGTTGCCGAGGATGGTGCGAAGCGCTTCCAGGAGAGGGGTTGAGTTGGAATCATTATCTGAGCTGGAATCATCTTCTGAGTCGGGATCTGCGATCCGGTTGGCCAGCCTCAAGTTTGGGTCGGCGCCGGCGCTGAGCAAACAAGCGACAATGTGGTGGGCGTGAGGACTAGATTCCATGCAGATCGAATATAGCGGGGTCATCCATCCTAAGGATTCTGGCTAGGGACCGCTCTCTGAGTAACGACGCGTCTTTGAATAACCTACGTTCGTACCACGACAAATGCTCGACGAAGAAATCAAACAAATCGACAGTCTTGAGCAGCCTATTTCTTTTGAACATGTAGTTCGACGCGCCTTCCATGTTGCCCACGCCCTTGTGCAATCTAGTTTCCGGCACGAGGTGCTTGAGGAAGACGGCCTTTTTGCATAAAAACGCGGCACTATAGGCCTCGCCGGTTTCCGGGCACTGGTAGGTGCCCGCAAAGTTGTGGTCGCCCTCCTCGTCGGTGGCGTTGAGGTGGCGCCGTCGGTCTCTCACAAAGGCCGCGACGTCGGCGCCGTGCGGTCGCGCATGGACCGTCGCAGCGAGGAGGAGCACCATGGCTGCCCGCATCGCTGCACGGGGCAGCCCGGAGCGTGCAGCAGTCGCTCTCGATGCTAGCGAGGCAGCCCGCACGCCGGGCTCGAGCACTCTAGGCCAGTTGCCTCGCTCGTCGCGCCTCGATCGCGTCGAGTAAAATTTGCATGGATCCCGCACGAATTGCGAGCCCGAGAAGACACAGGGACCGTCTTATTACCCATCCCGCGCCGTCATCGCGCCCACCGCCTCGAGGATAGATGCGACGTCGACGTCGCCGCTTTCGCGGGTGCGGAGCGCGGCTCGCGCGTTTTGCAGAGAGTGCTCAACCATATCTGTTGTCGGGTGTGAGATTCCAAACACGCGCCGGGTGGTCCGTTCCGTGTCCTCGAGCGTTGTAACGGCCTCGCGGAGATCGTCGAGCGTGGCGGCGGGGTCCATGTAGAGTGTGTCCGCGTATACTTTCTTCATTTTGAGCATGAGCTCACGAGTCTCTCCGAGAACGCGCCGCGCCGCGGGTATCGTTTTGCGAAGCAGCGATCCGGCTTCTTCGAAGCGCTCTAAGCGAGCAAGGCCACTCGCGTAGTTGAACGCAGCTCGGAGGGTCTTTTCATGTTCCTCGCCATTGAGCTCCAAACGTCCGCGGTATACATCTCGATCCATCTGTGAGGCCTGTTCGTTCCTTCCAATCTTACCATACGTACAAGCAAGATTGGCCTGCACGGCGAGTATGTTGTGTGCTGAACTGCCAACCCGCTGCCGCATAGACAGCTCGGCCTCTCGCACGGACAACGCATCCGCGTCGTGGTCTGCAGAGTCTAAACCGAGTCCAAGCACATTCATCGCCATACCCCGAGCCTGGTCCCTCTCCGGCCGGCCCAAGTACGTCTTCCAGCACGCCCATCCGAGCGCGCACCTCACGTCACCGTGGTAATTTTGCTCGCACAGGCTGCACGTGGACCACCGCCGCGACCTCTCACTCAACACCTTGGCGCCCAAATTATTCTCCTCGGCCTCGGCGAACAGAATCTTCGCCTGCTCCGCCAAACACGACACGTGTGCGAAGCCCGCCGTCCCGCGGCACGCACACATTCGCACGAGGCCCTCCTTCGTCTTCCAGTGGAGGGCCTGCGTGCAGATGTAGCACGTCTGGCCCTTTGTGTCGTCCGCGCATTGCTCGACCGCGACTGCTACGGCCTCCGCGTACTTCTTATTTGCATTGTAATGCTCGGCACCGCCTGCTTTCTTTATTTTCTTACAGAGCTGGTCGTGACCGCCCTCTTTCCAGTGCTGCACCTGGCAGGCTGCCCCGCAATAGCGCGTGCTGCAGCGGCCGCATTTCTTGCCCAAACTTAGGCCAAGGTCGACAGCGCAAAATGAGCATTGCGTGAGGATCATCGTGTTACAGTAATTGGGCTGCCCGCGTAATGCTGTGCCACTCGTGAGCAAGAGAGCTCCCAGCTAGCGGCTGTGAGGCACTAGCCTAGGCCCAGCGGCAACCGCAGGGCCTCGGCCGGCCCTGGAGGGCTCCTGGGCCCCGAGCAGGACGAAAATTTTACGGCGCGTGGCCAGCCTAGTGGGATTCCTAGTACCCTTTTTTGGCAACAGCGGCCATATCACCTTCGGTCTACCCCAGCGCCGCATCGCAAACGGCCCCGCAAACGCAGCGCGCGCGCCCACAGCCCCCGTACCACCCAATAAACCCCCCGGGGCAGCCCCGAGGCATTCCGATTG
>JACLAA010000321.1_pt1 | contig 15046 bp, 16 predicted proteins | sample 8027891 | NCBI WGS metagenome assembly JACLAA01 (sample SAMN15724900, study PRJNA655200) | protist metagenome | isolation source: fluorescence activated cell sorting (FACS) single amplified genomes of... | place: Spain: Blaines Bay Microbial Observatory, Mediterranean Sea | collected 2016-01-19 | reverse complement strand
CCGACGACTTGAAAATAGAAACGAAATTGGCGTATTCGACGCGCTACATTTGATCGTCTCTCACGGAACGACGCGTAAACAAAGGCAAACGTATCGTTACTCTTCGTATTCATCCTCCGCGAACCGAAGAGATTTTCGAATCGAGTCTCTTTTGACCATTTTTTTTTACGCGGGACGCACACATTTTATGAGAAGCGCAACGGAAAATGCAAAACGCGCGAAGATGAATAGTATTAAACGATTTGATGATTAAACCTATTCTTACCTGCATCACCGGCATGTCCAACACGGACTTCATTCCGGCCACACCCCGAATAGTCGCCTCGGTCATCGTGTGCTCGTTCGCGTTCTACTGCTATGTGTGTATATACGAGCGCACGTTCTCGTGCTTTTTTTTGTGAAGAAATCTGGACTCTCATCTGAATTCTTCCTCATTGATCATCTGAACTCTTTGGTACGAAAAGGTTTGTTTACTCGTTTGTTTTTTATGCGCGCATGCGCAAGAGAGAGAGAGAGAGAGAGAGAGAGTTTTGTTTCGTTTCAGTCGATCGCATTCCTCCTTTCTCGTTTCGTGTTGTTGTTGTTTGCCGGGGCTCTCTCTTCCTTCATTGGAAGAGGAATCGATTTTGTTTCTCTTTCGCGTCGCTTTTCGTTTCCCCATCCATCATCGGCGGAGAACTTACGAGAGTCAACTTTTCTTTTCTAAACACAAAACGCAAAGATAGATAGACAGAGAGAAGGAGAAGAAGAAGAAGACAAAAAGAAGACATGGGAGGCGGTCAAATCCAAGTGGACATCGGGGACGTCGACGACCCAGTCGACCCGAAGTTACAAATCGAAGACTTGTGCAAACCAAAGTGCGAGGCGTTTTTGAAAGCGTACGAGGCGTGCGCGGAACGCATCGAAGGCGACGAAACGGGAGAGAAACATTGCACGGGGCAATACTTCGACTTTTGGTCGTGCATGGACCACTGCGCGGTTGGGCCGACGATGAAGCACACGAGTTAAATTAGTAGCAAAACAAACAAATCGATAACGACAACATCAACAACAATAAACGAGTTATATAATCTATCTACTGCTGCTTTATTACACTACATCAAACTTTCTTCGTTCTGAACCTACCGATTCGAGCTAAAATCCGAGAACAACATCTTCCTGTTGCGATACTCTTCGCTCTTCTTCTTCTTCTTCTTTTCTCTGTTCTCCTTCTCTCTAGAACTAGAACTACCGCTAGAACTACCGCTACTACTATGGGCGCTGACGTGAGTGCTCGTGTGCTTCTCCGCCGCGGTGCCGCTTGCTTCCACCGGCCAATGCTCGCTCAAAAAGTCGTCAGACACCGACACCGCGCTTACGTGACCTTGACCTTCCTCCGACGCTAACAGCTTATCGAGCAAATCGCCACCGAACACGTCGATGAACGGCGCGTACAAAGGCCTCAGAATCATCAAGAATATCAACCCGATCGGTAAACATATCAAAAACAAACGCGCTTTCCGAGTGCCTCTGACGTGCTCGGGATCTCTGTTCAACTTTGCAACCGGGTCCGTCATCGATGCGTGTTTCGGCGAAGACGACGACGTTCCTCCTCCTCCTCCTCCTCCTCTTTCTCGGGAAGGTTTCGACGATTTTGCTTCCGGGTCGATGTCCACGTGAGTATTCGTCCCCGGTCTTCTGCCGATGCACCACGCGGGTAACGCGCTGGATAAATGCTGCTTCCTCTGGTGCGTCGTCGTCATTTATTCGACGATATATTATCACGCTCTCTTTCTTCTTATTCTTCTTATTATTATGTGTGTGTTTGTGTGTGTGTAAAGAACAGAGAGAGTGTTGTGTGAAATCTATCTATGACGAAACGAACAGAGGAGAGTGAAAAATCGATGAAAAGACGAAAAATACTTTTGCTCCTCCTGTTTGCGATATTGCGAACAACGCTGTGATGATGGTATACGATCACATCAACACTTTCTACATATAATAAATACACATCTACTCTACTTCTACTCTAATTCTATTCTACCATGAAGACGATCGATTTGATTACTGTCTTCTCTCTTCCATCTGGTCTTTCAACGAAAAGTTTTCCTTCTCCAACTCTCTGATTTTTGCCAATGCGACGAATAAAGGAACGAACAACAACAAACTCGCCAATATGGAAGGAACGCCGATGGGGACGTATTTCGTACCCCACGAGACGCACAGATTCCCCCACGGCGCGCAGGCTTGAACGAAAACATCGTCCGAGGTCAATTGCATCATTCCATCCTCGAACGCACCGTTTGGGACGATGACGACGGGGATCTTCGCGACACTTCTTCGTCCTCCTCCAAATTTCACGACGAGCGTTTTAGGAGCAGTTAAACCGAGTTTGAGCGACGACGACGATAACGACGACGAAGAAGAATATGATGATGATGATGATATCGATGTCACCGCAGCATGTTTAGCAGCAGTGTTCATTTTGTGCGGTACACTTTTCTGATTTTTTTGTCCCTTTTTTTCCTTTTTTTATCCACCACAAAAGCAAAAGAGAGGAGGAGAGTTCAAAAAAAAGAGAGAAGAGAGAGAATCTCTTCTTCATTCTTATTCTTCTATGTATATTATTGATAACACATAACATAACATATACACAACGAGAGAGAAGATGACGGAGGAAAACGACGACTTAAACGGGACGACGACCACTACGCATCGCTCTGCTCCGGACGACGACGACGGTGGTCTTCGCAATCGGAGGAAAAACGGTGGTGGTGTAAAAGAGAGACGAAATGGATTATCATCATCAGAAGCCGCAAGAAAGAAGAAAAAAGAACGACGAGATTCCTTGGACCAGATGCGAAAGCGGGAACAAAATCGGATACCTTTGATCGAACAATCGACGAAATATATCTTTTACGCTCTGTTGGTGCTTCTGTTGGCCTTGGTTATTCCCATCGTGCTGAGGCAGTTGGCGAATAAAATGGTTGGTTTAAACGATAAGAAGAAGAGCTCTTCTTTCTTTGGTGCCAAAACGTTGTTAAAAAAATGGTCTCTGATTGATTCAAAGTCCACGGATACGAAGTTGTTGTTAGGGGACATGTACCGAGCGGACATGGATACGGACGAAGCGATCGAGACGTTGAGAGAGGTGACGGTGAAATACGACTCCGCGTTGAAACAACAAGAAGAGGAGAAGAAAAGCGGTAGCGGGAGTAGCGAATCTTTAAAAGCGAAGAGCAAAGAAGCGAGCGTACGATTAGCGTTGGCTTTGTTAGATAAAGCGGACGGGAACGCGGCAAAGAGTCCGCTAGGATTTACGCACGATAAGACGCCGTTGGTAGAGGCGAAGTATAACTTGAAGAAAGCGAAAGCGATCGAAGAAGAGTTGCAAACTAGAAGAAAAGACGACGACGACAACGATGAAGACAATAAGAACGTGAATAAGATTGAGATTGAGGTTGCTTTGTCGCGAGTATATCAACACGAACGTGATTTTCCATCCGCGGTTGCTATTTTGAACGAAGCGTTGGAAAAGAAACCGTCGAGCACGGAGGCGAGATGGCAGTTGGCAGTCGCGCACCAAGGCGCCGGCGACTGTCAGTCGGCGTTGGAGCAATATCGCGTGTTGATTGAAGACGCCAAAGTCAAGCACGCGCACGTGTATTTGCGAGCGAGCATGTGTTTACTGCACGGACGCAAAAAAGAGGATAACTCGACGAAACCGTTGAAAATGCATTTGATTTCTGGGAAAGGCGTCAAGACGAAAGTCGATCCGAGTCCAGAGGAGGTTGTGCAAGCGATTTCATATTTAGAAGCGGCGACGACGATCGATTCGAGCTTAGGACACGCATGGATGCAGTTGGGATTAGCGCATGTTCTGCGAAACGCACCGAGAGAAGCCATCGGACCGTTGGAGAGAGCGAAGAAAGAACTTGGGGAGAACTCGTTGACGACGGACTTCCACTTGGCGGCGGCGTATCAGCAAGCGAACAGATGTAAAGACGCGATTCCGTTGCTTATGAACGTGGCGCAAAAATCTAGAGAACAACACGAACGCATGATGCACATCGATAACATGAAAGATGGGAGAGCACAAAAGTTAGAAAGTTCTATCCCCGCGCACGAAGCGTTCTTAAGAGCCGGTGGGTGTAAGTTTCTCATGGGCGAAGTCGACGGCGCCATCGAGTTGTATCGCGAAGCGTTGGTCTCCTCGGATAAATTCGCACCAGCATTAGTAAACTGGGGGATCGCGTTAGAGCATAAAAAAGAGTACGACAAAGCCGAAGAAAAATACAAGCTGGCGGTGGAGAAGAACCCAAATATGGCAGAAGCGTACGCGCGATGGGGCACTTTGAACTTTGGACAAGCGAGAACGCTCGTGCAAGCGTTCGTCCATAAACGGCGCGAAGAGAAGAACAAGAAAAAGGTCTGGAAAGACCCGGAGGAATCGAAGGAGAGAAAAGAACTTGGAGCGTTAATCGATGCGGCGTTTTCGAGGTTGGAGAAAGCGGCCGCTTTGGACCCGAATCACTCGATTAATCAAAGACTCTCGTTTATGAGGCAACAAGCGAAAGCGTTGATTAAAGAAGTCGAAGGTAAGAACGCGAAAATGGACGAGCCGTGGGATTTGAAAGAGGAAAGAGAAAGTAGCCAGCAACAGCAGCAGCAACAGCAACAATAATAAGCGCAAGATGAGTAGTAGCGTATTAAACACAAACGCGTAACGTATTTGCCGTGTTATTATTCCTAAATAAAACATACACCTGCAACAACGAATATCATACGCTTTGTCTTTCTACTTACGCTTCTAAAACTTCCTCTTCTTTTTTTTCGTCAACGCTAATGCTATTATCATCGTCCATCTTCCCTATCTTTTTATTCTCGCTCCTTCGTCTCAAATCGTCCGTTTCTAAACGCAAAATCAACTCTCCTTTTGTTCCGGAGACTTTCAACCCTCTCGTTTTCAAGTCGTGTTTCAACTCCATTCCGGTTCTTCCGAAATACGGTCCGAAATACGCCACGCCATGCTCGGAAACCAAACCTTTCTGCTCCAAAACGTTAAACACGCGTTTGCAAACCACGTCATCTCTGACGATATCCCCGTATTCGACGTCGTTGTTCTTCTGTAACGTCTCTCTCGCGTGACCGTACGCCGCAATTAACAAACTCTCCGCTCTTCCGTGATCCTTCTTCCTTTGCAACATATCTTCCGATTCCGGGAAGACCATCTTCGCCATCTCGATCGAATCATCTTTACTCGTTTTCTTACCACTCAACCCCAACGCGAGCTTCCACGCCTGAGGTTTCACCACCTCCACTCTCGTCGTCTCTGGGTTCACGCACGATTCTAAAACACCTTTCCATAAACCAAAATTGTATCCTTGCACGAACGCCGTCTGCGCGCTAAAGCCGAACTCGACGCCGCCTTCTTCCACGAACACGACGCTCGAATGTCCACCATTCCCATCGCTCGGCAAGTCCAGCTCTTTCACTTTTTCAATCATTTTTGCCACGTCCAATCGTATCCTTTTTTTCCCGTTCACCGTAACCGTCATCGTCGGCACGTCCACAATTTCAACCGTTTGCACGTCGCCGGCAAAGTCGCCCCTTATTATTGCCAACGCCCCTCCTGCGTCGGAATCGCACCCGACCACGGCCCATTTGTACCGTTTCTTCCTCGTCGCGTCGTTCACTTTCTCGTTTTCGTTATTGTTACTCTCGACGACTTTGGCGACGATTTTGACTCTTCTTCTGCTTTTCTCTCGCAACAGAAAAGACATCGACGACGACGATTTTGAAGAAGGGGATAATAGATTTTTTTGTGCTCGTCTTCTACTCAAATTGGAAACGTTCGTTGCGAATGATGATGATGATGATGAACACGACGATGATGATGAAGCAAACGTCCGTTGTTGTTGATTAGTATACGCGGTGGAAGGAGACGATTGAAATGTGAGCGCGCGCACCATCGTCGAATGCAGTTGTACTAATACGTCTCTTTGGCGTCGTCTGAAGAGGAGGAGATGAGACATTTAGAAATGTGAAGAGAGTTCGTTTTAAAAGAGAGCAAACGGTCTCTTTTTTTTTCGACTGGTCTTTTGGTTTTATAGAATAGATAATAAAGTTCTCACTTATTACAACAAGAATGATGATGATGATCATTAGTATTAACGATGATGATAATGATGATAATAACAGGTAACATATATATAATACATCCATTATTCACATGCGCTCGGCGGCTTTGGGAAGCTTTCAAACGCTGTGGTTCTGGTCTTTTTTTATGTGCTTTAAACAACTGACAACAAAGGCACTCTTTTTTTTATCTGGAAGAAACGACTGCGTCCCAGGAAGGCAACGGGCAGAAGCCTTCGGAGATCAAAACGTACTCGGATTTCGCGAAACGCAGACGAGACCCGTCTTCGAGCATCTTCGTCATCTTATCCGTGACGACTTCGTCGTCTAAGAAAATCGTCGACCCGGGTAACGGAGAGACGAATAAATTTTCAGCGTTTTGGGTAAATCGAACCGCGTGATTGACGCCCATTTTCAACACGCCTTTGTGCCTTTTCAAACACTTGGAAATATCGAACGGTTCCAACGGGCACTCCAAATTTACATCACACGGCTCGTCTTCGTCCATTCGCGCGTCCATGCACCCAGGTTTGTCTAATAAGAAGGTGAATTGACACGCCGCGCTTTCTTCTTCTTTTTTCTTTTTCTTCATCAAAGTCTTTTGCTGACTCACAGATGCGCGGCGTCCGTTATTTAACGCCGGAGAAACGCCCGTCGGTTGAAGACAAGAAATGTAAAGCATTGCGAGCGAGCGGCGAAAAGAGCAAATCTGGGTGCTCTCGTGGTGAGTTCTTTGGTGATTGTTGCAGAGGAAGGAATCGTGAGCGTGTGTGAATGTTGTTGAGCGTCAAAATTCTAAAGCACGACACGTCGGATTTTTCCTCCTTGTTTTGGTGTTGGAAGATGAGATCCTTTTTGTCCTCTTTCTTGCTCTTTATTTACTGCTGCGTGTGATGGGTGTAAAATTAAAACAATCTTCTTCTTCTTGACTTCTTCATTACAAAAACTTCACCTTAATAATACTAATAAACAAACAAATTATTCGAGCTATCCACCACCACGGGTAGGCCACTTGGCACCCAACGGTTCCTCCACAAAAGTCCGATCTTTCAACCCGAGCGCAGTGATCACCTTTTCGTACTTCAACGGCTTGGTTCGACGAAGATACTTCAAAAGTTTCTTTCGTCTCTCCAACATTTGCGATAAACCTAATCGACTGTGCTTATCTTTCTTGTGGACTTTTAAATGTTCCGTCATGTACGCAATTTTAGCAGTGAGAGCGGCGATTTGGACATCGGACGAGCCGGTATCCGCCGACCACCGCGCGTGCTCTCTACGAACTCGGGCCAACTCAATCTTGTTGATTTCAGCTTTAGAAGCGGTTTCAACGCCTTTGAATTTGCGAACCATTTCGCGATAGCTGCTCGGATCAAGGCTCAACACCTCCCCGTCCGTGGACAAAAGAGATGTAGGAGTGGTGGATACGAATCTCCTTCCTCGAAGGAAAGAATTGTTGTTTGTTTCATTTGTTGTTGTTTTTGTCGTCGTCGTAAAGAACGATGCTGCTGCTGGTGGTAAAACCAAAGCTCTCTTTTTATCTGCTACAGTTGTATTTGTTGTTGTTGCTAAAAGTCGATGCCCCCCTTCGATGAAAGACGAAGAGCGACCTCGCGCGGCTATTCTCCTCCATAAACTCATTTTCAATATAATTCTAATATAAACTACTAATATAAGTCAAAGAATATATGAAATTAAGCGGCGTTGGAGTTCGGCGACTTCTTCTTGCCCGGACCGACGACGACGTTGACAAATCTTCTGTTGTAAACGATGCGCTTGCCCGCTCTTCCCTTTGGGCGTTTCTTCGTTTCTTGTTTGGCAACTATTAATAATTTGGTTTCAAAGAGAGTGGTGAAGAGAGGGAAAGAAATTATGTTAGTCATATGTGATATCGACAAAAGATATGAACCGAAGTGAAAGCGATGAAAGAGAGCGCACTGATGCGTGAACATAACCCAACGCGATCTGTTCCGGTGAGGTTCCGATCCCACGTAACTTCGCGACACCTCTTTGACGCCGCATTTCCGAGCGCCGATTTTCACCGTCGCTAAACGAGAGAGGGCTTCCCACAAAAGGTGCAAAAATTACGCGTATGCGCGCGCGGGATTCGATAAAAAAAACCTCCACGCGAACGATTACAAATCACTATTCTCGTTCAAAACGACGTACCCTTCGGAGTTTGACCTCGGACTTTACCGGCACGAGCGAGCGAACCGTGAACTTTTCCCATTATACGTTACGTTTATGCACGTAAGATTTGAGTCTTAGTTTTTTTATGCCGGGGATTCCTCTCGTCTTTCCTCTTCAGTTTGGTTCTTTTGTTTTTTCTTTTTTTTCGACGGATCAAAACGTCGATTTTTATAGCCGTTGTTGCCACTTTTTTAGCGACATCATCCTCGCGACTTATATACACACACACACACAAGAACAACAAAAATGCCTTCCGACGAACAACAACTCGCAGAACCACTCCTCGACGACGGCGGAAACGACCGATTCGTTTTGTTTCCGTTGAAGTACGATGCCGTTTGGGAAATGGTACGTTTATCATACGATATCATTTCTTCTATTTTCAAAAATCTTTCTGTTTTCGAAGCGTTTGAAATTTGTGCGTGTGCTGACGTTCTCTCCTCTCTCTCTCTTCCTATTATCAATTACAGTACAAGAAAGCTCAAGCGTCGTTCTGGACCGCTGGTACGTTTTACTTCGTCTTCTCGTTCGTTCTTGTCTCCGTTCTTCTTCTTTAGTTCTTCTTCTTCTTCTTTGCTTTGGACATTTCAAAAATTAACCTTCTTCTTCTTCTTCTTTCCCTCTTTCTCTCTCCGATTTCAACAGAGGAAGTCGATTTACAAGACGACATGAAGCACTGGGAAAAGCTCACCGCGGACGAGAAGCACTTCATCTCGCACGTGTTGGCGTTCTTTGCCGCTTCGGACGGGATCGTCTTGGAAAACTTGGGCGTTCGTTTCATGAAGGAGATCCAAATCCCGGAGGTACGTTTTTTGTTTTGTTTTTCCCCCCTCTTTCCGAGAGAGAAATGTGTGCATCCCCGCACGAATTCGTATTCGTATTCTCTGCGCGTTCTTCATCTCGCGAACGTGATACTCACCGAAAACCACTCTTTTCACAGGCGCGAGCGTTCTATGGATTCCAAATTGCCATCGAGAACATTCATTCTGGTACGTGTATTCGATGATCGTTTTTAAACGCAGCGCGCTCCTCTCCTTCATGATTTTTTTTTTCCGTTCCTCCTCTCTTTCTTTCGACACCAAAGCTTTAAGAGGATGACGTCAAGGGGAAGAATAAAACTAACATATGCCGAAAATAAAAATTTTCTTTCATGAATTACAACAGAAATGTACTCTCTCCTCATCGATCAATACATCAAAGATCCGGTGGAGAAGACGAGATTGTTCAACGCGGTCGATACGATCCCGTGCGTGCAAAAGAAAGCCGAATGGGCGTTGAAATGGGTGCGTGATCTCGTTGCGCGTTTTGTATGTCGTTTACTTTTGCGCGAATAATGTGCGCACCCTCGTTTGAAACTTTTTCTTTGATCTGTGAATGGAAACTTACCCTTTTAAATTATAACGTATTAAACGAAACAGATTGACGGCTCTGAATCCTTCGCCGAACGTTTGGTCGCGTTCGCCTGCGTCGAAGGCATCTTCTTCTCCGGCTCTTTCTGCTCAATCTACTGGCTCAAGAAGAGAGGCATGATGCCGGGGCTCACCTTCTCCAACGAGTTGATCTCCAGAGACGAAGGTTTGCACAGAGATTTTGCGTGCTTGCTTTACACGATGTTGAACAACACGCCGGGCGAGGAGAAGTTGAGAAAGATTGTTACCGAGGCGGTTGAAATTGAGAAGGAGTTTGTGTGCGACGCGTTGCCGTGCGCGCTCGTCGGCATGAACGCCGACATGATGAGAGATTACATCGAGTACGTTGCCGATCACTTGCTCTCGCAGCTCGGCTTTGCGAAGGAGTTCAACACCGCGAACCCGTTCGACTGGATGGAATTAATTTCTTTGCAAGGCAAGACGAACTTCTTTGAGAAACGTGTCGGCGAGTACCAAAAGTCTGGCGTCACCGGCGGGTCTGGCTCCATGTCTACCTTTGCGCTCGACGAAGACTTTTAATGTTATTATTCTTTAAGCAGCGGCAGCAGAACCAGCAGCAGCACAGCAAATTAGTTTGGGAGAGAGAGAGAGAGAGAGAGAGAGGAGGAAAAGAAGAAACGAGTTGGGAAGAGACGCGTGGAAGTGAAGAAGAAGAAAGAGGAGGAGGAAGAAACCAACTTATTTAGAAGAAGGAGAGAAAAGAGGTGAGGAGTTTTCCCGAAATTGAGACGGGGAAACGTGCGATTACATAAATACTACTATTATTAGCGCGCTGATAAATCCTACGTAGCGTTGTCAGTGAACCGAACAAACAAATACTTAAATTATTATTACTCGTACGAGTATTCGTATTTTAACTCTTTCAAAGCGGCTTTCTATGCTAAAACTACAAATTTCCATAACTAAAAATCCAATCTCTAAAAACTAAACTCTCATCATACCGTCGCTTTGTCACGATTACGTCTGGTAGTTCTATATCGCTTCACCGCGCGGAACTGTCGTCGAGCTACGCAATACAAAACCGTGAATATAGAGACGAGGAGTAGATATTTCCATGTGTCTATATCCTGGTCTCTCGCCCCGAACATCTGCGACCTCGCGTGGCCTTTCCTATTTATCTTATTACTCCCTCTCAGTCTTGCACCTGTTCGAAGTTGACCGGCGCCACGAAGCGACTGGTAGTCATGATATTTGTTAACAGGAAGTATTGAATCCGAAGGAGAAGCCGATAATGCAAATGTTGTTTCTGCTTCTTCTTTTTTTCCTCCATCGCTCAGCGCCGTTCTCGACGAACCACTGCCATCTTCCTCTTTTCTTTCTCCGACCGCGGGATGCGCCCGCATCAAATGCGCAAAGCTCAACCCTGCTCCCGCCCACGACTCGACTACATCATCGTGCTTCTCCTTTGTGACTGGATTAAACATTGCGAAGCAATCGTCAAAGTGCGCCTGCGTGTCGCCATAAATTTCCCACGTAAACGCCGCTGGAACTTTCACCACATCAAACGCGTAATCCGTTACCGTCCCGTGCGCTAAATATCCGACGCCTTTCCCTCCGCTCCCAGTCACGCACCGTTTCCCGCAATGCATTTGATTGATCTCCTCGCCAATCTTTCTCGCGAACTCTGGATACTCTCCTTTCGGTTCCTCGTTCTTGTGATCGTACGGCGTAAAAATAGCCTCCATCCCCGAGTGCACGTTTACCCAAGCGTGCGGTTTCACGTCTTTAAACAATTTCTCCAAAACTTTCGACTCGGGTTCTGACATCGCGTAAGGGCCTGGAAACTCCTCGTTCGGATCGTAATCTTTCTCTTTGACACCGAAATTTACCGGAAAATTTCTATTCACGTCCACACCTCGACCGTTCTTCCGTTCGCAAAACTTCTTTGACTCTTCCACCATCGCTCGGCCGTTGACGTTTTCAATCGGGATGATGGTAAACGTCGTTTGTTTTAACGATTCGAGGAAAGAGCGGCGGTCAGTCGTCGCTTTCTGCATAGAAAATGCACTGCTGGTGTTGCTACTGCTCTCTTCTTCTTCGTCGTCTTCTTCTTCTTTTGCCGCGGCTTCGACTAACGTCTCCATAAATCGAAACGCCGTATCCACCGTAATCAACTCTCTCCCGTGTTCTCCAAAGTCAAACATCAGTCTCGTTTTCTTCCTATTCTCAACCTCGTCAAACTTTCCGTCTAAATTAATCGTCACCACGGGGATGATCGCGGAATACGACTTCGCGTTCGCGTTCCCGCCAAATTCGGCGATTTTATCCCCGACGCCGTTCGCCGTCGATTTCTTCACGTATTTCACCCGTAACACGGATCGATAATCCGTTTCCAACTTTAATAACTTTTCTTTGATTGCGTTTTGGGTGAGATAATAGGAAAAATCGGGTTTCGCGCGCGTGTTTGGTTTCATTTTTTTTATGTCTTCTTCTTTCACCACCAAAACACTTTGTTTTGAGAGAGATGATGTTACTCTTTCTCGTCTCTCGTCGTTCTCATCATCCGAACAACCGCAAGAGAGAGTTCTTTTATATTCTCTCTCTCTTCAATTGCTCTCTTCTTTTTTCTGATGATTCATATCAAGCAAAAAATTTTCTCAAAAACATCACTCTGCGGCATAAAAAGTAAACAACAGCATGTCTTCGACGACGATTTTTAATGATGATGATAAGAAGAAGAAGCAGAAAGACAAATCCAAAAACGAAGAAGAAAAAGGAGGAACAATCATCCCATCTTCGGTTCGCGCGGACGGTTCGGTGCGTAAACCCATCCGCATCCGCGCGGGATACGTGAACCAATTTGAAGTCAAAAAGTACGTCTCGCCGGCGCTGAGACAAGAAGAAGTTAAAGAAGAAAAGAAGGCGTCTTCATCGAGCGCGAAGAGTAGTAGTAGTAGTAATAGTAATGAGAATAGCAGTAGTAATAGCGCGGTGATGCCTGCTACTTTGAATAACATCAACAACAATACGACGGCGGCACAAAGGAAGAACGCGAAACGACGAGAGAAGAAACGACTGGAGCAACTGCAAGTGGAAGAGCAAAAACAAGAGAAAACGATACCGACGAAGAAGGAAGAAGAAGAAGGAGCAAACGCAGAACAGGAGGAATACTTGACGACGGAAATCAAACAGTTACGAAAGCAATTGCAACAGTGCGAACGGATCGAACGGAAACGCATCGAGGACGAGTCGAAAGTTAGGCCGAGCGAGTGGGTGAAACTCGGCGAGTACGACGAAACCGTCGACGCTTTAGAGAAGCTGCAGAGAGATTTAGCGAACTTGCAGTTTCCAGCTTCAGAGGAGAAAAAGGAGAAGAAGGAACGCAAAGAGTGAATAGTATCGTTTAGAACACCTTTTAATTGTATTTTGCTAATAACTCACGCGCGCGCACTTCGTCTATTGACAATAAATCTCTTATCTTTTTCTATGCATGTGTTTTACAACTCGCCGTCGTCGTCGCGACGCGTCGAAGCGCTCCTACCGTTGCTCCTCTTCATCTCCTCCGACTTCCTTCTCCAAATTTCCATCTCGTCCTCGTGGTTCAATCCTAACTTCTCGTGCAATTTCTGTCTCTTTCTATCCCTGTGTACTAACTTCCTCTTCAAATGTGACTCGTCCGCGAGTAACTTTTTCTTGTGCTCGATATCTCGCACCGAACTCGCCGCTTTCCTGTTTTTCGGTTTCTCGTACCCGTAAAACACGTCTCGGACGATCGTTTTAAGACTATAATCCGCATTCGATAACGACAGAAGAGGATTAAACACGTTTTGGTGAAACGCTTTCCCCAGGTAGAAGATAACGATCGCGTAACACGCGCATTTGATCGCTTTTTCAATCGCTCTCACGAGAAGCGACGGTGGCGGGTCGATGTTGAATTTTGAAGCTCTTCTTCTTCTTCGACTGCTACTGTCATCACTACTTCTCGGAGAGTGAGGCGGGGAAGTCGCCGCGAGAGTTGGTTTCTGTATTTCTTGTTGTTGTTGTTGCATCGCAGGCAGTGATGGCTCCTCTTCCGCGATAGAAGACATCATCTCGTTTCCTTCTTTACTCTACTCGTAGTAAGAAATACGAGAGCAACAACCAGGGAGAGGAAAAGAGAGGAGTTCTTTAAAGGCAGTTTGTGGCCTCTTTTTCTCTTAATTTTTCTTACTTTCTCTCGTTTTTTGGCCTCTTTTTTCTCTTTCCCGCGCTTCAAAAAACGAAGAGCGACACATCAGAATAATACGTGTGTGTGTGTGTGTGTGTGTGTGTGTGTGTGTGTGTGTGTGTGTGGTTTCGCCTGAAGCGCGTAATAATAAAAACAAAACGAATATCTACTTTTCGAACGCACACATTAAGTGATCATCGCTGTTGTTAATAGTGTTGTTCTCTTTTTGTAGCACATTAGTACACGCACGACGACGCACGGAAGGAAAAAAGTCATCTGATCTCATCCGAGGAGGCAAAAATGCCGCGGCAACAAAAGATGATGAAGAGAACAACAACAACGAGAAGAAGACGAACATCATCATCATCATCATCAGGGTTGTTGGCATCGTTAAACAAGCCGATGAAAATAGCCGTAGCTCTTTTCCTTGTCGCGCTCGCGTCTCTCTCGTCGTCATCGTCGTCATCATCATCATCAACACCATCATCATCATTTACGACGGTCGCGGCGAGAAAGTTGATTGAAAAGCCGTCGAAGAAAGAGATGAAAGAAAACTACTTGGTGAATCACCCGCGACCGTTTTCGTGGGCGGAAACGAAAGCGCCGGACACTTCGGCGTTCGATAAGCACGTGCAGAAAGTAGCGAAGGAAAATTTTGAGAAGAAGATGAACCCAGACCCGGTGGAGGAGGACGACACGGCGTGGGACGATAACATCGTGGACCCGGATTACGAAGAAGAAGAAGAAGATTTGGGAGAGATGGGAGAGGCGCCGCCAAGTTTGTTAGACGCGTTTAAGAACAAAAAAGTCCCGAAAGTGGACACGATGAGTAAAGATGAATCTCCGTTCGTGGAAGTTTTAATATTAGCCCCAAGCGCGTTCTTGTTGATTGGTTTGATGTACATGTGGAGATGTAAATACGCGTGGAAGGAAAATTTTCAAGAGAGTCAAGCGCTGTCAGAGTTGAATAAAGTGAGAGAGTCGAAAGAGTACGCTCTCTTTTCCGCGTACATTTCCAGCGGGAACTTTGACGTCGGGATGTTGTATTGGTCCTTGGGTGGCGCGGTGTTGTTGTTGCAAATGCAATACAACGCCGTGTACGCTTTAGTCCCGCCGATGACGAGTTTAGCGTTCGGGGTGTTTTATTCGATGATTTTCCAGAGGT
>JACLAA010006476.1_pt1 | contig 15060 bp, 4 predicted proteins | sample 8027891 | NCBI WGS metagenome assembly JACLAA01 (sample SAMN15724900, study PRJNA655200) | protist metagenome | isolation source: fluorescence activated cell sorting (FACS) single amplified genomes of... | place: Spain: Blaines Bay Microbial Observatory, Mediterranean Sea | collected 2016-01-19 | reverse complement strand
CTTGACAATGAGGTCACCTTTGGAAAAATGAAGGAGTTTACCATCAACGCAGATCATGATACTACCAGTCCTGGAGAAAGAGCGGAGGGAGGCTGAATCAAGGCCTTTGATTGCATCTGCCGCACTACGGACTTGCTTCCCGAGGCGTTTTGCAAGAATGGGTAAATTTGGTAGAGCAGATATTGAGCACCAGGTTTCGACATCACTTGTTAATACAATTTCCCATGTGTTTAGCTCTTCAAGGACATAGGACTCCAGCTCCCCTCGCAGTCCATCTAGCGTTAATGCAGAGTCACACACTATAATGACCCTTTTGACGGGCGTTTTCATTGAGATAGTAGCAGCCTCCCTAGCCCGGCGACCAAGTTCAACAACCTGCTGGAGAAGGCTCATTCCAACTAAGACCTTTCCATCCGCCTTGGGGTTTCCCGCCAGGGGTAGCATTATGTAGTGCACACTATCTGCTTTACCTATTGCATCCTCAGGCAAATTTGCGGTATTAGATGTGAGAAGACGTTTTCGCAGGTGTTGGTATAGGTATTCTGCAAAAAATGGAGTAAATGGTGCCATAATAACGGTCATCTTCAGAAGCACATCATATAGGACTGCCAGTGATGTTAGTGCTGAGTCCTCGCCATCAGTACCCTTGAGGCGAGAACGATTCAGGCGAACATACCAGTTTGTCAGATCACCCAAAAAGCCGACTAGCCTATTGTAGTGTACTCAGCACAGTAGTGCAACGGGAAAGGAAGAGTGTGTGTCAGGATCGGGGAGGGGGGCGCGGACGCAGCCAGAGTACCGCGGCACAACAGTGTATAAGCGATATGTTCTCATCTCCTCGTGAACAAAATGGACAAGACTGTCCAAACTTGCCATGATCCAAACGTCCATAATATTTTGCGATTTTCTTACACGATCGTTGTCTTGCGTAAACTTGTTTCCTGTCGAATTTTTTATTTCCCACCGGCTTGCTTGTTGGGTAAAAAAGCGAAAGGCGTTAAACCAGGGGAGTAGCACATCGCGGAGAACTCCACGTACGCCAGACTCAACAAATTTAATGGTCTCACCTTTCACGACGGGTGAATTAATGAGGTAGAGCCGAAGAGCATCAGCGCCATGTGCGTTGATTACGAGTGTTGGGTCGGGGTAGTTCTTTAGACGCTTTGACATCTTCTTTCCATCTGCTGCAAGAACAAGACCATTTACTATAAGGTTCTTGAATGCTGGCTTATTGAATAGTGCAGTGGAGATGACCATGAGTGTGTAGAACCACCCGCGTGTTTGATCTAATCCCTCTGCAATGAAATCAGCTGGAAACTTCTTCAAAAACTCCTTTTCACTGCACTCAAATGGATAGTGCAACTGTGCGTAAGGCATGGAGCCTGATTCAAACCAACAGTCAAAGACCTCGTCAACACGATGGAGAAATACGCCTGACCGTGATGGCGACGCCACTACCAGGCTGTCCACACTTTCACGATGCAAATCACTTAAGTCCATCGGGATCTGAGACCCATCTGCCAGCTCACATTTTGCGCGTAATTCTGCGACGCAGCCTATAGCCACCATCTCCTTGTGGTCTTCAGATACCCAAAGAGGGATAGGAGTGCCCCAGAAACGATTTCTGGAAATAGCCCAATCTTTAGCGTCAACCAGCCAATTGTGGAACCGCTTCTCTTTCACCTAGTGCGGAGTTTCACCAGTGGATTTATGGCAAATGGCCAAGCGCTTTGTGGACTCTGACAGTTCGCACGGATGCAGGGACCCAGTATGTCTGTTTATTATTCTGTATGAGGTTCTCTCTTATTGTCTCTACAGCGACAAACCACGAGGGGACCGCCTTGTAAATCAGTGGAGTATCTGAGCGCCAGCAGAATGGGTAACTATGTTCATGTGACTCTTTGAGCACGAGTCGGCCCATCTTGTGAAGCAATGAACAAATTGCTGCGTCAGCTAGCTTTACCGGCATGCCCTGTAAATCCCCAGACACTGGCGAGACAAAGCGACCATTGGCGTCAACGGGACAAGGGAGGCTCCTCTCGCCGTTCATTATGACGTCAACGATCTTGTTTCTTACGCAGACCCTATAATCATCTTCGCCAAAAGCAGGAGCCTGGTGCACAATGCCGGTGCCCGCCTCACTTGTTACATACTCATCTGCTATGACTTTGAATGCACAGGAGCGCCGCTCTGCGCTATCATAGAAGTGAAAAAGGGGCTCATACATTCGACCAACGAGTTCAGCACCCTTAAAGGACTTAAGAACCTCATATATCCTTGCTTCATCACCTTGTTGAAACTTCTTCGACCGAAGCGCCGGAAATAGTTGCGTGAGTCGCATCTCCGCGACGATATAGATTTTCTTGTCCGCGACCGAACGGACCTGGACGTAGTTCAAATGTGCATTGACACATAACGCTAGATTTGATGGAAGAGTCCACGGTGTTGTTGTCCATGCTACTAGGCTCACGTTTGGCTCATCCCGTAGCGGGAAGGACACAACAACTGCAATATCGGTCACATCTTTGTAATTTAGACCAGCTTCAAAATTTGACAAAGGCGTGGCGCAAGTTGTTGAATATGGCATGACCTTGTACCCGCGGTATACAAGTCCTTTATCAAAGAGAGTTTTAAATACCCACCAGACCGATTCCATAAAGCTCAAATCCATTGTGCGGTAGTCATTCTCGAAGTCGATCCATCGCCCCAAACGAGTAACAACGGTCTCCCACTCACGTGTGTATCGTTGAACAATACTCCGACAGTGCGAATTATACACCCCAATACCCATTGCTAATACTTCTTCTCGTGAATTGAGGCCCAGAGCCTTATCAATCTCATATTCAACTGGCAGACCATGGCAGTCCCACCCAAAACGACGTGAAACCTTGTGGCCAGTCTGGTGGGCATACCGAGTCACGGTATCTTTAATTGTTCCAGCCAGGATGTGCCCATAATGGGGCAAACCGGTCGCAAAGGGCGGCCCGTCGTAGAAAGTGTACTCTGGCTTTCCTGCACTGAGACTGATACTTGTACGGAAAGCATCTATTTCTTTCCAGTACTTTAAAATCACTTCCTCTTCCTCTGGAAAGTTTAAGCAGGAGTCCAAAACCTATGGACAATGTAAATAAGGAGAAGCTTGATTATCGGACCGAAGTGGTCATCGGCGATGCTTTGCAAATGTAGGTAGTATATATATATCTACGTACGAGCTTGTACCGCAACCGGAAGTTTAACGTATCTTGTATTTTTTTTTCTATTGCTATTACCTTGCCGAACGCTGCAGGGCACAATAATCGATATCGGGGCGGGAAATGGCCGCAGATCGCGGGTTTTAAGTGCCGGTGACCTGAGACTCGGAGCCGCCCGGGCCTACTAGTAAGCCTCAGGCTCAGACCTCGGGCTACAACTTGAAGCCTCCGTCCGACGCCGGTCGCATGCGTACCCGCCCCCCCGGGCCCTATCACTAGTCCCTATTCCCCCCTAGACATCATGGCATCTGCGATGCAGGGGGAAATAGAGTGTAGCTTCGGACTTCAAGTTCCCCGGCGGCACTGGCAGCGTAGTGTAGTCATCTAACGAAATAGTTTCTCCCATGTTTGGTGGGGTTTGGGACAGGAAATTTGTCCGTCAATAGTTAGGATGATAATAGTTAGGCCTGTTCAACGGTTTGATGGAGTACCCCAGGCCTAGGGTGGGAATAAAGTGAACTTACTTTAGGTTCACCACGGTGTTTTACGGCGGCTACTTAGCGCCGGGCTTGATCCACTTGGATAAGCAAGAAGATACGGGATATAGGGAAATACCGGCTCCGGGCACTGGCACGTGCCGGCCGCTGGTATAGGTGCGGCTGAGAGGCGAGAGTAACGTAGTCATAGTTCCGGCAATAGGGGGCTATAGCGTTGAAGATATATATATCTAGGGGAGTTTTCACCTCAGGAAGTAGCCTTGGCCCGGGCGCCGGGTAATACAAGTGCGGGTTGTGCTTGGGCCGGGATACGTCTCAGCCACGGTTAAACCTTGGGATCCTACTAGACGTGTATTTCCACTGCACTCCCCCATTGTCGTGATCGTGATAAGATTGCGATAATCATGAAATCGCGGCAAGGAGGATCATATGATAACATTTAAGATTAACATTTCAAGTTCAATAAGGTTGATCATCCCGGACCGAGTCCGAGTCCTGATCATGGTATTGTTAGTACCGACATTTAACATTTACTACTACTACTACTAGTAGTAATAGTCACCGTGACTCGGACTGTTGAACATTTAATAATTTAGTTGTTTTTGTGTGTCGTTTAAAGTTTCTTTCGGTCAGAGAAAAAATCACCCATCTCTTTCAAGTTTTCAAGTTCACATAGTCCGAGTCACGCCGTCGGTCCAGGCCCGGGCTCAATGGGTCACGGTCTTGACCGTGACGGAGTGCTGAAGCTTACTCTCTTGTTAGCCTTAGCCTGCTCTTCCTTTTCCTCTTCAGTGGAAGTGATACCAAGAGTATCAATCGGTGGAGAAGGATCGCCGGGTGCCAGTGCTTCAGGCTAGGCACTCAGGCTCAGGCTGGCACCGTCACGGTGACATCACAGCCTAGTATTTTTTAGCACCCACTCACATCGACAACCCTTGATTCGTACTTTACCTGTATGTATTGCAGCTGGTGAATTATGTGCACGCGATAGTCAAATATGCATCGCCGCGGCACGGGCCAGAGATATCTAGAGTATCTTTCGCATAACGCGCGTCTTTTTAGATGAACATGGAAAATGACTACGCGGATGAGCATCAAGCCTTTGCCGCCAGCCGTAGCACGGATTACGTTTACGAAACGGGGAACAGAGCTGTATTCCATGCTCTTGACAGTCATGCGGAGACTATTGAGGGAGATGTCAAACTACCATTTGTGATCACCGGTGCCGCCGGGTGCGGCAAGAGCGCTTTGTTAGCGAATTGGGTGAGCCTACGCAGAAAGACAAAACACAGAGATGAATTTCTGTTTCAACATTTTGTTGGATGCTCGCCGCAGTCAAAGCAGCTTGCTCATCTCCTTCACCGACTTGAGTCCGCTTTAAAGGAGCACTTTCAGCTAAGGGAAATGGAAATTCCAACGTCCGAGGAACGTCTCAGGTGGTCGCTAAGTCGATTCCTGGCAGCTGCGGGGAAAAAACAATTCCCTGCTCGCATTGTGATAGTCCTTGACGCTGTCAATTGTCTCCTTGGAGAATCTAGCACAGCAAATACTTTGCACTGGCTCCCGTCTCAGCTACCTCAGGGAGTGAGAATAATCGTGTCCACAGTTGAACTAGAGCAAATCGGGTCAAGCCCTGACGGGCTATTTGACGAGTCTAGGATGCACAGAACATATACAGAGCTCCGTCGGAGAAAGTGTCCAACGATTCATTTGCAGCCACTGTCTGTTGAGGTTCGCCATCTTATCATAAACAGTTTTCTCGCAGCCAACCAGCAGTCTCTACAATTGCTAAAGCAAGCTCAACAATTCAGAATAGTAACTGCCAAAGCTTCCTCGCAGCCGCTTTTCCTTCGTACCGTTCTCTATGCCTTGCGCCTTGGCGCTGAAATGTCGAATGCGACTATTGATCAGCAGGTTGAGATCTACCTTGCAGCCGAGGTAACACCAGTGCTGATTGCTCGCGTACTTGAAATGTGTAGCGGTTACGTAGATTCTACATGCACAGAAGCCGCAAATAATCTTAGGCGGGTACTTACGGCACTTTATTCGTCCAGACATGGATTGACCGAGATAGAAATGTGGGGGATTGCTCAACTCGCTACAGGCAACCCTCTACCACGTGAACAGTGTGCGTGTATTCGCAGGATTCTGCGTGATTTCACATTTTCAGTGAATGGACTGCGAAGCCTCTCCCATGTAGAATATGCTGCAGTGATTTACAGTGACTATATCCGTAGCCCAGAAGCGCATATTCGTGCTCATCATTTGATGGCCCGTTATTTTGGCAGGCTTTCACCGTGCGATCGCAAACTCGATGCGCTTCCTTATCATTTAGAAGTGAGTGGGAATTGGCATAGGCTACGCGCTGTGCTCGTTGAAGTGAGAATGTTCTGCCTTTGGTGGACACATGCACACAAGCGGGAGTTTTTAAATTTGTGGGCAAGCTTGACTGCTTCCTCCAATTCACACACACCCATACGCAAACTGGTTACAGGAGAGTTTGATGACACCATGCGATGCGCACAACCATCTCGTCCATGTCTTGACCTTGTAGAAGAGTATGTGCGATCAGTTGACGAGTTTAAACTTGCATACACACCATCTGATGATGAACTTGCTGCCGTGATCCTGCAAATTGGTGATTTCATGCTTGAATTTGCCACGCTGTCGTTGGAAGAAGCGGCAGATGTGCCCAAATTCATTCATCCACCAATTCCGAACGACGACTTGGCAAGTCTTGGTGTACCATTTCTTTCAATAGACAAGGATGGTAACTCCATTCTGAACACCCCGGTTGTTGAGTTAATCAGTGAAAAGGGTAACATCAGCGGCAAACTGGGTGTCGTGGACGTGCCAATGAAAGTGAATGAAAAAGTCCCCCTGTGTTCCACCTACTTTTATCACAGGTGGGTGTGGATTCAATTTCCATGGGTGTCTCTGGCAAACTGTGGGGAGCGATTTTTGAAGGGAGTCGCACAACGATCCAATCATCAGGACAAAACTGCTACCACACCCTCAACCAAACTACTCAAGCTAAATCAATTTCTTTGTATGACTCCCGCAAATGCGGCACCGAAGATAAGCAACGATTCGACTGCTCTGGCAAGTACAATGAAGGCAGCTGTTGTAGATCGCAAGTTACCTCAAATATCCTCTGTCAAAATTGACAATATGGCAGATGCATTAGCAAAGCCAACTGCCGAAACTAAGAAGCCCACCAGTAAATCACGACATAAATTTGCGCGAAAAAAAATGTCACCACAAAATCAACAGCGTGGTTTTGTGGATCATTTTGCTAACAAATTGAACCAACTTCGCGAAATCATTAGTTCATACCGCAATGAGTTAGATCAATTAAGGCAAGAGCGAATTGCTGTTAATCGGAGATATGATGGCATTTGTGATGAAGCAAATGAGCTAAGCAAAATGCACTTGTCGACAAGCGGCTTGGAGACTGAGCTCACTAGATTAGTGGAACGACTAGAAAGGACCGAACGTGGTCATAGAATGGCAAAGCTTCTGTATAGGAACTATGAGTGTGTCAAGCTTATGTGCGAACGCCATCCAGCTCATAGCCAAGCACTGATAGACGAGCTCGAGGCAAAGCTGACTCAAGATGACCTATTCATAAAAGAAGTCCAACAGCAGTTGAGAAGCAATATATTTGACTCACATGACTTTGCTGCGAACAATAAAATTCTACATCGTGCAGCCCAGGATTTGACTGGATTGCAGAATGACATGCTAATTCAACGGATACGTCAGCGCGAGCATCTCCAACGCACAGCACGACGAAAACATCTCAATCGTCCTACTGACGGCTTGCTAAGCTCAGATGATTCAAATTCCGGTGTCAAGTCTAGGCGAGACAGTACAAAAGAGCGTCACAACCACACCCAAGGAGTTCTAGCCAAAGATACTGCCCTTGTTGGCAGCCGACCCCAAGAGCTGGCATCATACCTGGAGCTTGAATGGGAGGCCCGTTTAAAGCTTATTCAGAAGCGAACATTGTTGCCCAACCTGAGAGAGTTCTTCTGCAAATTTTATCTGGCCCAGTCGCTCCAGACACAAATGTGCGCATTGCATGATGCTGCTGAACTTCGACAACGAAAAGTAAAATATATGCTGAGCCAATCTGAATTGGAGCTGGAGCAAGTACGTTATGATTCACAATCAATTGTTGGTTCGAGTTCCCGTGAGGCTCGTGATATGCAGCTCCGCCTTGCCAATCAATTAATGCGTCACAAGCATGCCCAGGAGACAGCCCTAATGGCGGACAGTCTGCATCGAGCAGCTTTTGGGGGTATCAAGCATGTGTGCATTATGCTTGGCATCCCCCCTCCCGATAAAGATACGCCCATAAACGAGATTATACACCAAGTTGAAAGTGTCCTGGAATCGCTGACGGAAGAGAGGGATAGGTCAGCGCAGAAGCTAGCGGGCCACAAGCAAGTTACCCCGGACACTGCGCATAGTAACAAAAAATATTTGCGAACACCAGAGCTAGATGCTGCTCTTGAACACTTCGAAACATCAAAATCATTAATCGCGCATCGCTTGCCAGCCAAAGCATCGTGATTTTGATCGTTTTGACAAGATTTAAGCACTCGCAATTATGGGGTAAGCGCCCACACTACGTAGATATTCTGTCGCTCACGATATTCGGTCGTCATTGGCTAATAAAAGACCACCCCAATGAAGGGGCGAGGAAGCCAGATTTCGAGGACTCGGAAAGACCCGGATTGGGGGGAAAGACCCGGATTGCCGCCCACAGCAAATATAAATGCAGCCAAAAGGTCCTTACAAACGAAGGTTAAACAAGTCGATTCCCGCCCCCCAACAAAAGTGGGGGACTCCGAGCCTGAGTCTGCCGGCGATACTAACTGGATCTTCAAAGATCCAGTTAGAGTACTAGTCACGGTAGTACTAGGTCCTAGGACCCGGGGGATCTCCCGTGGGGTATGAGTAAAGCATGGGTACAGCAGGGATATGGGGTGCGGTACTATACCACGCCCCGGGGGTTCGGTGTGAAATAGCTATAGTCAATTCGGGTTTTGGGGGCACGCGCCTAGGGAGGGGTGTCGGGGGAGCTATCCCCCGCGAGCGTGTACGTAAGCTTGCTGCCGGTCGTAGAAGCGTGGGTCGTCGTCGCCGTGCCCGGGCACTGGGGGTTCGGTGGGCTTATTTTCTCAGGCTAAATATTCGGGTCCTGATATTCTTACTCTCCGGGCCAGTACTTAGTAGGTTGTTCCGTACTAACTTGACGGTCACGGTAGGTTATTACGGCGATCGCTGCGCGGCTGCCCCACGCGCAGAGAGTTCGCCCGAACTTAGCGGCCAAGGAGGCCTAGGGGGAACTAGTACAACTAAAGTAGGCCCGGCGTGGGCCACACGACAAAACATCATATTCGTGGTGAGCAGAGTACTAGAGCTACACAGCCCGCAAAGCATCGATCCTGGGTCTGTCACCCTCTGTTGTCCCTGGTATTATGCCGTGCTGGCGCTGTAGTGACGAGCTGGTGAATGGAATTCTCGTCATATCAAATTTTTATGGCCAAGATGGGAGCTTTTCGCAGCCGACCGTCAAGGCGACGAAGCTTGCGCGAATCCAAGGAGCGTTCCATGGCTTCCAGGCCAAGTCTTGTGTGTCGGCCTAGCTTAAGCTGTCGTCTGATTTTTTGTAGATGCAGAACTGATTCTCGTAGTCTCAGTCGTCGCTTGGTCATCATATAAGCAAGGACAATGCAGAACGATGTGTGAATTCCAAGGTCACAGTGCACTAATAAAGTCTCCTTGCGCCTACGAGTGAGGTGATGTTAAGGTGGACTGTATTGAGGCTGGGGATGAGAAATGATGGGACTTGACTCGATAGCTTTGTGAATAAATTCTGTACACGTTTTTAGTAATCCAGTAAGAGTGTACCATGCTGCTGCATCCTCCGTAGTCTCTGGCATATTTATCATGATCTCACATTGTACAATGGCTTTGTTCTCCCCAGGATCCGATAGCCAGCGAATCTTTGGGTCCTTTTGACCTGTAGTTTAAAGGATGTTTTTGTTCCAACAGACGGAGAACCAAACCTCGATCAAAAATAGATAGAACAGATGTAAAGCCTCGGTCTGTTGCAAATTGCGGATATGCGGCTTCTCTTGAGCCAAGCCACAACGCACCGCGATCAAGCCCACCGGGTAAAACACACTGTGCTGGTTCGTTTGAAATGAATTGTTGAATCAAAGTCTGTACCTCGTGCAGCTCGCCCTGTGCAAGAACAATAGGAGTCTTCCCGTCGGCGCTCAGGGCATAGGGTGATGCATGATGTTTGAGAAGAACATCAACAATAGACGGAAGTTTAGCTGAGACAGCATAGTGCAATGGCGTCCACTTCCAGATTTTATCCGGCAGCCATCGCATGGTGTCTTCATCAATTAATTGTAACAGTAGAACGACCATAGCAACTGACCCACTAAGGATGCCATGGATAAAAGCTGAACGACCAGCTCTATCTCGAACATCACACCTAGCACCATTCGCAATAAGCATGGTTGCACCCTCACATTCCCCACGACGACAAGTAGTGACTAGGGGTGTTTCCCAGTTGGCATCACGCACTTCGAGTGTGGCTTTGGCTTCAATGAGGATCTTGATAACACCAAGATGACTATTTGAAGCAGAGTAATGTAATCCAGTACACTGTGTTGTGTCCCGGGCATCTACTTCCTGACCTTCTCTGAGGTATTGGGCAACTACATCCTCTGTCCCTGCACGGCAGGCTTGTAAGAACAGTTCACGACCAACCCTTGGATCTCCGATGTACTGCGCACGTTCTCTGACTGCCTGGAGCGTTTCCCATTTACTGGAGACCGAGTTAAGTCTGAAGTCATAACGTCGAAATTGAAGCATATGTGGATGGTGAGCATCTTGGATAACAAGAGAGTAAGCTTCAGCACTCCGTCACGGTCAAGACCGTGACCCATTGAGCCCGGGCCTGGACCGACGGCGTGACTCGGACTATGTGAACTTGAAAACTTGAAAGAGATGGGTGATTTTTTCTCTGACCGAAAGAAACTTTAAACGACACACAAAAACAACTAAATTATTAAATGTTCAACAGTCCGAGTCACGGTGACTATTACTACTAGTAGTAGTAGTAGTAAATGTTAAATGTCGGTACTAACAATACCATGATCAGGACTCGGACTCGGTCCGGGATGATCAACCTTATTGAACTTGAAATGTTAATCTTAAATGTTATCATATGATCCTCCTTGCCGCGATTTCATGATTATCGCAATCTTATCACGATCACGACAATGGGGGAGTGCAGTGGAAATACACGTCTAGTAGGATCCCAAGGTTTAACCGTGGCTGAGACGTATCCCGGCCCAAGCACAACCCGCACTTGTATTACCCGGCGCCCGGGCCAAGGCTACTTCCTGAGGTGAAAACTCCCCTAGATATATATATCTTCAACGCTATAGCCCCCTATTGCCGGAACTATGACTACGTTACTCTCGCCTCTCAGCCGCACCTATACCAGCGGCCGGCACGTGCCAGTGCCCGGAGCCGGTATTTCCCTATATCCCGTATCTTCTTGCTTATCCAAGTGGATCAAGCCCGGCGCTAAGTAGCCGCCGTAAAACACCGTGGTGAACCTAAAGTAAGTTCACTTTATTCCCACCCTAGGCCTGGGGTACTCCATCAAACCGTTGAACAGGCCTAACTATTATCATCCTAACTATTGACGGACAAATTTCCTGTCCCAAACCCCACCAAACATGGGAGAAACTATTTCGTTAGATGACTACACTACGCTGCCAGTGCCGCCGGGGAACTTGAAGTCCGAAGCTACACTCTATTTCCCCCTGCATCGCAGATGCCATGATGTCTAGGGGGGAATAGGGACTAGTGATAGGGCCCGGGGGGGCGGGTACGCATGCGACCGGCGTCGGACGGAGGCTTCAAGTTGTAGCCCGAGGTCTGAGCCTGAGGCTTACTAGTAGGCCCGGGCGGCTCCGAGTCTCAGGTCACCGGCACTTAAAACCCGCGATCTGCGGCCATTTCCCGCCCCGATATCGATTATTGTGCCCTGCAGCGTTCGGCAAGGTAATAGCAATAGAAAAAAAAATACAAGATACGTTAAACTTCCGGTTGCGGTACAAGCTCGTACGTAGATATATATATACTACCTACATTTGCAAAGCATCGCCGATGACCACTTCGGTCCGATAATCAAGCTTCTCCTTATTTACATTGTCCATAGGTTTTGGACTCCTGCTTAAACTTTCCAGAGGAAGAGGAAGTGATTTTAAAGTACTGGAAAGAAATAGATGCTTTCCGTACAAGTATCAGTCTCAGTGCAGGAAAGCCAGAGTACACTTTCTACGACGGGCCGCCCTTTGCGACCGGTTTGCCCCATTATGGGCACATCCTGGCTGGAACAATTAAAGATACCGTGACTCGGTATGCCCACCAGACTGGCCACAAGGTTTCACGTCGTTTTGGGTGGGACTGCCATGGTCTGCCAGTTGAATATGAGATTGATAAGGCTCTGGGCCTCAATTCACGAGAAGAAGTATTAGCAATGGGTATTGGGGTGTATAATTCGCACTGTCGGAGTATTGTTCAACGATACACACGTGAGTGGGAGACCGTTGTTACTCGTTTGGGGCGATGGATCGACTTCGAGAATGACTACCGCACAATGGATTTGAGCTTTATGGAATCGGTCTGGTGGGTATTTAAAACTCTCTTTGATAAAGGACTTGTATACCGCGGGTACAAGGTCATGCCATATTCAACAACTTGCGCCACGCCTTTGTCAAATTTTGAAGCTGGTCTAAATTACAAAGATGTGACCGATATTGCAGTTGTTGTGTCCTTCCCGCTACGGGATGAGCCAAACGTGAGCCTAGTAGCATGGACAACAACACCGTGGACTCTTCCATCAAATCTAGCGTTATGTGTCAATGCACATTTGAACTACGTCCAGGTCCGTTCGGTCGCGGACAAGAAAATCTATATCGTCGCGGAGATGCGACTCACGCAACTATTTCCGGCGCTTCGGTCGAAGAAGTTTCAACAAGGTGATGAAGCAAGGATATATGAGGTTCTTAAGTCCTTTAAGGGTGCTGAACTCGTTGGTCGAATGTATGAGCCCCTTTTTCACTTCTATGATAGCGCAGAGCGGCGCTCCTGTGCATTCAAAGTCATAGCAGATGAGTATGTAACAAGTGAGGCGGGCACCGGCATTGTGCACCAGGCTCCTGCTTTTGGCGAAGATGATTATAGGGTCTGCGTAAGAAACAAGATCGTTGACGTCATAATGAACGGCGAGAGGAGCCTCCCTTGTCCCGTTGACGCCAATGGTCGCTTTGTCTCGCCAGTGTCTGGGGATTTACAGGGCATGCCGGTAAAGCTAGCTGACGCAGCAATTTGTTCATTGCTTCACAAGATGGGCCGACTCGTGCTCAAAGAGTCACATGAACATAGTTACCCATTCTGCTGGCGCTCAGATACTCCACTGATTTACAAGGCGGTCCCCTCGTGGTTTGTCGCTGTAGAGACAATAAGAGAGAACCTCATACAGAATAATAAACAGACATACTGGGTCCCTGCATCCGTGCGAACTGTCAGAGTCCACAAAGCGCTTGGCCATTTGCCATAAATCCACTGGTGAAACTCCGCACTAGGTGAAAGAGAAGCGGTTCCACAATTGGCTGGTTGACGCTAAAGATTGGGCTATTTCCAGAAATCGTTTCTGGGGCACTCCTATCCCTCTTTGGGTATCTGAAGACCACAAGGAGATGGTGGCTATAGGCTGCGTCGCAGAATTACGCGCAAAATGTGAGCTGGCAGATGGGTCTCAGATCCCGATGGACTTAAGTGATTTGCATCGTGAAAGTGTGGACAGCCTGGTAGTGGCGTCGCCATCACGGTCAGGCGTATTTCTCCATCGTGTTGACGAGGTCTTTGACTGTTGGTTTGAATCAGGCTCCATGCCTTACGCACAGTTGCACTATCCATTTGAGTGCAGTGAAAAGGAGTTTTTGAAGAAGTTTCCAGCTGATTTCATTGCAGAGGGATTAGATCAAACACGCGGGTGGTTCTACACACTCATGGTCATCTCCACTGCACTATTCAATAAGCCAGCATTCAAGAACCTTATAGTAAATGGTCTTGTTCTTGCAGCAGATGGAAAGAAGATGTCAAAGCGTCTAAAGAACTACCCCGACCCAACACTCGTAATCAACGCACATGGCGCTGATGCTCTTCGGCTCTACCTCATTAATTCACCCGTCGTGAAAGGTGAGACCATTAAATTTGTTGAGTCTGGCGTACGTGGAGTTCTCCGCGATGTGCTACTCCCCTGGTTTAACGCCTTTCGCTTTTTTACCCAACAAGCAAGCCGGTGGGAAATAAAAAATTCGACAGGAAACAAGTTTACGCAAGACAACGATCGTGTAAGAAAATCGCAAAATATTATGGACGTTTGGATCATGGCAAGTTTGGACAGTCTTGTCCATTTTGTTCACGAGGAGATGAGAACATATCGCTTATACACTGTTGTGCCGCGGTACTCTGGCTGCGTCCGCGCCCCCCTCCCCGATCCTGACACACACTCTTCCTTTCCCGTTGCACTACTGTGCTGAGTACACTACAATAGGCTAGTCGGCTTTTTGGGTGATCTGACAAACTGGTATGTTCGCCTGAATCGTTCTCGCCTCAAGGGTACTGATGGCGAGGACTCAGCACTAACATCACTGGCAGTCCTATATGATGTGCTTCTGAAGATGACCGTTATTATGGCACCATTTACTCCATTTTTTGCAGAATACCTATACCAACACCTGCGAAAACGTCTTCTCACATCTAATACCGCAAATTTGCCTGAGGATGCAATAGGTAAAGCAGATAGTGTGCACTACATAATGCTACCCCTGGCGGGAAACCCCAAGGCGGATGGAAAGGTCTTAGTTGGAATGAGCCTTCTCCAGCAGGTTGTTGAACTTGGTCGCCGGGCTAGGGAGGCTGCTACTATCTCAATGAAAACGCCCGTCAAAAGGGTCATTATAGTGTGTGACTCTGCATTAACGCTAGATGGACTGCGAGGGGAGCTGGAGTCCTATGTCCTTGAAGAGCTAAACACATGGGAAATTGTATTAACAAGTGATGTCGAAACCTGGTGCTCAATATCTGCTCTACCAAATTTACCCATTCTTGCAAAACGCCTCGGGAAGCAAGTCCGTAGTGCGGCAGATGCAATCAAAGGCCTTGATTCAGCCTCCCTCCGCTCTTTCTCCAGGACTGGTAGTATCATGATCTGCGTTGATGGTAAACTCCTTCATTTTTCCAAAGGTGACCTCATTGTCAAG
>JACLAA010003370.1_pt1 | contig 15064 bp, 22 predicted proteins | sample 8027891 | NCBI WGS metagenome assembly JACLAA01 (sample SAMN15724900, study PRJNA655200) | protist metagenome | isolation source: fluorescence activated cell sorting (FACS) single amplified genomes of... | place: Spain: Blaines Bay Microbial Observatory, Mediterranean Sea | collected 2016-01-19 | reverse complement strand
TGACAACACCATTCTGTACACTAGAAAAAGAAAATCTAAGAATCGCAAGGATATTTTCAAGGTTTACATCAACAAAGGGAAGTCCAATAACCCACCTCCTTTCGAAGATTTTATCTGGGAACCTCATGCCATCGAGCGATTGTGGGATAGAGACATCACAAAAGAGATGGCGTATGAAGCAATTTGTAGAGGCATACCACTTGATCAATCTGACTATGATACAAAGCGAACGAAATACCTTTGGAACGAGCTAGAAGTCTGCGTAGATGAATCAAGGAGCAGGCCAATAGTAATTCAGCAACACAGTAACACAAGATTCGAAGACAAAGGTTTCATTGACCTTCTACCAGCTTTGCAGCAAGACTTAACTAGCAGTATAAGCCAGTCTGCAGTGTCGGTAAGTTGTGCAGAAAATTCAAAACTTAAAGAAAGAATCTCTAGCAATAGAGACATGCACCACCATAAAGATGTGATGATTGCCTTTATGAGAAAAGGAAAAACTGTTGGTTTGACAGAAGATGAGAGACTGCAGCTTGAAGTATTGACAATGATTTGGGCTGAAAATTATGACACCTCAAGTCGATGGTTTTTGCCGCCCTTAGAAGAAGTTCCCTTTTGGGCAAAAAAGCACTTCCAGATGAAGCAAGATGGAACCCTTGGCCGGCCAGTCGAAGGAATTCCAAGTGAGTGGCAACCAGATTATACGACTACTTATTTTTTGCTATTCCACATTGCTCTTCCGAAGAATAAATTCCCTGATAAAATGAAACAGATTTTTCATGAGTACGGCATTGATCTCTGGGGCAAACACAAAGAATGCTTAATAAGACCATCATTGTTAGACTATAACAAAAGATTCGTTCACCAAGTTATGCTCAAAATGCATGCGCCTCATCATTGGGCAATTTCAGAAACACACTTGAACAATTAGGCTAAATAACAGTATGATACTAGTATACAAATTGCTCTTTAACATCGCTGGTCAAACTTTAGATCTTTATCCTTTCACTTTTAGTGCAAAGACTTTTCGAGTAAGACACCTTCGTCTTGCACAACTGGGTAAACCCACCCAAAAGGATAAAACCATGACAAAACAACTCATAATTTCTGTCGACCTTGTCGACAAAGCCAGAAGATCTGAAGACATGCCAGAAGGCTGGACTGATGATGACTCAAAGAAGCACATCGCTAGATACGAAAAGTTTTTGAAGCTAATTCAAAAATACCCAAAGCAGCGATTTGCGCCCACTAAAAACATTGACAAGATGTGGCACCTGCACATGCTCTCACCTGTTGCATACTACAACGATTGTCAAACTCTCTTCGGGATGATACTGGACCACGATGGTGGTTTCGGTGCGCTCGAATCAGAACAAGCAGCTCTTGGTGAGGTGTTCGAAGCTACCGCAGAGATGTGGGAGCTAGAGTATGGAGAAATCTATGCTGATGACCCTACACTTCAGATGGTAGATTGTTGGCACGACTGCCAAGGTAGATGCTGGCACGCTTGTTCATCTGTATCCAATGGAGGTGAATAATGAAAATCTCCAAGGAATACTTGACAACTATAGTCAAAGAAGCAATAGATAATCTTACTCCAGAACAACAACAACTCATTCAAGAAAGTCAAGCTCTTACTGAAGAGAAAGCAAAACTCAACAGAAAGAAGTATGGCAAGGTGTATCATCGCTTAGACCGCCTCTTGAAGTTGACTAAGTGTGGTGCACCAAGCATCATTCTTGCAAACGAACTTAGTATGCTTTGTGAGTTATTTTCAACAGTGCATCCAGAAATTGAATCTCAAGTCGACTACGCTGGACTTCATTCCGAAGGCGAGGTGTAAGATGACTGGGACACAGAGAAATTTAGTACCTGTGTCCCTCCCTTCGGGGTGGGATTCAGATGACAAAAAGTTTGATCTTGCACATGAAGCAATGATTGAACGAATGCATCGTGATGGTTATGTTTGGTTCAAACAAGGTTCACACAACGCGGCTATGCGACTCAAGGAGCTTTTAGGCGAATCACTTTATGTAACACACGTAAAAGAAAATACGCAATCAAAATCGTTTCTAGCGAAAAAGAAGTCGTTGGCACCGCATACTGACCATCACGCAGTTGATTTTGTGTTGTGGTATGTTCACGATCACTGCGACAAGGGAGGAGAGACTCACCTCTATCCAACAAAGGACATAGTTCTCAAAAGAAAACTAAGATCTTGGGTAACATCGCTAGAGTGCAAAGAACACAAAATCTTCGAAGATGACCCAGGCATCTGGCCAGTTATTCAATGGGCACCAACAAGGGAAGAAAAAGCTAGAGGACCTTTGACACTATACAGAGGCGAGAACAATGGCTTATGGTACTATTCATTCTGGTTAGCGAATGCAAGAACAGAACGACACGAAAAAGCATTCAAACTACTACAAGAAAAAATAGAACAAACAGCACCTCTTCGAGGACACCTGAAAAAGGGTGACATCTTTATCTTTGACAATAGATTGAACTTACACGCAAGAACAGAGTACTTCGATCCAAAAAGACACTTAGAGCGCCATTGGGTGAAAGGAATTTTGTAAATTCCTCGCCCTTTGAGTATAATAATAACACAATAGGAGAACACAATGAAAATTAAACAAGCATACCCCGACGAAGACGTCACATTCGAAGCAATACCCGGGCCATACACATCAGTAAGTTACCGATTGATTTCTGACTATAGAGAGTCTGGATGGGAAGCACAACGAATGATTCAAGATCTTTACGAAAAAAGAGATTCTGCTGGATTGGAAGCGCTTGCAAATTACTCTGACACTATGAGTCTTAGAAAAGAAGCCAACAATCTTTTTCTCTTCGAACACGTAAAAACCCAACCAAACTATGCAGAGTCTGTGAAGAAAACTCAAGGTCACTTTTCAAGTGCCTTTCGAGATGCAGCTGCAGCTGTGAAAACGAAGGGAGAATAAAATGAGATGTTGCGAACGATGCGGCAAACCAACACACACCACAACTGGATCGTACTTTAATAGACAGATGATATGCATTCCGTGTGATGCAAAAGAACGTAAACATCCGCACTACGATAGAGCTGTGAAAGTAGAAACTGAACAAGTGCTGAAAGGCAATCTAAACTATGAAGGAATTGGTTTGCCTAAGGAGCTGAAATGACACTATCGAAACTTTTGCAGACAGTTGCAACAGCTGTAACCATAAAGCAAATTGATCATGAAGGATTTGGAAACAAAGACGGTACTTATTCAAATGTCCCCTATCAAATCTTAATTCACCTCTATTCTGGACCAAAAGAAAGAAACGAGCTAAAAAGACTTTCTTACGCTGGGGCAACATCTCCTCGCGCAAGAAAAGACCCATATTCTTTACAATTCGGAAAAATGTTTGACAATTACATTGTTGCTTTGAATAAAATACTACAGCAGACACCAGGACAGTTGTTGATACAACAAAGAAACACTTTGTCTGGTGCAATATTTTACCACTTAGACTAGAGGAATACATGTTACAAGGAATGTTAAAATTATTAGAACAAGCAAGAATGCAAGCAGTTGCAACAAGATCTCCTGTGTCTGCAAAATTTATCAAAGCTTTTATTGATCATGGTTCCTACGATGCAACACAAAATGTGATGTACATCTCAGGACAGAAGCTTCGAAGCATTGTATGGACAGGAAGAGAAGAGAAAAAACAAAAGAATTGTCTGAATGCTATGTGCAATGCAAGAGTAACAGAAGGCAAGAAACGACACGTTGGGAGTGCAGTGATCGATAGGCATTTTCCAAAAAGGCGATGGGATAAAGTGAGTGATATAGTCTTTATCGGTTAATCTGAATCTTCGTGTATATTTTATCGAGTCGGATGATAATTACTATGTAGTGATGTCGTACGACTCGTGTTTTATTTGGAGATGGTTATGAGAATTAACGAAGTTCGAAAATTAGTTCGGCTGCTTATCTTAGAGTCTGAAAGTACTCAAGGGCATAAAATGATTTTCCTAGCAGGCCTGCCAGGTGGTGGAAAATCGACGCTTCTTAGGCAGCTTGGGATAGATGGTCAATTCACAAATTGCAACATTGACAACTTCTTTGAGCCAGAACTTGAAAGAGAGTTGGGAACAAAAGATCTTCACACACCTACAGAGAGATACGCAACCCTGAAGAAGAAGATGGAAAAAGAGCAGTACCAACCAACTGAAGAAGAGTTAGAACAGTTTGAAAAAGATAAAGATATCATCAGTAGAGGCGCCTCATTGTTTGGTGGAGCAGTTAATCAGTTTAAGTCTCAAGTTGAAGAAGTTTGCCAAATAGGGTCTAACTTTATTATTGATGGAACGTCATCAAATTATAAAAGGACTTCAGAAGATTTGGAAAAGTATACAGAGATGGGTTATGATTGTGCTATGATTATGGTTGACATAGACATAGAAACATCTCAAGCTAGAAACATTGAAAGAGGCAAAAAAGGAGAGAGATCTATTTATGGTACCATAATCTGGAGGCAAGGTCAGACAATGGATGATAACGCCTTCTTGTATGAAGAGCTTTTCGGAAAGGAAAGGTTCTTTTTAGTTTCCAATAGGGGAACTTTTGATGAGTATAAAGAAAAAATAGAAGAAATTCGTCCTGGCGTTGAAGCATTTATGAGAGCTTAAAATGGTATTATCAGAATCAAAATTAAGACATATTATTAGAAAAATTTTAATAGAGAAGGGTGGACGTGCTATATTTCACGGATACAAAGACCAAGCAGGTGTTGGTTATGCGGGACTAGAAGGCCCAATTTTTTCTAATGTGAGAGGCCAAATTCCAGAGGAAGACATTGCACTTGCTTCAGATTGGTTAGAAGAAAATGACCCTTCAGAGCTCTTAGCATATAGTCGAGGCGGTGCAATGGTCCAAGAGCTCCCAGATGAAGAATACTCTTTGATCGATAGAATAAAGTATGTTGCACCGGCCGCCAAAAGAGATTGGACATCAAAGCCGATCAAGAGAGCTCCTGCAGGATCAGAAATGTGGATAGACTCGGCAGATAGTGCAGTTCCTATCAAACAAGCATGCCAGATAGCTTCTGAAGCAGGAATTGATTCTGTTAATGTTTGGCACAATGTCACTTTGAGAGACAAAGTTGGAAAACCTCGGTTCAAGAAAGACGGTACTCCAATAGTAGACAGTGAAACTGGCGAACAGAAAATGTATAAATGGAGAGGCGTAGGTTTAGGTGTGCACCATCAATCTATGCGAGATGGCGCAGATAACCGGTCGCCTTCTATCAAAATGAACAGTTCTCAGTGTGCAAAAGATTCTAATTTGCCGGATTGGGGTCATGGAAAAGCACCAGATAAAGAAGTCGAACTCCAGTGGAACTATGTTGACTCCATGATGGAAACACATCTAAGAGAGTTGATTTATAGTATTCTATCAGAAAAGAAAGAAGTTAAATGCCCTAGAAAAAATGGCAAACGGGATTACAAATGCGAGTATCAAAAATACGGTGGAGCTTCCAAGAAAGGCAAGAAAGATCGAGCTGCTCGCAACCAAGCGAGAAAAGTTGCAGAACGAGAAGGCCGGGTCAAAAAAGGAGATGGCAAGGAAATAGATCATAAGAAGCCTCTTTCGAAAGGAGGTTCGAATGTGAAATCTAACCAGAGAGTTGTGTCTAGATCAACGAATAGAAAGAAAGGGAATAAATCATCATGAACAAGCTAAGAGAAGTTATAAGAAGAATTCTTCTAGAAGAGTATGAGGTTCGTGGTTATATTAAACCCGCTGGCGCATTTCATTCTTTAGGTGCTTGGGAAATGATTGTCAATATGTTTCTTAGGTTTCAAGAAATGGATATAGACACAAGAGATGGTGAAGATGTACCTCCTGAGTTAGATTTAATTATTCAGTCATTCTTTCCGATGCTTGCCATTGAGGTTAACCGATATGATCAGTTTACTAAAAGAAATGCAATGAGCTTTATTGAAGATTTTGTAAATCATAGATTCTGGTCGATTCGTAAACAGTATGAGTCTTATGTGCCTGACATCAATGTGCTTAAGTTTGCTTATTTTTATTCACGAGGAGACATTGAGCCGTATGTGTTACTTGATGAAAACTGGACAAAAAGCATTTATGGCTCTTTACACAATGAAAAAGAAGTGAAACATTATACTTCTGAAGAAGGATTGCAAAATTTAATTCAAGCCATTGAGTCAGGTAATCCTTTTGATATATCAACGTATACAACTGCCGAAAAAAGATATTTTGACCCAGAATCAACATTGGTTGTGACCCTGAGAGGAAATGTAAGAGCTGCTTTCAGATCTGATGTAAAATCATTTGCGACGTCGTTGGGAAGAAGAGCAATGAATTTATATAGGCTTGATTACCCGGGAGATGATTTAACGAACATTTGTTTTGATCTAGAAGATTGCGAGCCAGACAGAACATCTTTGTGGAACGAATATATTGTAACACCGATTGAAATTTTGAAGGTGGAAACAGCATGAAATATTTACGCAATTACATAAGGAATCTAATCATGGAATTAGGAGAAAGAGAATTATCTGCTGCAGCTGATATAGCAAACATCGCACACGACGGCCAAGAAAGAAGAGATGGGCAACCTTACATCATGCATCCAACTGCAGTCCAAGCGATAACAAAACAGTTCTATCCGGATAACATTGAGGCACAAATACTTGCAATGCTGCATGATGTTATTGAAGATGGCCCAAAATATTCGGGTTTATCTAGAAGGCAATTGTTCAGAATGGTGAAAGATGCAATTCCAGGAAATCTTAAATCACAGAAATTGATTATGAATGCTTTACGAGTCATGACTCATTCAAAGCGTACGCATCCAATTTATGAAGATTATCTGCGATTAGTTTTTAATAACCCTCTTGCGGCAATAGTCAAAGTTTCTGATCTGATTCATAATTTATCCCACAATCCGAGCGAAAGACAGATAAAAAAATACAAGAAAGCACTAAATTTAGTACCTTTTCCTGCCGTAATCAATTACGATCATCGAAGAAAACTTTTGGAGACATTATCATGAATAATTTAAGATTAACCATTAGAAAAATCTTGCTGGAAAAATTTACAGAAGATCAAGTAAGAGAAAAAATGAAAGGAGATACACGCAATCGAAGAGGCATATATGGAGCACACGCAAAAGACCTATTTAGGCAAGAAGCTGAAAACAATCCAGAGATGAGAGAATTTCTAGAAAGTTTGATAACTATTCATTGGGATGACATGGAATACGATAGTGAAGGAGATATGCTAGAGCCGTTCACTACAAAAAACCCCAACGATGAATTGTCAGCAAATGCATACAAGCCTAATTCAGATGGCTCTCCTTCTGGGACATACCAGGGCTGGGGAAGCTCTCGGCCTGAGCGTTTAGGATTTCAAATTGAAGGATGGGTTTCTTGGTTAGAGCTTGGAGATGCACAAAGTGGTACAACAGGCGCAGGAACAATGGCAGATCGTTCAAAGAACACAATGTCTGGGGATAATAAACAACCAAGAAGAACTCGTATGGGAAGAGATAGAAGAAAATTAGACTCAATGGCAGATGTTGTATACGGTGAAGAAGACTTTGATAAACTTTCTTGGGAGAGAGTTTCTTCCTCACACCACAATGAAGCTCTTGTAGATAACTGGGAGCTTGTAAAGATTTGGTATAAATCGCCTGCAGTTCAAGAGATTGCGCAAGAAGCAGCAGATTTTATGTCACTTAGGTTTAACAAGAATATACCGATTGGGTTATTAGAATGAAATTACTTAAGAAAACATTAAGACAGTTAATCCAAGAAGCTATTGCTCTCGACATAGAAAAGGGCGATGTTATCTTGACTGGTAGGTTCAAGAACAAGAGAAGAATTGTTAAATCCATTGGTACTGACAAATGGGGACAACCAACCATCAATGGGAAATCAATACTTAAGTTTAAAATAGAGAAGAACATGCCAAAAAATAAATGGTCTGCTAAATCTCGAGAAGAACTCAAAGAAAGCCCTAAGAGGAAAAAGATGAAATTACTAAGAGAAACAATAAGAGATCTATTAGCTGAGATAGTACAAATACCAGTTCCCGACTCAAGGACAAGGGTTGTGCACAATGTTGAAGAAGAAGTGACAGAAGAGATGCTAGAAGACATGATCTCTGTTTTGCCGTTATGGGAAGCTGGAGAACATGAACAAGTTGCAACTTTATTACAGGATATGCACTCTTTAGGAAGAAGGCAAGTTCATGCTTACATGGAAGAAGCAGAAGAGATGAAGAACTATGGACAGATCAACGGAAACGTGCCTGAATGGGTGACAGACTATTTTTATGATAAATTCAGTGAGGAATGGTAATGAAATTATTGCGGCAAGCTATAAGAAGAATCCTTCTAGAGTCTCCGGAGATGCAAGCAGATCTAGAAGAGCTCGTCTTTAATAGAGAAGATAGACCATACGAAGGGTTCGGAGATTCGGATAGCACACCGCATAGAGATTATGCGGCTGCTCAAACAGGAGACACCAGTGACAGATACAAAAAATACATTGATCTCCGGAGAGAAGTCAAAGCATTCTGGAATGAACACGCAGATCATAACTTTTGGAATAACGAAGTGGCTGCTTTGCATGATCTAGGGTATTATGGAGCTAGTATTTCAAATACATTTTATGAGGATGCAGAATTAGAAGCAGAGGCTGATTTACCATTTGCATCATTCATAAAGAAATACCCTGTTGGCCAAAGACAAAAAGATGAAATGTCTGCTTATGGATGTCTCGATAATGATCAAGAGATTACAATAAAAATGAACGATGACGACATGAGTTTGTGTGTAAAGTTAGAAGGGGTTGCCACATATGCAAGTGCGTGGGATTCATTCACAGAAAGCAGGTCTGAGGCAACAGAAAGTGACAGAGAAAGACATAAGGGTTCTGGCATGCCAAAGAGGCCAGCGGTTTCTAATACGTTTAGAAGTGGCTATGTGTTATTTGACAAAGAAGATTTAGACAAAAGAAGAGGTCAAATTGGAGAACTAGTTATAGATAATTGGACTTGGAATACAGTTTATGTAAAAGCTGATAAATTCCCTCAATGGTATATCAGAGATCTTAAAAAATTGTGTGAAGAAAACAATGCAAAATTGGTGCAAGTATGAAACTGCTACGAGAAACAATACGAAGGTTGATACTAGAATCTGCATGTGACTCTATCAATGACAAGGTTGCTGCAGCTATCAATCAAATAGTGATTCAAAAATGCATCATCAAAATCGAAAATGATGGAGATGATATGTTCATAGCAATTATTGGACAGGATGGCTCTAATTTCGAAGCAATCATAGAATTAGGTGACACATGGGCTGGCCCTATATCTTCTGAGAACGCACCTTGTCACGGTGCTTGGATTGTGTTGTGGTCTTCAGTTAACAGTTTAGACGGAAGAGGAAAAGGTGTGGGCGCACTTTTGTATGACATTGCAATCGAAACTGCAGGCTCTCGAGGCCTTACATCAGACAGAGACAGCGTTTCTGACGATGCTTTCCCGATGTGGAACTATTATTACAACAACCCTAGCATCTACGATAAAAAACTAATTGATCCTCTGAACCCTAATACTGGTGAAGGAAGATGGACAGATGACCCAAATGATGATTGTGTATCTAGATCTTGGATAAAAGCACCCGAAAAATTGGCTAGAAGTGCAAGATCAGCTTTTTTGAATGATGAATTTATGGAAGAGCATAAAGAAGAATACATGAAAAATCCTCTGAATTACGTGTATACAAAGATAGATCAGTCGCAGCCAACAATGCGGTGCCTGAAAGAGATGGAGTTGATGAAATGAAGTTAACAAAAAGACAATTAAAGCAAATCATAAGAGAAACAATAGGCCCAGTTATCCCAGATGAATTGGCGGTCGCTTTGAATGAACATGAAGAACAAGCCCAAAATTTACTTTTAAATCTTCTAGAACTGTATGTCGAAACTTATGCTGATGTTGATGGTGACACTGCACTGCAATTAGCTTCCGAAGATCTCATTGGTTTAGTTAATTCAATTATTAGCTTGCAAAAAGACTCAATTTCCAGAGACAATGGTCAGGGAGCTCATTTGATATGAAATTATTAAGGAAAACAATAAGAAGACTTATTTTAGAAGGACTAAGGTTTGATGAAGATTTAATGATCTTGAATCCAGATCATACACCCGGCCTGTTTCTTTTAGCAAAGGGAGGTTATCCTCACGATTTTTTCGACCGTGATTACTTTTATGAAAATCATTTGTTAGGCATGGTCCAATTAAAAAGACCTAACACTGACGATGCCTGTTATGGCTCAAAAGAGGTGAAAAGAGCTGCAGCTAGAAAAGGATATGGACCAACAATATATGATTGCGTGATGGAACTTACTGACTACCCTTTAATAAATGACAGAGATAGTGTGTCTCGAGATGCAAAAAATCTAATGTCCTTCTATAAAGATAATCGTCCAGACGTAGATAAATACCTTTTAGACAACGTCGATGATGATAAAACTTATCCTAGAACAAAAGATGAGTGGGACGATTGCATGCCAGGTGATTCGCAAGAATATGTTGATGGCTGGAAATGGGATAGTGGCTCAGACGAAGATGACAAATGGGAAGGAGACCCACTTTCTTATGCATACGATAAACCGGCAGGAAATAAATCGATTGAATTCAAACAGAAGGGAGATGAATTCATTGAAAAATTTCAAGTTGGCAAGATTACTTTAAGGACTTTAGGGTCCCAATTGTTTAATGAACTTTACGATTAGAGAATCAGGTGAAACTAACAGAGAAAAACTTTAACTCCCACTAAATAAAAGAGGGCAACAAAATGAAAAAACTAAGAAAAACAATAAGAAAGATACTACTAGAGAGTGTCGAAGAATACGACAAGATTATCGACGGAATACTCTATAGTGATGACCCTGAATACATCACCTCATTCATAGAGTTAGCTGAGACTTTAGGATACATCGAGGACTATCAGTCAAAGTACATTCCACCTAAGCCTGCTCGAAATATTTATGCCCCCGCTTGGCAATGGAGGTTTGATTGTGGTGCTGAGTTTGGAAAATTGCTCTCGAGCAAATGGGAGACAAACCACACGCCCGGATACAAACACCCGGACACGAATGTCACTGTGGATGCTATCCCCACAGGTGCCAATCCGGATATTTGGGGTGTGCGCCTGAGCTTTGAAGGTCCAGAGCCATACAGACGACATTGATTGTCATAGTCTATAGAGAACCCCTGCCGCTAAATAAAAGAGGACACAAATGAAAAAGAGATCATCAGTTAAAAAAATGTGTGAACATTGTCGTATTATCAACCGAAAAGGTGTTAAATACATCATCTGCATTAATGCTAGACACAAGCAAAAACAAGGATAACAATGAAACTATTAAGAGAAGCAATAAGAAGAATTATTCTCGAAGGCAGAGGTATGTTCACACATCAAGACCTTCCTCCAGAGGCTTGTATCACTGTCAAGAGAACACATTATGGTGATGGGTGGTGGATCACATACGAAGGATACCGTGTGGATGTAGGTATCTCAACCGGAGACTTGGATTCTGATTTTCGAAGGATAGAAGAGATTGTTCTAGATGAAAGAGGTCAGCCAATTTATGGTCATATAAAGATCTCAACTATCCAGACAGGCAAACGAGGTAACTGTGATGGTGCACTTAAAGTCTCGATGGTTGAAGCTTCTGATGGTTGGGGTCCTCTCTTGTATGATTGTGCGATAGAATGGGCAACAATGAAAGCAGGCGGCCTGATCCCTGATAGAGTCGCTGTTTCCGATGAAGCAAGAGAAGTGTGGGATTATTATATGAATAACAGAACTGACGTCAAAGCGAAACAACTGGATAATGAAAAAGATTCATTTGACAATGGACCTGAAGATGATTGTGACCAAGCGGTTGCAAGACAAGTGCCTGGCGGATCTGATGACTATGATGCGCCTTTAGACTTCAGTGGCGATTGGGAAGCTTCTGCATTGAGCAAGAAATACTCAAAAGCTCCAACAACGATAAGTGCACTTAAAGAAAGGTGGGTGGAATTATGAAACTGTTAAGAGAATTAGTAAGAAACATCCTTTTAGAAGGCCTTCGTTTTGAAGAAGATCTGATGATCTTAAATCACCCAAAGTCTCCAACGCTGTATCTTTTGTGTCATGCCCAGTGGGAACATTGCATGCACGGGTCAACGTTTGATAAAGAGAGATTTTTTCAACACAATGTGCTAGCAATGATTCAAGTGAAGCCACCAAAAGATCCTTGCAACGGAGCGATGGAAATCAAAAAATCTGCAGCCATTGATGGATACGGACCTACTTTATATGATTGTGTAATGGAATTAACAGATGGCATTATCAATGACCGAGATTCTGTTTCAGGTTCTGCAAAGAGTGTGATGTTTAAGTACAAAGATTCTAGGCCTGATGTTGAGAAAAAACTGCTAGATAACATCGATGACCCAAAAACTTATCCAAGAACTCCAGACACAGGCGATGATTGTATCTCAGGTGATATGACTTATTATGAAGATGGCGTTGTTTACACTGATGATCCCGGGATGGTTCGACACATGCCGAAATGGGAAGAAGATCCGTTGTCTTATTCGTACAATAAGGAGTTGTCTAAAACAGTAAAGGATTGGGAATCTTATGGAGACGAATTCATGAATAAATTAGAGGCCAACGGTGATCTTTTCTATACAGATCTTCGTAGATGGGGTCGAGAAATGTTCGACACAGCGGGGTTATGATGAAACTACTAAGAGAAACAATAAGAAAGCTAATACTAGAGGATGCTTGTGCTACACTTAATGACAAGGTGACACAAGGTATCGAAACTCTGCAGAGTCAAGGCTTGGCTGTTTCCTACGAAAAGATGTCAGACTACATCGAGGTTCTTGTTCGGAATGCGCATGGAGCAGGATTTACACTTGGGCAGATTCAAGCGATGAAAGATCCTGATTTTGGGCCCTGCTCTAATGCTTACATAGTGAAATGGGTAAGAACACATCCACAAATCAGAGGAACAGGTGTTGGTGCTTTGTTATACGATGTGTGTTTCGAGCTAGCTGGCCAAGATGGGGTCGCTGCAGACCGTATGTCTGTCTCGGATGATGCATTCAGAAGTTGGGAGTATTTCTATTATTCGAATGACTACACGAAGAAGCCACTAGACAATGAAGGTGGAGATCATACACCTGACGACCCATCCGATGATTGTCAGGCTGCAGCTTATCATCAACACTACGAAGAGAACTTCGATACTTGGGACCCTGTATTGAGCACGGCGCCAAAAGATGAATTTCAAGCAATGCCAATCAACAATGTGGTCATCAAGAAAGACACGAGTAAACCAATACTTAAATGCTTAGATAAGTCTGGGCTTTTGAGAACTACATTGACTACAAGAGGACAACGATGAAACTATTAAGAGAAACAGTAAGAAAATTAATGCTAGAACAAGAAAGCATCCAAGATCAAATGGAGCCACTTAAGAGATATGCAGAAGTTGATGGCATAGGAGCATTCGAGATGGCACGAGCATTTCCAGATTTTGCTACAGCTAATCTTGACTTCCTTGTCGAACCGATAAAAAGAAGCATTTATGATAACATATCAGACACGATCTCATCTGAACTAGAGTATCCAACAAGGCAAGAAGAAGTAATGGACCTCTGGATTGAATTTTCACCACGACCAAAGAGGTTTGAACCCGTGGATGGAATGAATCTTACTGATGCTCAAGTTGAAGAGCGGTACCAAGATGCTGTTAGCCGTGCTGAATTAGCAGAAAAAGCAATACCGGAGATCATGGATATAATCATAAATGAATTTGACCTGCTTGGGATGCAACTGCTGAATCAACCCTCTAGACCTTATCTACAAGTCAAACGCAACGGTTCGTTTAGATTTGATGAAGAATTAAGTTTCGAATGGCCAGCAAAATCAGATAGATACACTCAGCTCAGCGTTGAGATAGGCATCTGGAAAAACGAAATAACAATAGACTTCCCCTAGAACAGCAGCTCTTAAATACAAGAGGACAACGATGAAACTACTAAGAGAAACAATACGAAGGCTAATACTAGAATCTGTTGAGAACGAAGAGTTTCTAGAGTGGTGGTTCAATCGTGAAGATCGAGAAGACTACGATGATTGGAACACCTATGACTTCACAAAACACAAAGGCCAATTAGAGAACAATCCAGAAATAGTTCAATCTGACAGTATGGGTAAAGGGCCGGACCAATTTGAGATTGACAAGCTGTTTCAAGACAAGCGAGCAATTAAAAAGTATTGGAATGAGAATTGCGATAGAACTTTCTGGCAATCAGGCTTGGTGAAATTTTTTCATTCATTAGATTACTATGCAAAGCCTGACAGTTCAGATTCTCTGCAGAGAAACCAAGTAGATGAAAGTGAATTGAGAGATTTATCAGTCAGAGCATTTATGGAAGAATACAAATTGACAGGCAACAAAGATGAAATGTCAACCTATGGAGTATTCAGAGGTGAAATGCCCGTTGAGGTGGATTTAAATGGACAAGAACATATTTTCGATCTTGGAGTACTGTTAACAGGTCGAGTGACATTCGCACACAGTGGTGATGCAATGGTCGAATCTAGGTCGAAAGCGAATGCAGCAGACTACGAAAGGCATCAAAGTTCTGGGATGCCCAAAAGAATGTCCCCCTCGACACAGTACCTCAACGGTCTTCTCTTTAATGAATCAGACTGCAAAGAGTATGGCGTAGGTGAATGTATCATAGACAACTGGTCGATCGAAGCAATAGTGCACAATGAGTCATACACTCAAACTGATCCGGAGATGGTTGAAGAACTTGTAGACATAGCTGTAGAATATGGCATAGATCTGGTGACAACGGATAGCTTAATTTAGGAGAACTACAATGAAATATTCGCTAAAAGAGTCATTACTAGTAGAAACACAATTCACAACCATGAAAGAACACCCTTTGTGGATAGTATTATCAGCGCAA
>JACLAA010006368.1_pt1 | contig 15071 bp, 9 predicted proteins | sample 8027891 | NCBI WGS metagenome assembly JACLAA01 (sample SAMN15724900, study PRJNA655200) | protist metagenome | isolation source: fluorescence activated cell sorting (FACS) single amplified genomes of... | place: Spain: Blaines Bay Microbial Observatory, Mediterranean Sea | collected 2016-01-19 | reverse complement strand
GTTCCGTTCTTATCTTTCAACACCGGCGCGACCGCGCTCGACTCGATCAGCGGCACGTACGCTTTCAATTTTTGGTCGTTCTTTTTATAGTGTTCCAACAACTCATCCGCTCGAAACGATTTCGTTTGCTTCAGCGGCACGAACTCAATCTCCTCTTTCGGTTTCGCGTCGTACGTAAACGGCCCTTCAATCTTGGCCAAATCGTGCGTCCCGATGGCGACTAAACTTCGTCTTCGGCAGATATTTTGGTGCAATTTATCTTGCAGATCGATGAACGAGTTATACCTCTCTTTCGTAAACGTGACGTTCCTTAACACTGCGCAGACAATAAACGGTCGCACTAAACTCACCGTTTTATTCACTTTCACTCGCAACCTCTCCCGCCCGTTCTCGGGTTCGACCGTTCGAAACACCGGCGTCGATCGTTGCCCGCGAAAGATGTTCAACGCTCTCGCTATGCCTTCCAAACAGAGCAAATCGTATCTGTTCGCCGGGATGTCGATTTTATAAATAACCGCGTCGTTTTCTTCTTCTTCACCACCACCGTCTCCTCCCTCTTTAGTATCCCTAGTAGTCCCTAAAAACTTGCTCGACATCTCCCGTTCCGTGGTCACTTCGTCCAACTCGATGCCGAAATCAAAACACAACTCGTCAAACTCTTCCTCGGTGAACGTTTTCCCGAGCTTTTGGAACAAATCGTCTCTTTTTAAATTCACCGTCGGCATGATGATGATGATGATACGAGTAACGCGATAAAAACGATGACACTAGCGTATACACCGAATGTGTGTGTGTGTGTGTGTGTGTGTATAAGGCGGCGTTTTTTCTTTGTTGTTGCCGGAAAGAAAGCTCTACTATAATAAAGCGTGAGTGACCCTTTTTTTTATGAGACGATTTTTGTAAAGAAAAATTCAGCTAAAAAAGCAGCCTTTTGATCAAAAAAGATAACTGAAATAATAATAATACACAACGTTCTCTGAATAAGTCGTTTCTACTGTTTCGACTCTCTCATCATTATATGACGTGAATAATGGGCCCATCGATCATGATTTTCCCCTGTCGCTGCAAGAGATCTAAAAACTGGACGCACTCTTCGTTGGAAAACTCTCGACACTCGTCCGCGCGGAGAAGGCGAGCGGCTTCGACTTGCTCTTGGACTCTGTTTTCAATCATGAAACGACCGAGGAATTTAGAGAAGAGTTGGCATCGTTGGCGGTCGTATTTAGGTGGTTTTTTCATCACGTCTTCTTCTTCTTCAGAGGAGGAGGAGGAGGAGTTATCATCTTCCTCGTCGTTGTCGTCGCCGTCCGACTCCTCCGAGGAGGACGAACAGCCTTGTATTTTTGTAGCGTCGCGAACTTGCGCAGTCGTGGCGAGCGGGCCATTGCCGCGGGTGATTTCAGGAATTTCCTCGGAGTCCGACTCGTCGTCATCATCGTCGTCGTCATCGCTCGAAGAAGACTCGTCTTCATCCGAGGAGGAAAACTCCATGTCCGCGTCTAACTTATCTCGATACTTCTCGCCGCATCCGTCTAAAATTTCTCTCAAATAAATCAAATACGGTCGCATGGTATTTCCAATCACTTTCATGTCTCTTAAATCCTTCAGCACCTCTCTCAACTCTTTCGCTGGACAGGCTATCATCATCACCGATATCGCTATTCTCACGTGAAAACAATCGATTATTTTCTGTCTCATTAAATTCACCAAATTTGCCAACTGTTGCTCGGCGAACTGTTTCCACTCCTCCAACTCCTCCGGCAACGGCTTTGCATTTGGTTCCATTTCTTTCGGTTTCTGGTCGTACTTGAGCTCTTTCGGAGGATTTGGTTTCCGTTTCCCGAAGTGGAGCTCTAACACCGACATCTTCCTTTGTTCTTCTTCACCGTTATTATTACCAACACTCGTCGTTGTCGTCGTCGTCGTCGCCTCTTTGCTCGCCTCCCGCGCGGCTCTCTCCTCGTTCGCCATCTCCTCTTCCACGTCCGGTTTTTCTTCCTTATCGATACCGACAGGTGAAATCCGCTCGCTCTTCTCGCCTTTCACGTCTGTCCCTAAAATCGCTTCTTCATCGTCGTCATCGTCCTCTTCTGTCTCTTTCAACGTTGTTCTTTCTCGCGCCGTGGGCGCTGCTCTCGTCGGCGGCGTGTTCTTGTCCTCATCCTCGCCGTATGCGTCTCCCTCTTCGCTTCCTTTGCTTCTCTTCTTCTTTTCCTCTTCCCTGTCTTCTCCTTCTTCGGAAGAAAAATTCTTTCGCTTGTTTTGAGCGGCGGCAAAGGCGTTCTTCGCTTCCTTCTGTGTCTCCTCTTTTCCCTTGCTCGAAGGCGAAGACATTGGAATTTTATTGAATTCCGACAGCGTTTTTTGTTCTTGTTTCATCTGAGAGAGAGAGAGAGAGTGAGTATAAAAGAGAATAAAAGGAATAATGACGATGATCATAATGCCGTGGAAAAGCGAACGACGCTCTTCTTTTGCAGCGCGCGCGCGTAATAAAGTAAACCGACTAGAGAACCGAGATTTTGGGGGAAACGGGGCAGAGATTTTGAAATTTAAATCCGAAACGATGATGCGAAAGACACTTCTATGTGAACGCGTTTCGCGAAAAAGAGAGCTTAAACGTCTTTTCGTCGTCGTCTGAATCGTCGTCGTCCTACCTGATGATGACAGTCGTCTTCTTCTTTTTCTTCTTCAAACCCGTTGATGGTGTTGTTTGTGTTGAGTGATCGATCCATCTCAAGTCTCGTTCTGGAGGAACGTTCTGAAAAAGGAGACAAAAGTATCAAAATCCGAGGAAACTGTAAAAATACTCAAGCGTTAATGCGAGCGCTCTCAATACATTCATATATAAATAAATAGTGTTGGTCGTAGTATCAAGTGCGATGTGTTACGGCGATGGGCGATTTCGGCGAAGCGTCTTTTTCGTCGTCGTTTACGTCGTCGCCGTCCTTTTTTGCAGTTGTTTTCCCGTCGGTAGCGGCAGGGTTGAGTGTCGTCGCGCTCGTTTCTTTCGACCCGACGCCTCCTCCTCGACCCCAGTTGGCGAAGAGACTGGAAGGGGAAGGAATCGACGGTAACTGGACGTTGGCGAATACCAAGGAGGAGGAGGAGGTGGATTGAGAAGGAGGAGGGGTTGACGTGGGTGAGGTTGCCGCGCTGCTGCTGCTTTCTTTTTTGTGCTCTTTTTGTCGCTCTTCCAACTTTAAGTGCATTTTTGATTTCTCGCTTTGCATCAAACCGCACTTTTTGAGCTCCTCAGCGACGCTTTTCTTGTTCGAAGATTGGAGACATAAGACTAAAGCTTTGCGAGCGACGGCGCGGATGCGTTTTTCTTGGTCGTATTTCGCGAACAAGTCGTCCAACTCTGACGAGTTCCCTGTCCATACGGATTTGGTGAAACCCAAATTTCGACAATCGGCGTCGGCGAGAAGCGACGGAAGGTTGAACGCCAACGCTTTCTTCATCGCGGGACCACCAAAAGCGGCGGCAAGTTTGTACGATGGAATTTGCGGGACCAACTTTGCGGCGTACGAGTTTGGATCTAAACTCTTATCGATCAAGTCAGAGTCGTCGTCGCTTTTGGCAACTGCGGCGGCGACCGAGGAAGAAATTGAGGACACGTAGGACCAGACCGCCTCCTTCGCTTTTTGCGCGTTCTCTTGAGCCGCTCTGGCGGCTTCTTGCGCAGATTCGGCTGCCCTCGTGGCGGCATCGTGTGCGGATTGCGCCGCTCTGGCCGCCGCTTCTTGCGCTTTCACTTTCGCGGCCTCCGCCGTTTGCTTCGCAGACTCGGCGGTTTGGGAGAATTTCTCCGAAGCCGCGTCGCAGTACTCCTTCGCCTTAATCCCCGCCTCTGATTCCGCGAGCGATTTCGCCGAAAGCGTCGTCGTCCCCGTCGCCGAAGCGTTACCACCATCGATTTCTAGTTTCTCCTTGTGGTTGAATCTGTCCGGTAAAAACGTTTTACACGCCGCCTCGGCGACGTAGAACGTCATCGACGAGTTGACAATTTGCGTCAAATCCGCCTGCGTGAACAATAAATATCTCGGTCCGCAAATCAAAGCAGAGATGTCTCTGACGACGTACTCGTAAAAAGCGTTTCGGAAGAAACCCTTGCTCATCTGCAAAGCCTGTTTTCTCGTGATTAATCCGTCGTCCAAAGCTCGATTGAGCGATTTGCGCGTCAGTTTCTTCGCTTTTCGTTCCGCTTTCGCCACCGTTCGGTCGGCGATGGTAAACGCGTCCTTGATGGCATTTTCGGCATTTTGACGGAGCTCAGATGTGGACGTTTCAATCGCGCTCAACGCGGCGTTGACTCGTTCCGTGAAGGACGCTAATAATTTACTGCTGCTGCTGCTGCTTGTCTTCGTTTCTTCTTCTCCTTTTTCATGTTTTGTCTCATCTACTTTCGTTTTTGGAACCGGAAGCGGTATCTCCTTCTTCTTCTTCTCCTTCTTCTCCTCCGCGGATTCCTCTTCTTTTTCCTTTTCTACCTTGACAGAGGCGCGACGAACTTCGTCGTCGTCACCGCTTTCATCGCTCGCGTCATCGTCGTTGTCCTCGTCGTCGTCGTCACTTTCTTGTCTCTCCAAATCATTTTCTTCAAAAGATGCGTTCAGAACGGCCAATCCATCCGCCCCTGCGCCGAGCGCCAACGTCGTCGCGATTGTTTCCATGTTCATATATTCGCGTCCTCCGACGATGGCGAAGCACAGAGCGATGCGAAATCGGTTGGATAAATGCACCGGGTGTGCCATCAACGGACCGGGAATGGCCCAAGCGAGGATAAACGCGGCTGGATATTGCGCCACGGCGTATTTGGATACGAAATAGTGAAGCTGGTTGCGCGTAATCATCTTGTCAGACGAGGACACGTAATTCTTATCGAACTTCGCCGCCATCGCGGGTGCGCCGCTGATGACGCCAGCACCCATGCCTTCAATGGCGCGATCGAAGCACGCAGAGACTGTTTTCAACGCAACTCTCGAGTGGCTATCGATGACTTTCTTGGAAATGTCATCGTCTTTAGCCGCCACCGCAGAATCTACGGCGGTACCGTCTTTGGCCGAGGCAGCATTTTCATCATCCACTCGCTTCGTCGACGCCGTTTCCTCCTCTTTCTTCTTCTCTTCTTTTTCTTCTTCTTCTTCTTCATCTTCTCTATCTTTTTTTTTACTCTTTTTCTTTTCGAACGGAATAAAATACGCATCTTTCAGCGCGGCGAAGAAATGCACCGTCTCTCTCTCTCGTTGAAACTCGCTTCGTAGCGACTTCCCTCTTTCCTCTCTCCAATCGTCGATCCATTCCACGAGATGGTCTGGAATATCCACGTAGTACGTCGCGCTCGATTTGTTCGATTTGTTTTTGTTGTAATCCTCGGAAAGCGCGTGCACGAACGAGCTTTGGCAAAACGTCACGTTCTCTGGCGGCACGTCGATTAACTCGCACCAGTCTCTTTTCTCGACGTAGTCGTCGCCGCAGTGCGTGACGACTAAAAACACGTTGTCTTCACCGATTCGTTTGGATAATTGTCGGATAGAGATGGCGAACGGATGTAACTCTTTCAACGACGTTTCCAAATCCGGTTTCACGATACCACCTTCGAAAAGGTCTTTTTTTATGGTAATAGTAGTCTTTTTGTCTTCTCCATTTTTGTCTTCATCTTCTTCTTCGTCGTCGTCGTCGTCGCTTCCAAACGATACGCTTGGAACAGATCCATCTTTCTCTCGAAAGTCCACGACAACGATAACCGCATCCATAGACGACGACGCGACGACACCTTCGGACGTTTCCAGCACGCGCACTTCGCACGGCGCTTCGTCCTCGTCCTCGTCCTCCTCGTTTGCGCTCAACCCAACCGCCTTCCTCACCGCTCTCTCCACCTCTTCCTCGATCGCGTCGTCGTCGTTATCCACCATCCCAGTCGTTATCGTCGTATCGATTTTAAATCGTTGCACATACACGCTTGGTTTTTTTTCCGCCTTTGCCAAAAAGATGGGATTCTCGACGCGTTCGAGTGTCGCGGTTTTCGTTTCGCACTCTGGCAGAACCTCTCGAGCTAACGTGTGCACCGCGCGAAAGTCTTCTAAAAATCTCATCAGCGGGTCTTTTTTCTTCTTTCCTTTCTTCTTCTCGCGCGCGTCCAAAGCGTCCAGAATTTCCCACGCGCCGTTCCTCGTCAGCATTTCTTCTCTGGTTGGTTTTTGCCTTCGCTCTCTCATCGTCGTCATTGTCGTCGTCGTTCTTTTCTCAACGTCCTCGATGAGATGCACGTCTTCTTTCATGTTGTCTTCCATCATCGTTTCCCCATCTCTTTTCTTCTCGTTTATCTTCTTTTTATTATTATACAACGCGCTCACCGCTGCCGCTGCCAGCATTATTTCATATATGCGCGTACTGTGTGTGTAATACTACTACTACTACTACTACTAATAGTACTCTCTTCGTGCGATGAATGAATGAGAATAATATCTCTTCTCTCGCTCGCGCGGCTCTTTTTCTGTTAAAAATATATTTAGGGTTTTTTTATTAGAAGAAAACGTCTCTCGAACGATTTTTTTTAAGTGCATGCACCCACAGAATGGCCAAAAAAATAATGAATCCGAGGAATCAAAAGTTCGTTATAAAAAAAATCATCACACAACGAATACGATGAGATTGTAAATGTCGCAGCAGCAACAACAACAGGAGCAGGAGGAGGAGGAAGAAGACGACGACTGTGAGGACGAGAGAACACTCTTGGTTGATTTTCGAGAGGAAAAAGAAGAGGAGAAGCGCGTTACGAGAAGAAACCAAGTGGATGAAGTGGTCGTTTTTGGGAAGAGCTCTTCTTCTTCTTCTTCTTGGAACGATGATGACGATGATGATGATGATGATGACAACATTAACATCAAAACGCACCGATGGCGAGGCAAGTCTCCTTTGCGCGATAAATCCTCCCTGAAACATTTCGTGGAGATTTTATTGCGCTGGATAAAAGAAGAAGGAGAAGTTGAGCGTCGTCCTCGAAGTAAAAAAATTGTACTTTTGGCGGGAGGTGATGGCTGCGCTGGAGTCAAACTCTTGCGAGTGTTTCAACTGTGTTTGGGTTTACAAAAGGAAAAACGACGTCGAAAACAACATCTTCAAAAAACGACGACGACGATAGCGATGATTATCGAACACGAGAAGTTAGTTCCGGTGATGAAAACGAACGGAAACAGACAGGACTGGTTGAGAGTGAGGAATACTCATAGCGGCGGCGGTTTTGACGCGTTTGAGTGGGGATGCGGTATTATCGCGAGCGAGAAAGCGAATTTAGGATGGCGAGCAGAGGTGAAACGGTTGGCGAAAACGTTCGCGGAAAACAGTGGGATGACATTTCAAGAAGATGAAACCGCGATGACGATGGTATCTTCTTCGTCGTCTCACTTTTTTCGAGCGGCGGACGAGGAGGAAGAGGAGGAGGAGGACACTCGAGATTACTTTCCATCCGTGCACTTGCGAGTCAGAGAGCAGCTCTTGGAAGTTTCGAACGATATCTCGAACCTTTTTCGCGATAACGGAGAGAAGTATAGAAGCGACGATGGTAGTAATTCCTTCGTCGTTGTCGAATCGACGAGAGAACGCTACGATGATTTCAAAAGATGGCACTACGTGACTTCTCTTCCAACTCTTCACGGCGTGTATTTAGAAGTCGTCGGTAAAGCAGACGACGACAAGGATGATGACGAAAGAAATCTGATTGGATACGCGAGCTTTCACACGGAGCAAGCGCCGCCGCAGTTTGAAAACGTCGTCGATAATCTGAACGCCTCAAAAGTGCAACGATTTTGCGTCGTGAATCGGTTAGTCGTGAACCCAAAGTTCCGCGGGAAAGGCGTCAAAGAACTCTTGTTGAGAGCCGGGTGCGATTTATACCACGCGAAAGGTATCCCGTGTCGAATAACTACATCGGCGTACACTGCAAAAGTGAGTTTGGACGCGTGCAAACTGCTCGCGTTCGAAAGGTTCAAATCGAGAAAAGATACCGGGAAAGAGCGATCGAGCGGCAAACGCAAAATTGTAGTGAACGTTCCAACATCCACTCAAAAATGCAAAGAAGCAGACGACGACAACGACGAGAAGAAGGAGAGAGAAGTCAAGAGAGACGTTCTGAGAACGTTAAACGCACTCACGCCGGACTCGTGCGCAAAGCTCACGCCAAAGCTTCGAGAAACCTTCGACGCGCTTTCTGAAAACGACTTAACGTACGTCTCTGGGTATGTAATATCTTTAGCGAGACTCGCGCCTCAGCTTCGGAAGCTATTGGCAGATGCTGTTTTAGGGACTCGACTTGAAAATCTCGTTCGCAAAGACGCGCAAAAAGAAATCGAAAAACTTTCCACCTCTTCTTCTTTTCATCTCAGCGAAGAAGAAGTCTCGGCGCGAGTGCGATTTTTGAACGCGTTCGTGAGCGAAATGAATTCCGAGAAGAATGCTGCTCGCTATTTGGGCGCCAAAGATTCTGCTTTAGCTATGACCAGGCAAGATGTGTTTACCGCGGCGAAAAGAGACATGAGCGCTTTACGCATTGTCGAGGAAGATTCAAATATATTTGCAGACGTGAAACGAGGTCAACGCTCGGGATGGAGTTACATCTATATCGGCAATCCCGTCACGCGAAGAATTGACGGGAAAAACTTTACATTCGACGGCGAAACGAATAGATTTATTTCTAGTAGTAATATGTTAGAATGCAACTAAAACTTAGCATGCGCGCACTCTGGCATCTCACCGCGCTAAACCTGCTTCTAGATCAAACAGCATAATTGCTCCGCTTTCCACGTTTGCGATTTTTATCTTGACATTCTTCGAGCGTTTCCACAAGAGTTCCGCTTCTTCGCCATGCGGCGGTCTCTCGGAACATACCGCGATTCGAAAGTCCGGTTCGCCCGGGCCTGATTTCTTGAAATTTCCATTCGGTCGCCACACGTCAAAGGTTGGCCATTTACCCCCACCTTCGCGCATTTTCATCAATTCTTGCTTTTCTTTCTCGCGTCGAAGCTTTTCTTTCTCCTTTTCTCGCTTTCTTCTTTCCTCTAGCTTGACTTTTTGCGTCTGAGCGTACGAAGCGTGGATTTCCGGACCTAACCACGGGTGGTGTTTTGAACCGGACCAATGAATCCACCGGCGAGTGCCCGGATGATGAACAATCTCTACCGCTTCGTCGTTGTCTATTTCTACTTTTTCTTCCATCGCTGCGTCTGCGTCTTTTTCCTTGATCTCAGTGATTATGGTATGATTGTCGAGTTCCATTTTACCGTCGTCGTCGTCGTCGTCGTCGTCGTCGTTGTTGTTGTTGTTGTTGTTGTTATCAACCCCTTTAAACACCCACTCCCCTTCCCCAGCCATTATCCGATGAACGTACGTCTCATTTTCTCTCTTCTTCCTCGCGTTCGCTTTTACTCGCTCAGGCACAACCCACGGCGCCCCGAATCTTCTCGCCACGTACCCAATCCTACACAACTGCGCGTACGTCACGTACGTCTCCATCGACACCCCGCACTCCTCCAACATCTCGTGTATGCTCTTCACCGACGCCGGTTCTAAACCTTTACCTCGAGCTTGCCAAAACAAACACACCCGTTCCGTTTCCACTAAGAACGCGACTTCCTCGGGGAACAAATATACCGCCCCTCCACCGTTATCTGCGGACGACGCAATCGTCGTCGTCGTCACCGTCGCCGCATTCGCCCCCGTCTCCGTCGACGCCCCGCTCGACGCCGCCGCGGAATACCCAAACTTGGACAAAGACTTCCCTTTCTGTTTCACCACTTTCGCCAGTTTCAACTTCTCGTCCCATATCGCCACCGCGATGTTATTCGTCGACGCTTTCCGTTCTCTCGACCACGCGGAGACGAGCAGATCGAACTGTTCCTTGGACTGTTCGGTCGTTTTCACTCTCAGCTCTTCTCTCGTGGGTAACTTCGCGTCTGGTTTCTCGCGTTCGAGAAGTTCGGAATATTTCGTCGCTTTGGCGCCGCCTCTTTTGAATAAATGCGAAGAGGAGGACGATGCGGTATTCGTAGTCGAAGGCGTCGTCGTGAAGTCGATGGTATCGAACCTTCTTTTCTTTTCAGCTGTCGTCGTACTCGTATTCGGAATAAAAGCATCGTCGCTCGTCATCTCTCTCTCTCTCTCTCTCTCTCTCTTGCGAATACAAAACGTATAACAACGACCGGCAAAAGGGCTCCCTCTCTCCTCTCTCTCTTTATGCGTCTTTAATAACAGAACAAAAACAACAAAAACAAAAACAGATCGAGTTGTTCTTCTCTTTTTCCGACCCCAACAGTCTCATTCCAATACTATTAAAGCGAGTTTGTTAGACATAATAATAAGAGAGAGATTTAACGCTTTTTGTGCGGTCTAGACTTTCCCCAAACCGTCAGATAAAAGTTGTGGAAAAAGAAGTAGAGATGTCTTCTTCTTCGTCCGGTGGTGGTGTCCATCACGTTCGGACGCGCTCGTCGGATTCGTCCACGCCATCGCCGACGTCGTCATCTAAAAATAGCACCATTTTCAGTCATAGTAATAGTAAAGAACAACAACAACAACAAAACGGGGAGACCATTCTCATCATCAACAAAGCCGGAACGAATACGAATTCGAGAGGCCAGATGCGAAAGTCCGCGTCGATGCTCCAGTTCAGCGAACACGCGATCAACCAAGTGCAAGGGTTGAGCAAAAGAGGTCTGGAGCTACCGGTCACGCCGAGGTTACAGAGGAGACGATACAGGTACGTTTACGACTTGATAGTATTCTTTTTATTCTCGTACGAGAAAAGATATCCGTTTGTGGATATAATGGAAGGATTATGAACGCGCTTTACTAACTCTTCTCTCTGCTCTCTTTCAATCACGCGACGCACGCAAAAACACATTAGGGGGATATTCTGCATGAGCTTCATCCTCAGCGTGCTCTTTTATCTCTACTTATCCGCGATCGTTGCCGCACACAATAAGCACAGGAAAGTCCTTCCTTACATTGGGAGCGAGACGAAGCACATTTACAAGGAAGGCGAGGGGTTCTTTTCGCGCGTGATGTTTGGGAAGAAAAAAAGGCGAGGGGCGAATGGTGGTGGGAGTGGTGGTGATGGTGATGGGATCGATCACGTTTCGTCGTCGTCTTCTCATCCTCACCACGCTCGTCATCACGACGAGTACGATCGAGAGGATATGGAGTTGGAGTTAGAGAACGAGGATTCAAACGTAGCGAGGATGTTTTATCATCATTAGTTTATATAGAGCGAGAACGTAATAATAATAATAATAATGAAATAATAATGCGAACTTTACTTTGTGGTAGTGTATGCTCTCTTGCGTAGTGTGTGTGTGTGTGTGTGTGTGTGTGTGTTCATTACATTGTCTGTTAGATTTGTGTTTTTCTTCTCTTTCTTTCTCGTGTATGTATTTACGCGTTCAACGCGCGCTTCTCTCGTTCGTCGATGCGCGTTCTCTCTCACGCGGCGAAATCGGAGTCGGTGCTGTACGCGTCGGACTCGTCGTCTTCGCAAAAAGAGTTGTCTTCGTCGACGTTTACTACGTTGATTGATGGTGGTGGCGGTGCAGAAACAACGTGAGGTGGTACGACTGCTAATAACTCGTTCGTTATTGGATCAAACTTTAATGAAGGAGGGTTCGCGTAGTAGTCGTAGTACGAGGAAGAGGAATAGTGCTGTTGTTGTTCGCTATCTTGCCGCACTCGGTGCTGGCGGTTCTGTTGGTGATAGGAACGCCGTTCCGGGGAGGATGAAGTGGACATGCGTCTCGATTGCGAAGAAGTTGTAGACGTGCGCTGTTGATGTTGTTGTTGTTGTTGTTGTTGCGAAGAAGAAGAAAACGTGAAAGTGCGCTTCACTTCTTTCGCTTTCGTTTTTACGCGAAACGTCGTTTTCGTCATTACGCTCGCGTATTCGCGGATGGAGACGTGAACTTCCTTCATATATGGCATCGCGTCGTCGTCAGTGGACGAAAATCCAACTCCTCCAGATTTTTTCGATTGTAAGTACAAGGTGCCTTCGACGATATCAGCCACTAGCGCGACGCACCTGGCCACATCTGTTAACGAAGTGCTCTCGATCAACAGAAAGCGTTCGGCCATGTTCGTCGCCGCCTTGAATACGCGCTCGTCCTTATTCAAAAAAACGTCCCCTACATCCACAACCTCGCTCGCCATATTCAAAGAGCAACCGGTCATGTGTCGTAAGAACTCGATGTGTGCGCCTTGTTTCCCGATAATTAAAGCAACTTTGGCGTCCGGGATTCGCACTGTCGCCGTCGAGAGCGTTCCGAAGAACCTCGACGCGTCTCGTTCGTACGGGGGAGGTGTTTTTCGATGCTTCGTCGTCATCGTCGTCGTCATCGCCGTCGCGTGATGGCGGTTAAACGAGCATTCCTCTACCTCGCCGTTGTCGTCGTTCTCTTCGTCTTCCGTGGATATAATATCTTCTTCTCCGCTCGAATACGAATCTTCGTCCTCGTCCTCTTCTCCCGTTTTCCTCGTCCACCCCAAAAACGCCTTCTCGAGCGGGCGCAGCAGCTTTTCACCATCTCCCGCTCTCGAAACGGATACCGATCGTCGTCCGTACGTCTCTTTCCTTCCATCTTTTTCGGTCGTCGTCTTCTCGTCGATAATCTTCCCATCTGAGATGCTTTCGATGATTTTCGCCGCTTCTTTGCACATTTGCGCCGTACCAGTCAAGACGACTTTTACTCTTTCTTCTTTTCCTTTTCCTTCTTTTCCTTCTTCTTCTTCTTCATCTCGCAAGATAGAGACGCTCGCTCCGGTTCTTCTCTCGATGTCAAATATCGTTCTCCCGCGAAGACCGACGACGACGCCTACCTTCGACCGGTGGACGAGCGTGTGCGTGCACGCACACGATCGCTTCTTGAACATAACTGTGTGGTTGTTGTTCTTTCGGAGGCGTCGAAAACTCTTCGTCGTCGTCTTCGTAAAAAACCTCGTCCTCGTTCTTCGTCCTCGTAAAACTCGTCTTCTTCTCCTCCTCCTCGTAAAACTCCTCGTAACTTTTGTTCTTGGCCACCATGAGAAGAAAACGATGATGATTTAAATCACTTTAAAGTTGTTCTCGATAACGTTTTTGAGCAGCGCGGTTGGGGTTCGTCCTCGGGTGTCGTCGTCGTCGTTAAACGCGCGAAGAAGGTAAAGAAGGAGAAGAAAATACGCGAAGTGTTTTTGAGGAAAAATTCAAAAAAAACGAGGGAATGAACTTTTTTTTCCGAAGAGCAAACACCTAATAGATGTGCTGTTACGAAAACAGTTAAAGACAACTGTTGTAAGACAATTTGAACTACGTTTATATATATACATATACATATACACACACCTACACACGCAATACTACTACTTTTAAAAAAAGTACCGCCGAGACGTCTTCGAATCGTCTGCAAAAGCGTACACGCTGGCAATCATTTCATCCGCCAACTCTTGGAAATCAAACGCCGGGGTTACGCGAGCGTTCTCTCGGTCGCCGCCCCATTTGATAGCGTAGCCGATGCCGACGTTTTGGGCGCCGAAGATGTCGTTGACGTCGGAATCGCCGACGTGTACGACGCTTTTGAAGTCATTTTTGTCGGTGATATCGATGGCGGCTAAGGAGCGTTTGAACGCGTTCGGGTGAGGTTTCTCGAAACCGCCGACGGCGGAGCAGTAGACCGCGTCGACTTCGTCGATGATGTTTAATTTTTCTAAGATGTTCGGTAAGCGGTCGTCCCAGTTGCTGGTGACGACGACTTTGATGCCTCGCGAACGCAAGCGACGGAAGGCATCGATGGCACCTGGGGCGACGGCCCAATTTTCGGGTTGTTCGTAAAATTTCATGAGCGCGTCGAGACACTCGTTGCCTCGTTTTAAAGAGTCTTCGTTAGACGCGTCGACGTTTAGTGCGGCAAAGACGCATTTTTTCCAAAACGATTCGCGTCCGTCGCCGACGTACCGCAATTCGTTTTCGCTCAGAGGCGTGGAAAAGACGCTTTTAAACGCTTTCTTGGCAGATTCGGGCGTGACGTCGGAAAAGCCATACGTTTTGGCGTGATCGGCGTAGACGTCGTGGACCGCTCTCGCCGGCGTGACGAGAACACCACCGGCATCCACTGATAAGGCTTTAAACGCGACATTCTTTCTGTACGCTTCTTTTAAAATCGGTTGTTTAATCGACGAACACTCCACGTCGTAAGGGTACAAACTTTCCAACTTTTCGATTTCTTTCTGGATGATCGAGTGCGTGAGCTCCAAGTGTAAATCGATATCGATCGACGCCGCCATGCCGCAGACGTTCGGGACGCCCGGCATGTCGCAATCGTAATTATATCGTCGACCAACGGTATCGGTGACTGCACCGCCGACGGATCTTAACAGCGCCTCTCCGGCGCACGTGTCCCATTTTTTACTCGCTTTCCGTAACAGCATCGCCGAGTGCGCTCTGCCTTCCAGCAAACACAAATAGTGGTACCCAGTCGCGGAAACTAAGACGGCGACTTCCGATTTTGTTTGTTCCATGACCGGCGCTTGGCGCTCGTCGCGTATGTTTCTGTTCAAGCAAACAACGTGCGGCCCTGTTGGAGGCATTACGAGTTTATTTTGCGTCTCGTCCACTCGAAGACCTTTACACCCGGCGCCGGGGCCGCCCCAGACGACTCTGCCCAAATTTTCTAAATGTTTCGAATCGTTAACGTTGGCGTTCCAACCAAAAAACGGTTGCCCAATAATCCCAGCTACTGGGACGCCATCTACGGCGACACCAAGTAAGACCGTCACTGCCGGTCTTTCCCCGTTCGCGTATTCGTTCGTTCCGTCTAAAGGATCTACGTACACGTTCACTCTGGAAATGTCAATCTCCCCGGACGCAATCGCCGGCGGCCATTTCGCCTCCAAAACTTCTTTTAAGATATCTTTATCTACGTAATGGTTCCCTTCTTCTTTCCTCATCATCTCCTCTTCCTCATCGAACGAGGCAAAACACGTCGAGTCGTCGCACTCCGCCTCGCCTTCTAACGCGTTTTCGTACGATTCCTCGCCGACGACGCGCAAGCTCC
>JACLAA010006052.1_pt1 | contig 15148 bp, 7 predicted proteins | sample 8027891 | NCBI WGS metagenome assembly JACLAA01 (sample SAMN15724900, study PRJNA655200) | protist metagenome | isolation source: fluorescence activated cell sorting (FACS) single amplified genomes of... | place: Spain: Blaines Bay Microbial Observatory, Mediterranean Sea | collected 2016-01-19 | reverse complement strand
GTATCATCGATTCAGTTGATCCGCACAATCAACAACGCTTCGAAACAGAATTCGGACGACGAAAGCAGTGCACAACTTGAAGATAAAATATTCGCGCTGATGGACGCGCTCGAGCGAGAGCAAGAAGATGTTGAGAAAGATTTGGGTTTAGTGGGTGGCACGTTTTCGTTGTTGTTCACGGGAGGCGCGACGGACGCGAGCGAGAAGGAACGGAAGCAGAAAGAAGGAAAGATTGGAAGTTTCGTGACGAAAGTGACCGGGTCGTCGTCGTCTGCGAGGAAAAAGAAGACGAAGTCCTCTTCTTCTTCTTCTTCTAATTCGAAAAACTTTCAAATCATCGACCTCGAGAACGAGCGGGTTGAAAACCGGGCAGATTTGCTCGTATTCAATCGCGTTCCGATTTCGGTACGAATATTCGGAAGTTGCGTCAGAACTACGGGAGACGATGGTAGTAATAATAGCGCGAGCTCCTCGGCGGCGGCTTCTCTCGCTCCGTCGGCGACGCGTCCGAGATTCTCGGTCTGTTTCACGCACGCGAAGATTGAAGTCTTTGGCAAAGAAAGAGTTCGCGTTCCTCTGGAACGTTTCAACGCTCGCGGTTGGATTGACGTCACCTACGTGGACGATTTGATCAGACTCGGCGTCGGCGATAAAGGAAGTCGCTTCGTCACCGCTCGACTCAAAAAGAGCGAACAAAGAAACAATCCCGAGTAGAAGAGATGTACTTCTACTCCACGTTTTTACAAAGATGCGCGAAGCGGCAAAGCGCTCTCGCTCTCTCGCGCGAAAGAGAGAAAGTCGGAGGATCCCACGACGACGAACTCAGACCGAAACGCGGTGACAGACGATGATGCGCGCTTTTTGGTCGCTTTTGAATAGTAACAGCAGCGTGTATAATTAGATAGATGCCAGATGTAATTAGAGAAAATTAGAGCGTAGTTTAGAGCAATTTTTCGAGTCAAATATTCGCCACAAACGAACGCTTTTGAGATGATGATGGACGAGGATCGCGCAAAAGACGACGACGATTCAGAAGGAAACTTCGACGACGTGAACGAGGACAAAAACGACGGCGATCGATTCTTCTGCAAAAATCCAACCGAACGATGGGCGGACGTCGACCCGCTCTGCGCTCGAGCCGGCTCGGGAATCTTCACCGATGTTGATGACTTTGACGGAGAGGGAGATGGTTTTTCCCCGGACCCGTCGTTACTCTCCTTGGTCCGGGAGAACATAAAAGTCCTCGTCGTCGGCGCCGGAGGTTTGGGGTGCGAACTGCTGAAAGATTTAACCTTGTCCGGGTTTAAACACATCGACGTGATCGATATGGACACCATCGACGTGAGCAACTTAAATCGACAGTTTTTGTTCACCGAGGAGGACGTGGGTGAGCCAAAGGCGACGAGAGCGGCGCGAGCGGTGAATCGGAGAGTACGAGGCGCGAAAGTTACGGGGCATTATAAAAGAATAGAAGATATGGAGGATAATTGGTACAGGCAGTTTCACGTGGTCGTGATGGGTTTAGATTCGATCGAAGCGAGGAGGTACATAAACAAAGTGTACTGCTCGTTTTTAGAGTTTGAGAGAGAGTCCGGCGAGGCGAGGGAAGGGACGTGGACGCCTTTGATTGATGGAGGGACGGAAGGGTTTAAAGGGCACGCGAGGGTGATTATTCCCGGGAAGACGCCGTGTTTTGAGTGCACGACTTGGTTGTTTCCTCCGCAGACGACGTTTCCTTTGTGTACGATTGCGGAGACGCCGAGGAGCGCGGCACACTGCATAGAACACGCGAAGATTGTGCAGTTTCCGGAGGAGTATACGGACGAAAAAGAAGGAGGAGTAAAAGGCGGCAGCGGAGGAGGAGTAACGTTCGATGGCGATAATCCAGATCACGTGACGTGGGTGTACAAGCGCGCGTTGAAACGCGCGGAATCGTTTGGGATTCCCGGCGTGACGTACAATCACACGTTGGGCGTGGTGAAAAATATCGTTCCCGCGATTCCGAGCACGAACGCCATCGTTTCCGCGTACTGCGCGTTCGAGGCGTTTAAAATCGCCACCGGGTGTTTGAAATCCATGGACAATTACGTCATGTACGCTGGATCGGACAAAGTGTACCAAAACTTGATGAAATTGTACAAAGACGAGGGATGTTCGCAGTGCGGTCGAGGTTTGTTCGTTCAGCGCGTGTTTGATTTAGAAGAGGCAACTTTAGCGGACGTCTTGGACGCGATTGAAAGCGAACACGAAAATACGTTCGGGAAAAGAGAGAAGGAAAAAGAGGAGGACAACGTGAAGAAGAAGGACAATAAAGAAGGAGATAAAAAAGAAAAAGACGACATGATGGACACCGCCAAAGGCATCACCGGCGTCTCTAGCGACGGCGCGACGGTTTGGATGGGCGGCGTTTTAGCGTCGCAATACGAAGAAAATCTCTCAAAACTTGCCTCGGACGTGTTTTCGGTGACGATTGTAGCCAACGACGACGAAGAGGAAAAGGACGACGACGAGAGTACTCGTAATAAGAAGACCGTCGTCGAGAAAACAATCCACGTCAACTCCGCAAAGTTACCCTCGCCTCTGCGCGTCGGTTTAGTTTTTGAGGCGAAAAGTAGAACGCGTCGTAAAACAAGCAAAGAGGGAAAGGAAAGAGAGAGAGAGAGAGAGGAGGTGAGGACAGATACAGCAACAGAGAGAGAGAGACATCGCGTTTAACGCAACGCGTATAAAATTGTACATCAAAGCAGTAATAGAGAAAAAATCCAAAGCATGCAGACCAAAAAAAAAAAACCAAAGCAGACGCGGCAAAGAAAAATTCGAAACGCGCTCTTTTATTTATTTATTACGATGAAGGTCCTCCGCGCAAACGCGACGAACATCAATACTCACGGAGCGGAGAAGAAAAAGCACGTCCTCTCGCTCCTCCTAATCGAATAAAAAAGAGAGAGTCTCAATCGTCTCTCTCGTCTCTCTGAAAATGCGCAACTCTCATGTATCGTCTAGGGAAGAAAAAGAAGCGCGGGAGACGATTCTGCAAAACGCATCGCTGAAACCGCTGCGATATTATCACGCGGACGAAGAGAAAGCGAATAATAATAATAAAGAGAGTGGAAGTGGTTCTTTTTCCGACGACGACGAGAAAGAGGGGTTGGGGTTGTTACCGCCGATATCGCCTCGGGTGTTCGTGGGCGCCAAAGATCTGCGATTTAAGGAGACGGATTGGCGGAGATTCGGGGTGTTGCACTTGTTGGCGTGCGCGTTGGCGACCATATGTACCTTGGGGGTGTACGGTATTCTGCAGCAACGAATAATGACCATGCCGTACGGCGGCGACGACGCGAGCGAAGGAGGAGACATTTTTACGAGCTCTATCTTTTTGGTGTTTAGTAATCGAGCGTGTTCGCTCCTCCTCGGCTTGGTCGCGTTGGCGTATACGAAACCGGAGAGGGTGAGTTTGTTCAGTCGGGAGTGGTGGTGGCCGCACTCGAGTATGGAGAATTACATGTACGTGGCGAGTTCGAATTTAGTGAGCACTTTGTGTCAGTACGAGGTTCTGAAGTATTTGAGTTTTGCGCTTAGTACTTTGGCGAAAGCGGCGAAGATTTTACCGACCATGCTGTGGGGGTACATTTTACACGGGAAACGATTTCAGTCGAGCCAGTATTTGTCGGCGATTATTGTGACCACGGGTTGCTTTGTGTTTGTGTTTAATTCATCGGTTGTTACGCGTTCGTCTCAGTCGTCTTCCTCGACGGCATCGTCGTCATCGCAGTTGCTACCGCAAGCGTTCAAGGCGGTGTATGATGATAATTATGACTCGATAACCATCGGCGTGGGCATATTGCTCGTCTACCTCGCCGCGGACGGATTCACGAGCTCGTTTCAGCAAAGGCTGTTTCGAGTGCAGAAAACGTCCTTGTTCGATCAGATGTTTTGGATGTGCGTTTTTGGTACCATATTTAGCGGCGTTTGGTTGGTTTGTTCCGGGCAATTGATGTACAGCCTCACTTTTCTTCGCCGGCACCGAAAAATTTGCCAGGACATTGCGATTTTATCCTTATGTTCCGCGCTCTCCCAAATTGCAATCACGTACACCATTCGTGCTTTTGGTGCGGTGACGTTAGCATCTATAGTGACCGTTCGTCAAGTCGTCTCGATTGTGTTGAACTCGATCGTGTATCACGAAAAGTTGGTGCCTTTACAATGGTTCGGCATGGGTTTGATCGTCCTTCCAACCTTGTTCGGCGGCGATTGGTACAGGAAAGAGTTGGAGCGCGGCGATAGGTCGCACTCTACCTGGGATTTGAAGAAACTCTCCACGGATCCAGTCGCTTCAGAGAAGAAACCGGATGGAAGAGAGCACTTTTATCGCGTCCCGACTTTTCAAACTTTTTCTTTCGCCGCCAAAGGTGCTGCGCCCTCGACGCGCGAGCGAGACGATGAAAATGGATGACGACAAACGCAAACGAGTAGTTTTGTGCGCATAGAAAGAGCACCACGCATTTAGTAGTACCAGCATAGATTTAGTTTTGTATAATGTAATATAATAATAATAGAGGTCGTTGTAGTTAGTGTTACCAGTAGATTTCGTTTTCTATGATGTACTAATACTAGTACCAGTCACTCTTTTTAATTTAACAACCCGGGGGCCTTAAACGGGTATTATTACAGCACGCGACTCATCTCAGACTCCCAACAACAGTTCTGAATACAAAAATCATCAGAACCACTTCCCATGTCGCGCGACAACCTGATTTACCTGTCGTCTCCTTCTCCTCCGTCTCGGAATACGAATAAGACTACACCTCGATCTGAATATCTTCTTTTCGTATCTTTCTCTCACCGACCTCACTTATATTCCCTTTTATATAGCATGTCTACGCTTTCGGAAAACACGCGCGATCGCGCGCGCGAGAACAACAAAACGACGAGAGCAGTTTTGCACCGTCTCCCTTTACTCTTTTTCGTTTCTTTCGTCTTCATTTTCGTCTCGAGTTCGGCCACCACCGTCGCGGCGTCGTCGTCGTACGAGTCGCGTCTTTTGGAGAAATGGAAAGGGACCGAGGAGTTTGCGAAAGCGGAAAAGCAAGCGAAAGCGCTCGTGGAACGCGTTCAATCGTCGTTAAAAGAAGGAGGAGGAAAGGAGAAGATGACGACGACGACGATTTCTAAACAGCGCGAAACGAAAGCTGCGATCGCGACGCACTCGAACATGTGCGTCGCCAGACGATACATTGATCTGTGCGAGGGAAAGACGAATGAAGGCGAGTGCATGGCGGAGCCGGCGTGCTTTTGGGACGATACGCAAACGACGCCAACGTGCACGAATTCGGTTGCGGTCCCCACTGAGATGGGTATTGAGATGGGTGCAGCAGCAATGGTGCTCTTGCCCGTGCTCACGTGCGGACTTGGTGGTCTGGGAGGCGAGGCGGCATGCACCGCCCTGGCCGCCGACGGCTTGGGGTGCGTGTGGACCGCGGCGGACAGCGCGTGCGAGGCTGATATGACGGAAAGCGCGCTGACAACCATGTTTGGCGATTCGTTCCTCGCAAAGCTCGTCGCGCAAAATTTTCAATGCGGTGAAATTACGAGCGAAGTAGCATGTGTTGATGCCTGCGCTTGGGACGCGACGTTCAGCTCGTGCGGCTCCCGAACGGATTTGAAGACTTCGTTGTACAGTTCGTATTGCGACACGGACACGAAAACGCAAGTTGATACTACCGATTATTGCGAAGTTCTTGGCGCGGAAAAAACGTGCTCGACGTTAACGAGCGATAGCGCGTGTTCTGCGAGCTCCGTGTGTATGTACGACGGAACTTCTTGCTCGGCGAGTATAGATATATTGTTTAAATCGTTGGCAGTCACGTTCGGCGGCAAACTCGCAACGCACGTCGACTTGATGACGTGCGCTAAAGCTACAAGCGAAACCAATTGTGCGGAGCTTTCGAACTGCGAAGTTTTATCCTCGAATGGTGAACCGACGTGCGTTCCAACCGACGCGGCGTACGACGCCGCGTTGCCTACCAACGCGTTTTTAGCCGACATGGAAAAAAATTGGTACATATGCAGCATGCACGACTCCTCCTCATCGTGCGCAACCGACAGCAAATGCGTGTGGAACTGCGACGATCTCGATTGCACCCCGAATCCAAACAGCATCGAAGCGACGTGCGCAGGTGTCGCGAAACCGTACGCGATCTCTACGGGCTGCGATAGCGGCATCTCGCTCGACAGCGCCGCCGGCGCCCTTCTTCGCCGGGACGGTCTTCGCCTCGCCGTGACCACCGCGTTTGTTCTTCTTCTTCCTCTTCTTCTTCTTCCGTAAGAAAGAGAGAAAGAAAGAAAAGAAAAGAAAAGAGAGAGAGAAAGAGTACATATGATGATGCGCTCCTCCCGGTTGTATTTTGTTGCCTTCTTCCGAACAACGGGGGCCAACGTGTTTCTTCTTTAAGTTTTATTTATAATTTAAGAATAAGTAAAAAAGTCCATCAAACATTCTTTTCCGCGTACAAATTAAATTATATTGCGACGTGTCACAACAATTAAGTGCCACACCGTCAAATCGTTTTCCTCAAAATACGTCCATTCGTTTTCCGTACTTTATTCTTACTCTCATTCTTACCCTCTCTCTCTCTCTCTCTCTCTCTTTCGGTTTTAGTGGTAGTATTGTGAGTATTATTCGTTTTATCATCATCGCATCATCGAGCTATTTTTGCCGCTTTCTCGGAGGATTCTGAGATGCTTTTCCTTCTCAAATGCATCAACGAAGAGTGCGGCAAAATCGCGCCGAGAGATGCGAGTTGGAGAAAATCAAAAGTCATCCTCAACGCGGACATTTGTAAGAAGTGCTTCGACGTAGAGGTGAGGGCGTTGAGACCCGACGACGATTCAGACGATTTAGACGAGGAGGAAGAAACGAAGGGCAATGAGAACAACAACAACAACAACAACAACAAAACGGATAAATCGGAGGCCGTGCACGACCTAAACAAAGAAAGAGCCAAAGCGAAAAGCGAAAAGCGAAAAGAAATAGCCAAATTAGGAATGAAATCGTGCGCCGCGTGCGCTTCGAAGGAAACCACCGCGGGTTGGTATCGCTCGCACGTCAAAAAAGGAGTGTATTTGTGCCATCGATGTTACTATCGCGAACGGACGATGTTGAGCATAAAAGTGTGCGTGGCGTGTTCCACCGATCGAACGAGCGGGAGTTGGTTGAAGAGTAAAACCGTCCAAGGCGGATATTTGTGCGTGAATTGTTATTACAAAGAGCTGGTGGCGTTGAGTGGGAAGCACTGCGGAACGTGCGAAAGTAAAACGACGAGCTCGATATGGTACAATGATAAAGAGCGCACTGGAAAATACTTGTGCGCAAAGTGCTACGCGAGGCAGTGGAAGAAGATAAAGGAAAGGAGAAAAATAGAGGCGGAAGAAGCGAAGAAGATACAAGAACAAGAACAAAAGCAAGAACAACACGAACGCGAACACGAACGCGAACATGAACAACAACAACCGAGAAAAAAGAGAGTGAGAGAATGAGAACACATACAAGACAAAGCTGATGACGACTGTCGTCAGACTTTACAAAATCAACTCATGTACGAAACAAACAACCACTGTACAAACAAAACATCAACCAGAGAGTGTAACTTTTAGAATTGTATACAGTAATTGTACTACAAATACATAAAATGAACGCCTATCTTTGTTTTTAAGATTTCGTCGTGAACAGTTCTCCTTTCACCCCGTCTGGATTATACCGAACGCTTCCCTTCATGTGGCAACACCAGTAATCCGGTATCACGCTGCTCTCAGGTTTGGCAACCGATTCGATCGTCGTTCCGAGCATCGTATCAAAGTGCAAAAATTTCTTAGAGTTCGCTTCGCCTTCGAGCATTTGCTCCAAAGCCTCTAAATTCTCCGCTGGATTCTCCAACGAGACAACCGTATTTGCGTTTTGAATGGCTACGTTTTGACTCGGGTCGCACGCTTCTACTTTACCATCGTTGCCGCTGTCGTACGCGTCGTGATGTTCGAAGCACCTCCGTAAGGAGATTTTTGTTTTGTCGTCCGCGTTGTGTCGCGTTGTCGGTATGATTTCCATAGGAATCGTTCGCGATTTCTTGAACGCCTCGTTCGTTCTTTTCCCATTTACGACGACTCGAGCAGAAGAATCCGGCGACACGGCACCTTTCGGCATTTGCGGGTGCGCCAAAAAAGAACGTTCCCGAAATTTACCTTTATTTCGCCACTGCTCGACGTTGATGACGTGATCTTGCGGACAAATGAACGGAAGCTGTAAATGCGAACCGGGGAATCGACCGTAGTGCGGGAACCACACTCGATCGATGCCGCAAAGGATCGGCGGTATGATCAAAATGCGATCGAGATGTTTTGCGATCGCAAGCGCTTCATTAATTTGTGCCAGCTGAAAATTCACCAAACGTTCATTTTCCGTGAGCACTTTCTCTTCTTTCGTTGGAATGCTCGGAAACTTGCTATCTCTCTCAGGCCAGCCGCGCTCGACGAATATATCGAATCCACCGCGAACGGTTCTCTTGTCGCCGTCGATGTAGTCATTTCTACCTTCACTACTAGCCTCGAAACTATCACTACTATTATTATTGTTACCCCCGCTCTCGGTACTACTACGAAAGAAATCTCTCTCTACTCTCGGCGTAAAACTCATAAACTTCCCTCGAAAGTATTCCTCCTCCTCTCCCATCCAAGCGTTTGCTTCTCGCATTCGATTTCTCTTCCCCGGCGTCCCGCCGTATTGGAACGTCGCGTGTACAGCGTATGCGTTCTTCCTTTCTCTCTCGTGTAACCTCTGCACGTAATACGTGTGTCCGTTCGCAAATAAACTTACCGGCAGCGCCCCCATCTTCACTCGCATCTTCTTGTTCTCGTCCCCGTACGCTTCTTGCACTCCACTCCCATCCACTTGCGTCTGGCACCCTCCATTCAAACTCTTCAAATCGTTAAACGCGCTTTGGTCCCACAGGTTATCGTCCTTTTCGATCCTATCCACCCACTCTGTCGTTAACTCCTGATTCCCGCGACTCGCTAAAAACCACATGATCCCAATATTACTCGCCGCGTGGCAAATGTGAAACTCCAACCCTTCCCCATCTACCATAAACTTCTTCTGTTTTAAACTTTCAATCATCGTCTCCGACCTCAATTGATCCGAAGACACTAAAACATCCGCCACTGGGTATCGCTTAAAAAACGGCAACGGATTCCTCAACCACACCACGTCGATATCTGAAACCAAAACGTTCACCCCGCTCCTGGTAAAATCTCTAATCAATCGAATCTTATCTCGTCCCATCTGGTGGAAATTCTTCGTCCCCCACCCAAAATCGTTCTTCACCGCTTCCTTCGAGATCCCTTGCGATCCCATCAACCACGTGTGCACGCCACCGCTAAACTCTTCCTTCAAACTTTCGTACATCTTTTCATCCATCGCGCCTACGATAAAGTTACTCAAACCCAACCGATTTTGCACGTGGTTGATCCAGTTCCTCGCGAAATCCAAGTAGTGATGGTTCGCCCACGTGACGATGATTGTATTATCCTTTGCGATTTTCTGTATGTGTTCGATGGTCAACCCGGTAGACAGTTTCGTTTGCGCCACCGGTTTGGTTTCGCCCGAATGCGAGAATCCGAGGTGGACGTCTTTGAGTGACCTTCGAGACAAAGAAGACGACGACGAGGAAAGGAACGATGCTCTCTCCCACGTCGTCCTCTTAAATTCATCTTCTTCGAAACCAACTCTTCTCATCGCCTCCCCCGATGATGATGTCGCCGACGTAATCTTCATCACCAAAACAACCAACAACAGTACCAACGCCTTCGTCCCGATCCTCCTCATCGACTTAAAAAGAAAAGAAGAGGAATACGATGATGCCGATTTTGACCATTTTGATGAGAACAACGTGGTGATGATCGTCGTCGTCATCGAAAGAAGGAGGAAGAGAAGGTAAAGAAGAAGAAAAAGAAGCCGCACAACACCTCCTTATTCGTAGCCTTTGTTATGAAGAATTCCAATTTGCTCTTAATCGCCACTTTTCTCCTCACGATGATGACGATTCAAACGACGACGACGATGAGGCTGAAAAACACAAAAACTATCATCAACAGTAGCTATGGTAAAAGTATTATTCGTAGCATGGCTTTTGCGGCGAAAGGAGGAGCATCTCGCAGCATTACGAACAGTTTCACATCATCGAAAAGAAGCATCAATTTCGTTCGTTTGGCGGCGACGAACAACAACAAAAAAAATCGCTTTGCGATGATGACGATGATGTCGTCGTCGTCGAGAGGACAGAAGACCACCACCGCCGCGGTCGGGAAAGGTATGCCAGTTCCGGTTCCAGACAACGAGGAATTGCCGTTTAGTAGGAGTGCACACCACCCTTGGGGGGAGAACGACGAGAGATTCCTCGGGAACGACGAGGACAAGAGAGGAGGAGGATTCAACGCGAAATCCGTTCGACTGGTGCAGTGGTACCCGGGACACATCGCTCGAGCGGAACGGTTACTCCGAGATCAGTTGAAAAACGTAGACTGCGTGGTGGAAGTTCGGGATTTGAGGATACCGTTGGCGACGAGCCACCCGGACGTGGCCGCTTGGGTCGGGAGCAGTCGGGATAACAGTAATAACAACAATAACTCTTCTTCTGGTAAACTTCACATAACCGTTTTGAATCGGTCGGATATGGTGGACGAGCAAGAAAGAGCGAAGTGGGTTTCCTATTTTAAACACAAAATGAAAGAGAGACACGTGATTGTGACCGATGCGAAATCTGGTCGCGGCGTCGAGCAGGTGAAGAAAATCGCGCTCAGCGTAGCGAAGGAGGTGAACGAAAAGCGGATTCAGAAAGGTTTATTGGCGAGACCGGTGAGAACTGCGGTGGTTGGGTACCCAAACGTAGGGAAATCGGCGTTGATTAATCGATTGGTTGGGAAGAAAGCGTGCGCATCCGCGCCGCGACCGGGGGTGACCAGAGATTTGAGATGGGTGCGAGTGAGCGAGGAGATTGACTTGTTGGATTCTCCCGGAGTATTACCGCCGAGAATGAGTGATCAAGACGCCGCGAATCGATTGGCGATGGCAAACGACATCGGCGAGGCGTCGTACAAAGCGAGCGAGGTCGCCGCGAGGTTGTTTGAGGAGATGAAAATGTTGCCGAGTTGGAGGAGAGAGAAAGGGAACATCGGAAACGTTCTCATGAAGAGGTACAAGATGTCCGCGAAAGAGGTGGAGGAGATGAACGGGGACATGTTCATCGAGAAGATTGCCCTGAGCACTTGCGGTGGGGATTTCGAGAGAGCTGGCGCGAAGGTTTTGAACGATTTTAGGGGTGGATTTTTAGGAAAGTTTTGTTTAGAAGTGACGCCGGCGCGGTAAAAGATGCGCGTGACGTACGCGTACTTTCGCCGGGCCAAAGCTCATGTACTACTACTACTGCTGCTACTACTACTGCTACTACTACTACTACTACTACTACTACTCCTTTGCCTTTCTCTTCTTTCGTCGTCGTCGTCGTGTTTCTGTTTCTGTCGCTCATGCTCTTATCTGTTATTTCCAGTTGGCGTCCGACGTGAGTTCCCCGCGCCAAACGGATTATCGTCTTTCCAATCATCCCAACGTCTCTTTTCGTACAACTTTTCATCGCTCAACTCGTCCTCCGTCTTGGCGCTTTCCAACACCGACTTGCGCTTCTCTCTTTCCTTACTCAGTGCCGTGCGCTCCATTAACTCTCTCAGCTCGATTTCTCCCGCTTCTTCGATAGACATTGTGGGTAAAATGTGCGAAGGCCGAAACAAAGCGCTTCTCGCGTCTCGAACGACGCTTTCCTTACGATTCGCGAATAAGGAAGACGGGAGCGACGGCATCGCAACCGTCGGCGCAGACGTACCAGCCGGCGGCGCGCTTCGGTTCATCATTCCATTTCGACCGTTTGTGCCGTTGTTGTTCTTGTTGCTCTCCAGAGACGCGATGGCTTTTAAAAGCTCCCCTGGAATTCTCGAGGACGAACTCTCCTCCTCCCCTCCTCTTTGCTGCTTCTTCTCCCCTCCTTGTACGATTCTCCTCACCTCTTCTTCGCTCACGCCGGTCAAAAGTGCCACCTCCTCTTTGCTCCCCTCTATCATTTCAATCGAATCCAACACGGCTTTTTCAATCATCGCAAACCAATACTCTCGAACCTTCTCCTCGTCAGCTTCCTCTTCCCCTTCTTCCTCTTCCTCCTCTTCCGCAGTCCTCGATTTCACCCGAGCGCTTCCGTCTACTACTCCGCTCTTCTCCATCTCCTCCAACTTCCTCCTCAACTCGCTTTGCTTTTTAAACCGTTTCACTTTCATCGTTCTCTTCGCTTCCGGAGTCATCATAGCCTCTCGAGTAGTACCACCGTCATCATCATCATCTTCTTCTTCCATCAAACCTGCCGCCGCTCTCGCGTCCTTCTCGAACCCGCGCGGGAGGAACCGCACCGCCGACGCAAACCTCAAGAACCGCTCCAAACACTCCTTCGCTCGTAACACGTGCTCCACGCGCAGTTCGCGGTTCATCACCATCGTCGTCTTCTTTTCCTCCCCTTCTGCTTCGCCGGCGATGAGTGGCACAAACTCCGTCCGCATCGACTGCCAACACTTCCCCTGAAAATATAAGCACAACGCGTATTTCAAATCGTTCGTGGAGACGTTCTCTCCTCCTCTTCTATTGTCACCGCCAAAGTTTTCTTCGTTCTCACCACCGTTGTTGGCATCATCATCAAAACACCCGGCCGAATCGCATCTCCGGAAAACTTCCGCGAACATCTCGATCGCTTCTCGCAAAAAAAAAGAACCATCATCATCACCACCACCATTAATACCACTCGACGTCCTCGTCGTCATCTTCTCCCGGGCGAGCGCGAACAATTCCTTGGTCGATTTCGTTTCCATTTCATCAGAAGAAGTATTCCTCGTCATCTCTCTCTCTCTCTCTCTCTCTCTCTCTGTTTAATGTTTGTTTCTTTGTTCGCAGGTAGACCAGAGCCTCCTCCGCGAGAGAGAGCTTACGCTTTGTCCTCGTCGCAAACGATATATGCTCTTCTATATCAGAGAGAGACGATGATGATGATGATAATGAGAGAGAGAGAGTACTTGAGAGCGTAAAAAGAACTTTTTGTCGTTTTTTTCCCTTCGTTTTGAGGAAACAACTGTTGTATTTCGTCGCCTCTCACGGACCACAAAATGGACCACAAAATGGACCAAAAATGGTCTGCGATGGACCAAAAATGATGCAGATGACGACAGCGAGGAGGGGTTCCCTCAAAACGAACAACTTTGCCCGAGCTTTTGGTACACACACACACAGACAATGCCGATCGTGGCCGCGCGCAAAAACCTGGACGACTCTCGAACGTGCCCGATATGCCGAGAGATTTACAAAGCGCCGTTTAACGCCACGTGCGGGCACACGTTTTGCCACGACTGCGTGGTGGAACACTGCGGGAAATTTTGGGAGCTTCATCATCATCATCATCATCATCAACAACAACAAAGTGCGGTTGGTACTAATGCTGTTGGCCCCGCCGTTGGAGAGAAGAAGAAGAAGAAGACGACGACGACGACTCAGACGAACGAGGAGGAAAAGGAGGAAAAGGAGGAAGACGAAGTAGAAAAAAATGGGACAAAAACGACGACGATGATTCAGACGACGAAAGATTTTGGGAAACTGGTGGACTTTTCCAACCCAGCGCCGTGTCCGATTTGCAACGCGTCGATTACTTCGTTAACGCCGAACGTGGCGCTGACGAAAGTTGTCGACGCGTTGGCACGGGTGGACGCGATGACGATGCAAATCACGGAGGAACACTCGCCGATGGAACCGCAGCATTCGAAAATTGCGCGAGCGGAGAAAGTCGTCTCCGCGTTGCAGCACATGGACGAGGAACAGTTGGCGCCGATCGTGAAAGCGCTGGTGGAGAAGCACGCGAGAGCTGTCGCCGAAGGCGAGGAGAAGAGGTTAGAGATTTTGAGGGATTTCTTCGACGAGGCGACGAGGAGAAAGAGGATGAAGATGGCGGAAGGGGAGATGGAGATGAAGTTTTTACGCACGGACATAGAGAGGGTGGAGAAGTTGTTGAGAGAAGAGTTGAAGGTGTTAAAGAGGAGCTACACGGAGGCGGAAGGGAGAACAGGAGGAGGAGGAGGAGAAGAAGAAGAAGAAGAAGAAGATGACGGTGAAGACGTGGCGGATATGCTTCGATTTGTACCGCAACTGCCTGGGTACGAGGGAGATGCGTGCGATGAGGATGAAGAGTTCGAAAGGAAATATCACGCTGGATTAAGTTCGCTGTATACCAAAGGTATCAAAGAAATTGATGGCGTAAACAGTAGCATGAGAGGAAGAGAGGAAGACGACGACAACGACAACGACGACGACGAAGAAGATGGCGGTGGAAATCACCGCATCGAACCGGCGAGTATCGACGAGAAAATGAACGAAGAACGGTTAGAAGATTTCGCGCAAGCGCTGACGGACGCGAAACAAAAGTATGGACGCGTGCGCATCGTCGCAGAAATAGTCAAACCGTCCTTATCAATGTCGTCCTTGTCGTTTAACAATAATTCTTTGATGACCCAGTTTGGAGCGGTGATGAACAACAACAGTAATAACAATAACAACAACATCGTCAACATCATCAACAATAACAACAACAACAACACTATCGACACCAATAACAACAACAACATCAACAACGAAAATATCAACAATATCGATATCATCAACACTTCACCGATTCCACCGGTAAGCGATATTGTCTCTTCCATTGACGTCTCCATGGACCAAACTATGTTTGCCACCGCGGGCGTTTCTAAACGCATCGAGTTTTATACCTTCACGGATATATGCGACCGAACGGCGGCGAATCAAAACGAAGAACGTCCGCGGATTACGAGGGCGCAAATCAAAGTTAAATCGAAAATATCGTGCTTGTCTTTCTCTAGGAAACACGTCTCGCACATCGCCGCGTCGGATTACGAAGGTGTGGTGACCATTTGGGACGCGGAAACCTCTCAAAGTATTTTAAAATTTGAAGAGCACGACAAGAGATGTTGGACGGTTGAGTATTGCAGATGTGTAGATAACATG
>JACLAA010007816.1_pt1 | contig 15159 bp, 10 predicted proteins | sample 8027891 | NCBI WGS metagenome assembly JACLAA01 (sample SAMN15724900, study PRJNA655200) | protist metagenome | isolation source: fluorescence activated cell sorting (FACS) single amplified genomes of... | place: Spain: Blaines Bay Microbial Observatory, Mediterranean Sea | collected 2016-01-19 | reverse complement strand
GCCAAGTTTCACGCCTGGTCGCGACAATTTTACGCCGATAATGACTTGGGGTGTTTTAGATGCAACGCCTGTGCGCATTTCATCATCGACTGGAGGAGGAGGAGGAGGAGAAGATATCGTTGCGAGAGCGGCTGGAGAAAGCGTGGAGGAACAAAATTTGTACAGATTCGCGCGCGAAGATGTCCGCGAACTCGCGGCGAGAAAGCTAGAAAAAGCCAACGTAGTCAAGCGGAAACTGCGCAAGCAAGCGCAAACGCCAACGACGACGAGTGGTTTGAGCGAAAGTGCGCTTCGTCTACTTCGAAAGTCGACGCCTGGACGTGGCAATACCGGTGAAGACTTTTTGAGGATGGACGTGAATCGCGCCATGCGTCAATCCGAACGACGAATGACTTCAAGCAGACGAACTCCATCTCTATCTGCTCGCGATCGCACGCCTTCGATGAAACATATGGTACCATCGACTTCCGCCAGATTTGGGAAGAGGAAACCAGGCGATGGAAACGACGACGACGACAAAGATGAAGGAAAAGCGATTCCTTTCTTGAGCGCGGGAGGAGAGAAAAAAACGCCTCGTCTCACCGAAGGTTTACTGTAAAAGTATTCATGACTTTTATGATAGGAGCAAAATAGCGAAGAATAGAATAGAATAGAATGATAGAATAATGTGTAGACTTGAACAACTTTAAGAGCAGCAGCAGCAGTACTACTAAACAACATATATACTAAACTATTCTCGCGTTCATTTTTTGGTCTTCCGAGAGGATTTTCACAGTTGGGAAACAACCAAACAACGACTACATTCCACACTCTTTCTCTCTCTCTCTCTCTCAAATCATCATCATCATCGCGCTAAACTAAAGCATTATTATGTCTGCTTTTCTCTGCTGCGCGTCCTGGGCGGGATGTTCCGCCTTGAACTGTTGCGCCAACGCGTTAAACATCCACCAAAGAGGCGAGAAATCTTTCAAATCCGTCTACTTCGTTTCCTATTTCCTCACGCAAGTTCTCGCGTGGCAGATGCGAGACAACTACCCGTCCGAAACGAGTTCGATCGAAAAGTTCACACACACGGAAATGCAAGGATGCCAAGGCTCTCGGTGCGCGTACGAAAGCGCGATGAGAGTGGCGCTCACGAACGTGCTCTTCTTTTCGTGTATGCTTTTGGTCACGTTTAAAGCGGACGTTCCCGAGACGGAGGAAGAAGAAGAGAAAGAAGAAGGAGAGGACGAGGAAAGACGACAAGCTTTAAAACAATCGAGAAGAGACCGATTCGAGAATTTAAACGTACGATATCGCGTGCACGTGGCGTATTGGCCGTTTAAACTTTTACTCTGGTTGGCTTTTCTTTGCGTCTCGTTTTGGTGGGTGCCGAGCGAGAGCGTCGACGTCGCCTTCCAAGTGTTTCGATTCGGCGCCGGGGTGTTTTTACTCGTCCAGATGATTGTAATCATAGCCACGGTGTATGAGCTCAACGAGTATTTGGTGGAGAAGGCGGAAGAGGGACGCGCTGGGGCGATAGCGTTAGTTTTGGGGACGATTGTCGCGTTCGCGTTGGCGGTGGCGACGTTCGCGTTGAGTTTTACGCGGTACGATTGCGACGGAGATAAGACGACAGTCGCGGCACTTTCGATGGCGATTGTTTTCGTCGTCATATGTTGTGGCTTTAGTTTAATGGAAGATATCCGAGGAGGTTTATTTACCAGCGCGATTGTCGCTTTGTACGTGGCGTATTTGATGGCGTCGGCGAGCATGGAAAGATCGAAAACGTGCAATTTAGTGGACAACGCGACGATGCAGAGTAAAGACGAAGAGATTATCGAAATCGTTGGTTTTGTCGTTCAATTAGGAGTGGTTGCCTTATCAGCCTTCAAAGCGGCGAGTGGACACAAACGTTTCCAAGGCGTCGCTCACATTACGGACGACGACGACGAGCACGGCAGCGCCGCGTATACGTTTTTCCACGGCGTGTTTTTAGTCGCCAGCATGCACGCCGCGTGTTTATTAGTCGGGTGGGTAAAAGTAACGCAAGAAGAAGAAGAAAATAGCGGCGGTACAAAAGCGATATCCTCGACGACGGCGGAGAGCTTTTGGATTAAAGCGACGTGCGCGTATTTCACCGCGTTTCTTTATCTCTGGTCGCTCATCGCCCCGAAAGTGATGCCCGATCGAGAGTTTTGAGACTGAAACTCGTCGTTGTAAATAAAACCTGCTTTTCGCCGTGCGTCTATCTCGCGTGCGTCGGTTCCTCCTGTGTGCGTCTACTCACGCGCGCGTTGTATTATAAAAATGAACACATCCAGGAGTAGAAACACACTTAAACACTCTCATGCACTCTTTCCTCCTAAAAATTTTCTCGTCGTCGTCAAAAAAGGTTGATTTTTCCATTTTGAAAAACAAAAAAGTTCCTGAAGACTTTATCCACAAACAAACCACATTTTCAGACGCACTTTTTAGTACTACTACGCGCGGAAGAAAGACACACACTTTTACGCGCTCAAAGTTTGATCATAGTATTATCTACTAAACGCGCTTATACACCATCGTTAGTATTATCACGACAACAAAAACAGCGTTAAAATCAATCATCATGACGACGACGACGACTTCGAAATTGTTCGCGCAAAAAACGATCCTTCGCGGCGGAAACGCGTTGGGGAAAAGCATCTCTAAAAGTGCGAAGCGTTCTTCTCCGAGTGCGGCGGCCAGAGTGGTTCGAACGATGGCGTCGAGCACCACGTTACCGATTGATTTGAGAGGTAAGAAGGCGTTCATTGCCGGCGTGGCGGACGACAACGGTTTTGGATGGGCCATCGCCAAGGCGTTGAGTCAAGCCGGGGCGGACGTTATCCTCGGCACGTGGGTGCCGGCGTTGAATATCTTCGAGACTTCGTACAGAAGAGGTAAGTTCGACGAGTCGAGAAAGTTATCGGATGGCAGTTTGATGGAATTCGCGAAGATTTACCCCATGGACGCGGTTTTTGACACCATGGATGACGTTCCGGAAGATGTGAAGGCGAACAAGCGATACGCAGGTAACGAAAAGTGGACCGTGAGCGAAGTCGCCGAATGCGTGGAGAAGGATTTTGGTAAGATTGATATTTTGGTCCACTCGTTGGCGAACGGCAGAGAAGTGGCAAAACCGTTGTTGGAGACGTCGAGAGAAGGTTATTTGGGGGCGATTTCCGCGAGTTCGTACTCGAACATTGCGATGTTGCAAAAGTTTGGTCCGTTGATGAACAAAGGCGGCGCGTGCATTTCTTTGACGTATTTGGCGAGTGAAAGAATCATCCCAGGGTATGGGGGTGGTATGTCTTCCGCCAAAGCGGCTTTGGAGTCTGACACGAGAGTGTTGGCGTTCGAAGCTGGGAGAAAGTGGGGCATTCGCGTGAACACCATCAGCGCCGGTCCGTTGGGCTCGAGAGCCGCTAAAGCCATCGGTTTCATCGACGATATGATCAACTACTCCATGACGAACGCGCCGTTGAGCGAAAAGCCGTTGGATGCCATCGAGGTTGGACACACGGCCGCGTTCTTGTGCTCGCCGTTAGCCTCGGCGATTACTGGGAGCACCATATACGTCGACAATGGTTTGAACTGCATGGGCGTAGCGACGGATTCCAAGTCCATCCCGGATCGATCCTAAACGACGACGGACGACGGGGCGGTGCATTAAAATCATAGTTCATAAAACTTTAATAATAATAACGTAAGAGTATCTAATTAAGAGAATTGAAGACGACGGTTTGTGTATGTATCTCTGCGCGCTCGCAGTAAGAGTTTTATCAAAAGAACTTTCTTCACAGAAAGACGCACAAAATCACTTCTCTGCTCTCATCGCATTCTTCACAAAGTTTTCTCTCCTTTGCACGCGAAGAAGTTTCGTTTATGTCTTTGCACAAAACGGCGACTGAAAAGCTCGTCGTCACCTTACGTCGCGGGTTAGCTGGAAAGCGAGACACGATTAAACTCACCTGTATAGCTTTAGGATTGCGTAAACCTCGAGCGTCGAGAGTCGTCCCGAACACGAGCACGACTCGAGGACAGATCGAAAAGATCAAACATTTAGTCAAAGTGGAAACGGAAACCGCGTTTCTGAAACGATTGGAAAGGAAGGAGAAGAAGTTTAGCCTGCGACCGGAAATTGTCGTCGAACATTAAAAAGTAATTATTAATGTCGTCATCCATCTCGTCGTCGTCGTGTTGCTGTTGTTATTCCGCGCGCGTAAAAACCGACAGCCGTCGCTTTGCACCTCAAAAACAACGAACAAGGAGCTCGGGTGGTTCGACCAAAGCGACCCCTGCGGAAGAATCAACGATGGGTGGTTCTTCTTCTTCTTCTTCTAAGAAAGCGAGAGCTTTGGAAATTTGGCGCATGTGCGATGCCGTGTGTTTTGACGTGGACTCGACTGTCATCGATCACGAAGGTATCGACGCGTTGGCGGCGTATCTCGGCAAAGGCGAAGAGGTGGCGAAGGTGACCACGCAAGCTATGAATGGAGAAATTCCGTTCGAGAAGGCTTTGTTTTATCGATTAAACGCGATGCAGTGTTCGAGACAGCAGATGGATGCGTATTTAAAAGAGTATCCGGTGAAACTTTCGAACGGATTCCAAGAACTGAGAGACAAGTTGAAAGAAAAAGGGAAGACGGTGTATTTAGTGAGCGGAGGGTTTCGACAAATGATCCATCCGATTGCGGAATGTTTAGATATCCCAGTCCCTACGAACGTTTGGGCGAATAATTTGTTATATTTAGAAGATGGATCGATGAATTCAGAGAAACCATTCGACGACGAAAACGAGTTTACGTGGCGCGCGGGCGGAAAGGCTTTGGCCGTCGCGCACGTGAAGAAAACCGGGAATTTCAAAACAGTAGTGATGGTTGGCGATGGCGCGACGGACGTGGAAGCGAGAGCAGAGAATGGAGCAGATATTGTTATAGGGTACGGTGGAACGGTAAGAAGGGAGAACGTGGAAAAAACGGCGGATTGGTTCGTGATGGATTTCAAAGAACTCGTCGAAGCCCTCTAGTCTGGATAAAAGTATTGAAGTAATTATATTCACGTACCAGTATGTGTGTTTTTTTATAAAAGAATGACTAGAAATGAACAACACTCCCGTAATTCTCCTCTCTTCTTCTCCGTATAAGTTCATCAATGTCGTCATCGTTTTCTCTATTGTATTTAGTACTGTCTGTCGTTCATTCTGCCTTTGAGGATGATAAACGCTATTTTCCGTTCTTAAAACGAAGCGATATCGGTGGAGTAGTTGAACTCCAACTTCACGTCGTTCATATTTGGCGCGCTCGTAAAGTTCTTCAACGGCATCTTCGCGCTCAAATTACCTCGTCTCAAAGTAATCTTACCGCTCCCGTTCGTAGAGGCTTCCAAGCTTCCTTTCACGCCTTCCGGAAGCGGATAACTGAGGGTCATTTTCCCTCCCTTGAACGTTTGCGTCTTGACGTTCGCGTCCGCTTTCACGGAGACGTCAATCTTATCGATTTTCTTCTTCGCAGTCACCGTCAATTGCTTCTTGGAGTTATCAAACTCCAGCGTTGACTTCACGCCTTCGAAAACCGGTGGTTCCAAAATGCCTTTCACCGCGTTTCCTTTCGCCTTCCACTCCAACGTCGCGGTCGAGTCGATCGCCGACACTTTCTCTCTCACGGAGATTTTCAACACATCCATAATATTCTGCGTGTTTTGGTCCACGTCGTCTAACTTGATCTTCCAAAAATCCTTCGCGGCTTCTAAGTCCACTTTACTCGTCTGCATGTTCGCATCCAAATTGCCTTTGGAGGATACCTCCACGTTCACCGGGAGGACAAATTTCGCCGACAAATTCACCCCTTCAACCGTCTCGGAGACTCGAATTTTGAGTTTCTCGCACGTGGCGGATTGTTCCGAGAGGACGGATTCAACTTCCGTTTCGATGTTAATTTTGCCCATTTTAATAATGTTACTGTAAAGTTGTTGTTGTGTATCGCAGCAGTGCGTTCGCGTCGTGTTTTTTGCGCGTGTGTTGTGGATATACTCTATATAGAGAGAGGATAAATGATAATAAAGCGTCGTTGTTGTGTACGTAAAAAGAGTTTTCTCTCTTTCTGAAAGTCCCAAAAAAAACAACAGAAAAACGACACAAACAAAAAAAAAGCAGCCAAAAAACACAAAAAAAGCAGATTCTCTCTCAAAACTTTTTCTCTCTTTTCTCTTTTCTCTCTCTCTGCTTCTCTCTTTTTCTTCCTCTTCTTCCTCTTCTTCTTCTTTTGGTTGTTGTGTTGTTCTTGTTGTCTCGTTGTCGTTTGGAGCCTAAAAGTTGGTCTCGCCGTCGACGCGACGACAAAAGAAGAACGCACGATGGAAGAAGTCGACGATGGAGGAACCCAATTGATGATGATGACAGAAGAAAAGAGAAAGAAAGAGGAAGAAGAAACGATGGTGTTATTTACGGACGCGCAAACGAAAGCGTTCCACGCGCAGCTTCGATTTCTGCTCTTGCGCGAGGTAGGCATCGCGCCGTCCACGCACTCGCACTCGCACTCGAAGATCTGGACGAGCTTCCCGAACGCGCTCTTCGCGAACGCGATTGATTTGAACAAAGACCGAGACGAGATGATGAGCAAAGAGATGCTGCCGTGGAGATTGAACGCGAGGTTGCTGCAAGATCCAACGCTGACCATGCTTCGAAATAGTAATAACAACAACGAGATAACGACGACAAAAACGATCAACGAAGAAGACATGAAGTTTACGGAGAGTGTGCAACGAGAGGACAAGGATGACGACGACGGCTTCGACGAGGACAAGGACGACGACGAACGTCAGTACTCGAAGTGTAACGAGTTGAAGCGTCTATTCGAAGGCGAGGTGGACGCGCGAGTGACGCGAGGCGTTGATCTTCTTCGTGAAAGAGTTGTGAAACAAAAGTATACGTTTCATGCCGCCGCTCAAGATAATGGTAAGGAAGACGGGATGATGAGAGAAAGACAGATTGTGGACGAAGGCGAGTGGAAAATCAGACAGAATATCAGAACTAAAAGTTTAGGATTGTTAGAGGAACAGAGAAAGTTAAGACGAGAAATGATTGCCGAGCAGAGAAAGATTATGGCTTTGCCGGAGAGGTCGTACAAGAAGATGATGAAGATGGACGAGAAGCAAAGAGAGTTGGAGATCAAGTTACGGTCGAAGAAAGAGAAGAAAGAGTCATCGGAGCGGTGGCGTTTGATACTTTCGACGAGAAAAAGATTGAACGAAGAATCAAATCAACGAGCAGACGTGTTGCAAACGAGAAACCGCCAAATGGTGAAGATGCACGATAGGATGGCGAGAGCGTACTTGGTAAAGTCAAGAGACGACGCGGCAGAAAGAGCAAAGAGAATGGAAGCGTTAAAATCGAACGACATAGAAGCATACAAAAAACTTTTAGCGGAAGCAGCGAAAACGAAAGAGAGCATCGAGGGATACCCCGCCGGCGCAGACGGCGAAGGCGAAGGTAATAAGTACGAAGCGCTACAAGAGTTCCTTTCGGAAACGGAAGGATATTTAGAAAAACTCGGAGGAAAGATTGCGTCGGTAAAGATATCGCAGGCGCGTTCGGAAGCGGCGACAGAAGCGGCTGCAAAAGCCGCAGCGGAAGGCTTAGACGAAGATGAAATCAAAGAAGCGGCGGAAAAAGCAGCGAGAGAGGCGACGTTAGAAAACGGCGAGAAGATGATTTCGCAAACGAAAGAGGACGGGATTCAAAACACGGAGAAATATTACGCCGTGGCGCACAGCGAACAGGAAATTATTACCGAACAACCAAAGATGTTGACGTTTGGTCAGTTGCGCGATTACCAAATTGTTTCTTTGCAATGGATGGTGAGTTTACACAACAATCGCTTAAACGGTATCTTAGCAGACGAGATGGGATTGGGTAAAACCGTCCAAGTTTGCTCTTTGATTGCGTATCTCTGGGAGTCTAAGCAAAACTTTGGACCTCACATTATCATCGTGCCGAATGCGGTAATCGTGAACTGGAAAGCAGAGTTAAAGAGATGGTTACCGCACGTAAATTGCGTCTATTACGTCGGCAGTCGCGAGCAACGCGCGAAAATATTTCAGAAGCAAGTGTTGCAGCTCAAATTCAACGTCTTAGTGACGACGTACGAGTTCATCATGCGCGATCGGTCCAAGCTGGCGAAAGTGAATTGGAAGTACATCATAATCGACGAGGCGCAGAGATTGAAAGATCGCGAAGGAAAATTAAGTAGAGATTTAGACAAGTTTAGAGCGCAAAGACGTTTGCTGTTGACTGGAACGCCGTTACAGAACGATCTCAGCGAACTGTGGAGTTTATTGAACCTACTGTTGCCGGAAGTTTTTGATTCGGCAAAAGTGTTTCAGCAGTGGTTCGGGAAAACAAAAGCGGGTGATAATCAAGGGCAAAAAGTCATTGGTGGTGGTGGTGGTGGTGGCGCCGGTAACGCAAACGAGGACGAAGAAGAAGACGATTGGATGGAACGGGAAAAGAAAGTCATCGTAATCTCTCGACTGCACCAAATTTTAGAACCGTTTATGCTTCGAAGATTAGTGCAAGACGTGGAGAGTAAACTTCCGCCGAGGAAGAGCGTTGTCGTTCATTGCCCGTTTTCGGCCTTTCAATCGAACGCGTATTCTTGGATCAACGCGACGGGGTCTATTCGAGTTGAACCGTATACTAGGCTCGGTTTAGCCGCGCAAAGAACCTTTCGTGGATATTTGCCCCTTCACAATAGGTGCATGGAGCTCCGCAAGATTTGTAATCATCCGGGCTTATCGTACCCGCCCGAGAAAGGAGGCGATTTTCGAGGTGTTAACTTGATACGAAGTTGCGGCAAGTTGTGGATTTTGGACCGATTACTCATTAAACTTTCCAAGACTGGACACAAAGTTCTTCTGTTTTCCACGATGACGAAATTATTAGATCTCTTGGAAGTCTATTTGAAGTGGCGACAAACTACAGAGGACGGCGAAAATTTACAGTTTTGCCGCATCGACGGCACGACACCGTTAGAACAAAGAGAAGTCGCCATCAATGATTTCAACCGAAAAGGCTCGAACAAGTTCATATTTTTGCTTTCTATTCGCGCAGCCGGAAGAGGTTTGAACTTACAAACTGCCGATACAGTTGTGATGTACGATCCGGACCCAAACCCGAAGAATGAAGAACAAGCCATCGCGAGATCTCACAGAATCGGCCAAACGCGAGAAGTACGAGTGATACACTTGGAAGCCGTAGATGATAAAGAAATAGCCAGCGTCACGGGTGCTGCTGCGGCTACTCAAGAAAATACATCGACTGCTGGTTGGGGTGGTAACGACCGATCATATTGTGAATCCGTGGAATCGGTCGTTCGCAACGTCATTCAGCAACAGAAGATTGAAATGGCAGACGAAGTCATCAATGCCGGTCGTTTTGATGGACAAACCACGCACTCAGAGAGACGCGAAACACTTGAAAAACTCATGGCTGCGCAAGCTGCTGGAAATAGGAAAGAAACGAACGTGCCAAGTGTACGCGAATTGAACGAAAAGATCTGTCGATCAGAAGACGAGTTGAAAACTTGGAACGAACTCGACGATACGTTGAATTGGCCATCTTCGCTCATGGGCCCTGAGGAGTGCCCAGATTGGATTCGATACACAAAGTACGATTTAGACGACGCGATAGAGATGACGGCAAAATCGAAGGCTGGTGAAATCATCGCACCCGTGGATGCCTCGAATCTTGGACGCGGTGGTCGCTCGATGAACAAGTTGATCGCTAATTCTGCAATCTCTCTTGACGGCATGGACGTTGACGCAAACAACGATAGACGAAAGGATTTTGTCGAAAAAACGGGTTTGAAGTCGAGCAATCTTACCGCCGAGCAAATGTCGAGTAAAGTCAAAGGCGGCGACGAGGAAGACGCGTTTGCGATACCTACGACCAAAGCCTTGTTACCATTTCAAAAAGCGCAGTTAGCAAAAGTTCAAGCGGCTGAGAAAGAGAAAGAAATAGAACAAGAGCGAGAGCGAGCTGGCGAAGCAGAGCCGAAGATAGGGAAAGAAGAAGATGAACCGCTCGTGATGCTCGATAATTCAGACGAAGAGGAAGATTACGGCAACATCGAAGAAGACGATGTGGCGTTGAACACGTCGTTCACGGATGTCAATTTAGATAATTTGACGAACGAAGAAGACGACGACGACGACGATGACGACGACGAAGATTCGATCGAAGAAGCTCCGATCAATACTAAAAATAGTGATGGTGGTGGGATGAGCTTCAAGATTACCATGCCACGCAAACCAGAATAAGATCACGGATCACGTAGAATATTTAGCTCGTGTGTATGTGTGTTTCATAAAATAAACAACGAAAATGCATGAATAATAACCATATCGTCTTTGTCTCTCTCAATCGTAATACATGTCCTTTACAGGATTTATGCCTCCTCTTTTTCTTTTATTCCACCGCCGGAGTGTTTTCTTTCTCTTGTTCGTGGCCTTCTTCCGCAGGTGATGCGGCCTGGACGATTGGAAGTTTCGATTGAACTTTGTTCTCGACCGGCGCAACAGTGTCTGTCACCAACTTGTTCTTGGACAACGCTCGTTTCTTCTTCTCCGTCGGCGTTTTCTTCGCATCTTTTTTCTTCTTCGGTGCGACCTTCTTCTTCGCCGGCGCTTTTGTCTTCTTCTTCGCCGGCTTCTTCTTCGTCACCTTCTTCTTCTTCTCGACTTTCTTGACGACGACGGTAGCTTTCTTCGCGCGTCCTTTCTTCTTCGGTTCCGACCTCGTAAACGTCGGCTCGAGGCGTTCCGCCGGTTTACGCGCCCTGTGTTGTGTTTAAAAGAAAAAATTCTTCGTTTTAGTCTCATCGAAGTGATGAACGCGTTAACGCGAGGCAACCAAGAGAGAAGAAGAAGAAGAAAACGAAGAGATTTGAATTCAAAATCACATGCGAAAGAAAACGCGCGAACAACGATGCGAACGAAAATAACCAACGCCTTCGCCTCATTCGCGCGCAAAATATCTCCATCGCGCGAAAACGCTGACCTCGTGTGCGGGAGCTCTTTCTCGTTCGCATCCACCAGATGGTTTTCCAGTCTCGTCAAAGCGCTTCTCGCGGACAAAACGCCTCCTCCTCCTGAAGAAGAAAAAGTTGAAGTTTTATTCTTCTTAATGGATGTCGTCGCGTCTTCGTCCAGACTCGCTTCTTTCTCCATCGCCGTTTCTATGTTGCGGACGATCGAGTCGTCTTTTTGGATGCGGATATCAGGTGATACCGTAGACATTACTTGTGTGTTGTGTGTGTGTGTGTGTACTATGTGCGTGATAAAGAGGTATTTTTAGTAGAGAAAAACTCTCTTGACTGCACACACAAAAAAGCGCAAAAATTCCTTTCTCGGGGGAGAAAAAGATTACTTTTCACAACGAACGCGAGATGACGATGAAACTTAAGTCGTCTCAGATGATTCTCGGGACGATTCTGCTCGCACTGTGTCTGTTTCTCACGTATAACTCGACGTACTTCATGTCCGAACGTTTCGCGTTTTCTGCCTCCTCCTCTTCCTTTTCAAGAGGAGAAAAGATGAGCGCGAAGAAGAAGGAAGGATTAGTGGGAAATCCGCGCGATGCCATCCGAGCCGCCCGAGAGAGAATACGGGACGTGGCCTCAAAATATCGAGAGGGTGATACGAGCACGTTGCAAGGGATGAGAGAGAATCGAGCGAGTCGAGAGAATTTGTTGAACGCGGCGGAACGAGCGGACGCGAGAATGATGGAAATGAAAGGTGAAATTGATATTGAAGAGAAAAACGAAGCGAACGCAAACTTAGTGAGAGTATACGGTGAGGAAGAGTTTCCAATGGAGAACGAAAAGTGTTGGCCGAACGAGCATTCCGGGTACGATGGGTTTGCGCTGACTTGGGGGATGACGTTTCGGACAAAGACGGCGAGCGAGTGTTGCGACGCGTGTCGAAAACACGCGGAGATATGCGGCGGGGAAGGCTCAAACTCCGGGACGATGTTTTTCAACACTAGTTTTGGAGCGCGCGGGAACTGCGGAACCGCGCCGTTTGAAAAGAAGTTGTTGTGCAACATTTGGGTATACTGTCCCCCGAATGAAAAGCGGGACGGAAAATGTTGGAGTGGGGACATTCACGACCACGAGCAACACGAGTGTTGGTTGAAGAATCAGGCCGACCCGACGAAGCCGTTCGCTCCGAGCAGCGGGAGGTATCCAGATAAGCATTTGCAGGAACATAAAACGAGTCCAGACGTTGTGCAATGGCTTTCTGGTGCAGTCGTTAAACCGGGTGAAGTGGTTGTTGCTCGAGATCCTCATTGGGGGATGGCCGCGAACGAAGCTATATAGTATTTTTAAGTAGAGATTGGTTGTGTTACAACAGATTTTGTAGTATTGCGCGTTAGTTTAATGAACTACGTGTCGTTATTTCGCCTTTTCAGCAGCTTCGAGAAGCTCGATCGTTTCGGTGACTAATCTCTGGCACAAACCGTCGCTCGCGAGTGCGGGAATGACGACATCTCTCAATAAATCTCTTCGTTTCATGCCGAGGATCAAACCGTGTTCGCCGTCTTTCTCCATCTCCTTATCGCTCTTCGAGATTGAACCTAACAGTTCTTCACACAACTCGCGAAGTTGCTTCTCTGCGCCGGCAAAGTGCGTGCGCTGATCGTTCCCGATCGATTCTGAAGCCAAGTGCGTGGCGTACGTTCGTAACCAAGCTTTGAATTCTTTCTCACTCCCGAGAACTTTACACGATTGCAATATTTGCTCGAGATGACGGCCAGATTCGCGCTTTGGCGTCTGGAACGACGAGAAAGAACGCATTGAATTAGCCATAGCACCAATCGCTAATCGTGCGGCAGATGTTTGCAACTTTCGCACTTCACCGCCCGAACCGTCGGTAGAGCCGAACCGTAATCTCGAAAAGTACTCGGATTTTTGAAAGGAGGTGTCCGCAACCTTAGCCCAGGCCTTCAACTTTTTGTGGAACGCGAACGCTACGCCGTTCGATAACGTCACGAGCGGAACACCCTTTTCGCTCAACGAAACGCGAGAAATTCGCGCTCCGTCTCTACGATTGAAGCAAATGCTCGCGATGGAACTCTCCAAAACGCACCTTTCGTTGTCCTTCTCCAAATCCCACACGTACAAAGACGCGTCGGTGGTTACAACTAAAAGTTTTGTCTCCGAACTTTCAATTTGTACTTCTTCTTCTTCTTTCGTTTTACTACTATTTACGCACGCGATAAAGCATACTTTCCCACCTTCCAACGCAATCGTTGGTAACTGCCGTCTTCCAGTCTCGGTATAAATTTGAAGCGACCCGTCTTCGAGCGCGACGCACGAGTACCTCGCGTTCCCGGTGATGTGCGAACATCTCGCATCGAGACGATCTGTCCATAACTCTTCACCCGAACGCGAGCAGACGAGATCACTCGCGTTCCGCTGAAAATCGTTCTTGCACTCGAGCACAACTGGCGCCGTCGGAATGTTATCTTGGTCATCAAATGAGTTCGCCACCATCGCGTCTTCGGCGACTAGTTTGGCGTGCACGGTTTGCGGAATCGGAGCTACTGGAATAATTTGACGCGCTGCTTGTTGCTGGACAGCTGGTCGCGCTTGTTGCTGTTGCTGTTGCTGCTGCTGCTGTTGCTGCTGCTGCTGCTGCTGCTGCGACACTTGCACCGTCATTTGTTGCCTCGCCGGCGGTGGCGTTAAAAGCAATCGCGCCGGCGCTTGTTGTTGACCACCCGCCGGAATGGGCTGAATTCTTTGCGGCTGACCGCCGCCGCCGCCGACCGGCATAGGCGCCAACCGTTTCGGCGCGTTACCGGCAGGCATCATCTCCTGCGGAGCGACCCGTTTCACGCCGGCAACGGTAGTAGTCGTCGGCATGGTATAAGCGGGTAAATTTCTGGGCACTTGATTTTCATTGTTGGTGATGATTTGCTGCGGTGGCCTTGCGGAGGGCGGCGACGCGATGACTTGCGTGCCCGGAGCGTTCGCCATGGGCGTAATTCTTCGTCTCCCATCTGAAGCTATGATCTCTTGCTGTTGTTGTTGACGGATTGGTGCTTGTTGGATGACAGGTGCTGCAACTGGTACCGCGCTGATGCGCTTCGGTGCCATCGGAGTGCCGTTTTTCGAATCAAATCCACCATTTGTCGTCGTCTCGCCGTTGATGTTCTTCTTGGTGTACTTCAAAAGCGTGGGATCTTCCAACACCGCGACTTTTTTCTGTCCAACCATGCCCCCGTACGTCTCGCGGAAAAACGCTTCCGATTCGCTTTTGTTCACCGTGCATCCAATCTCGGATTCCTCAAACGTAAAGACGCCCATCGTACCATCCGTGCTGCACGCCAAAAGCGAAAAGCCATTCGGCGTCCAACTCAAATCCACCACGGACTCCTCAAAGCACGATTTAATCACGCACACCGGTCTCGATCGATTCGTTCTCCAAATCGTAAGTTTTGTGTCTTGACTTCCACATGCAACCACCGTGTGCAATTTTGGCTTATCCTCGCTATCGTTATCTTTCGAATCTTCCGCCGCTTCAATTTTCTGTTTGAACAATCCGGGTGAAAATCTCACGCACACGACTGGCCCTTTGTGCCCTACGAAATCAAATTTCGAGTCCCATTCGCCTCTTTCCAAGACACTCGCCGTGTGGCTCGGTTTCTTGTACGAGTTACACGTGGTCACCGCCTTCCCGTCTGGACTCCAACACAAACGCATACTAAACGTCGCGCCGACGGATTGTCGATACGGTTCCGTAATCGTGGACACTTTTTCCCAATCGTCCACTCGCCATATGATGACCGATTTATCGTCGCCTTGCGTGGCTAAAAACTTACCGATCGGGTCCCAGGCTACGCCTTTGACGAAACTTTGATGGCCTTTCAACGTCGCGACTATTTGCTTCATCTCCACGTCCCACACATTGACCAAGTTATCGTACGACGCGGACGCTAAGTACTTATCGTCCGGCGAGAAGGCGATATCGATCACGTCCGATTGGTGCCCTTTTAATTTCCCAACGTTCGACCAATTTTCCACGTTCGGTTCATCGTTCGACCCAAACATCGTTCTTCCTTTCCCTTCGTGGAGTTCGTAGAGAAAAATGTTT
>JACLAA010002890.1_pt1 | contig 15160 bp, 13 predicted proteins | sample 8027891 | NCBI WGS metagenome assembly JACLAA01 (sample SAMN15724900, study PRJNA655200) | protist metagenome | isolation source: fluorescence activated cell sorting (FACS) single amplified genomes of... | place: Spain: Blaines Bay Microbial Observatory, Mediterranean Sea | collected 2016-01-19 | reverse complement strand
GGCGCCCGAACTAAACGCCGTCGCTCCCACGAAGCGGACCGTTCCTGTTCTGTTTTGGAGCACCCTGACTCTAGTGCCTTCCGTCACACCCGACGGTGGTTCTGGGACAGGAGGTGGAGGCGGCGTCGGTGGTCTCTCTACGACGACCTTCGAAGAAAGCAGCAACCGCGCTATTTTGGGGTCGACGTCCCTCGAAATTTCTGAAGCTCTATCGGGCCACACTTCTGCGAGAGCATGAAAAGCATCTCTAGCTGCGGCTCGCGCTCGCTCGGCCGGATCCTCCAACAGCTCCGCGACGGCACCACATAAAAGCCGTATCTCGTTGTCACCCCCAATCTGATCCCAGGTCCTCAGGATCTGCAGCGCGTACGCGGCGCAACATTCGCGCACAAAAGGGGCTTTACCAGCTCTTTTTACCGAAGCATGTTCGAAGACCGCACCAACAAGATGCTTCGATCTTGTACTATCAATCACGCTCACTAAACAATCATCTGCAACCCTCGCATTGAGTTTGTTCCCGCTTCCGAGCAATTCAAATAAAGCTGGCGTCGCGTCTCGTAGACACGGTCGCCCGCCGTCCCGCGACACCCAGTGCTTCGGCAATCCTCGTTCATCGTTACATGCACGTGCAATTTTGGCCAATAATCCGCAGGCCTCTCGCACGAGATGCGACCGGGGATCCCGCAGGCACTGCTGCAACGGCAGGCGTAATGCCCGCCAGGCCTCGGCGTCGAACACAGATGGGTCGTCCGTCTCCTCGAGCCGCGCGGCCTCGTCGAACCTGCGCGGAGCGTCTGATGGACACGAGTCGTTTGAATGAAGTGAAGGCACCGCAGCACCGCCGGACGCCGAGATCGCACAGTCTTTGTAAAGCTAACAACGCCTCGTTTCTGTCGCCCCAATCCCTATCCGGGCCCGTGTCCTCGAAGTTGCCCCGCGCTACCTCGTCGGCGACGACGTGGGAGCAGGACATGTTTATACGTTTGTGATGCTGCGCGCGGCGACGGCGTGGGAGGCCAGCGGCCGGTTGTGGCCTTTGTTTTAAAAGCTACTGTACCTCTCGCAGCGAGGCCGTGCACCGCGTGTCGTGAGGACAAAAGACGTGTAAATATACGTTTTCAACAGCCGTCGCGTGCAGTGTGGGTCAAAAAGCACAGCGCGCTGTTTTTTTGTCTGGTTCCTAGTGTCTTACTGACGCTAGCGCGGTTTTTGTCGACGCGGCCAGTTTCACAGCCTCGAGCCGCCCGCTGGTCTATTCTAGCGCGTGACGCTCGACAGCAACCAGGGGCCCCTCACTGAACGTTTGCGGAGCGACCCGGCCGCCGCCAGACCACCACACTGACAGCAGCAGCAGCACCTCAAAATGTCCAAGTTCGCGAGGAAGGGCAAGCCCCCGCCGGGCTTTGAGTATCTGGAACCGGTCCTCGAAGCACTAGAAAATGAGCTGCGGGATAAAGTAAATGAGCCGCACGAGGGGAAGCGAAAGGTCGAAAGTCTGTGGCCCGTACATCAAATAAACTGGCAGCGCACGCGCTACGTGTACGACATGCACTACAAGTACAAGAAGATCGACAAGAAGGTCTGGGACTACTGCTGTCGCAATAAGATTATAGATGAAAATCTCGCGAAAAAATGGAGAAAACCGGGGTATGATCTCGGCGTCCCGCGGTGCTGCGGCGCCTTCACGCCATCGACGCGACTCGCGTCCATGAGACGAGGTCGCGGGTGGTTTCTTTTTCGATTTCGAGGCCGTTCGGACGGAGTCGAGAGACCGCGATGCTCCGCGCAGGTATGAACGACTCTGTTCGACGTACGTCATTAATACGAGGAACTACAACTTTGGCACTGTCAGCATTTGTCGCGTGCCGCCCTCGTCACTCGGTGAGTCTAGTGTTGTGGAGTGCCCGACGACGGGCTGTAGAGGTTGTGCTTCATCAAGTGATGCTCCTCGCAACATCTTCGGGAACAAGTACGGCCAGCATTTGGCGGGAGTGCAGGTGCGACGGGAGGAGCGGGAGGAGCAGAAGAAGCGTCCTAGGGAAGAAGAGGAGGACGTCGTCGGGCGATCGACGGGCCCGGGCGTCTGGGCGGACGACGACGTCGACGCGTACGGGGACGAGGGCGGGGAGAAGCGGGCGCGCGTAGCAGAGTAAGCGTCTGTTCGTGTTTAGGCGTCGCGGCGACGGCGTAAGCTCGACGCGCGCACTGACGTGCGGGTTGTGCGTCGCCGCCTAACTTGCGCTTGGCTTGTGTCGCGTACGTGTGACTCTGAGCTGCCAATTGTCACTCATAACGCTTTACTGTAGTATGAGCTTCGATCGACAAGGCCGCAAGTAGCGTGGACTCACTGCCGGGGTGCAACAACAGCTGCACGCTGCAGCAGCAATTAGCTGCTTTTAACGCTATCGAGGCGACCCCTTGCCAAAGAATTACCCGCGGTGATACCAGGGCAGCTGTGCCGTCTCGACTGCACACACGATGCTGCCGCCGACGTGCTACGTCCGCGGCGCGACCACTGCCCTCCGAGCCGCCGCGCCCCTCGTCGAGGCGGCGGTCGACATCGCCGCAACAGCCGCTGCGACGGCCGGCGCGACCGCCGAGACCGCGGCCGCCGGCGCGACGGCCGAGACCGCCGTGGCGGCGGCCTCGGCGGCGCTGAACGAGCCCAACGCGGCCGTAGTAGCAGCACCAATCGCCGCACTAGCCCTGACGCCCTTCGGCGCGCAAGTCGTCCAAGCTTTACCGCATGTCGACTTCCGGATCTGCTTGCTCCAAGCAGGGGCGTCGTTGTTCGCGTCGATCTTCGGTTTTGGCGACGCCGTCATCGCCGTTCCACTATTAGCAGTACTTTTTCATTTCGAAGCGACCCAAGCGGCTCCTTTGGTAGTGTTCGTTACTTTCTTTCTCACAGCAGCAAACGCGGCGGCCGACGTCCAAGGCGGCATCCAGCAGGAGGCCGGTCGATGGTCCACAAGTGCAGCAATGATCGGCGGCGCCGCGTGTGGTGTCCCGCTGGGCGTGACTGCACTTGTAGCGGTAGAACCGTGGGCCATAAGAGCGGGCGTCGGGTCCTTTCTTTTGCTTTATGGCCTTTATGATATTTTTGGGAGCGAGAGCGAAGAGATGGCTGCGGCCGAAGAAGCTAAATTGGCGAGCGTGGCGACGACGATCCCCTACGGCTTTGCGGCGGGTTTTCTCGGTGGTGCCATTGCCGAGCCGGGGCCCGTCGCCGTGGTCTTGGGCAAAGCGCGCGGGTGGTCACCTCCAACTCTCAGGGCGATGCTCATCCGGTTCTTTCTACCGGTTCAGATGCTCTCGTTGGCGCGCTTCGAGGCCGAGGGGCTGTTGAGTGCCGACATCGTCGCGCAGGGCGCGGCCGCGTTACCATTGGTGCTCGCGGCGTCGGCGGCAGGTACCACTATAAACAGAAAGGTCGACCCCGAGGCGTTCAGCGACGTCGTCGGCGGGCTGGTGGCCGGGTTGGGGTTGCTCTGTCTGTCGACGGCGTACTCGGACTTTTTGGAGGGGACGGCGTCGCGCGCGTCGTCGGTCTTGCTGTCGTAAGGCGGGTCGTTTTTTTATCTTTCCGAAGGCTCGCGGCGATGGCGTTGATGCTTGTCGAGGGAGAGAGAGACGGAGACAAACGTGAGCTAGCGGTGTAAGACACTAGAAAAGCAAGCTCGAGGCTGAGGATAGAGCTGCATTGAACTCGCATTGAGCGGCGCACGGGCGCGTATTAGCACTGTGTGCAACAACTAGGCCCGACGTTTCATCGATATCGGCTCGCAACGCCTCCAAAAAACAGTGCACTCTCAGCCAGCCACAGTGCGGCATCGAATGGCTCAAGCGCACGGTGAGCTGGAACGTTCAACGACTAGCAAGCACGCCATTGTCCTGCAGGGTCAATTATGTGCGGTCCTCGCCGCATCAACGGGCGCGGCCGCATCGCTGCTCGCGGCGAGTGGAGTGAATGCACCGACGGCACAGTCGGCGCTAGTGTACGCGATCCTCGCGCTGATCTACGCGGACGACGCGTCGTCGTCTGAACCAGGCCCGCTGGTGTGGCTGGCGATTGCCATCTTCGACGTCGAGGGCAATTACCTCGTGGTCAAGGCGTTTCAGCATACCAGTATGACAAGCGTGATGTTGTTGGATTGCTTCGCGATTCCATGCGTGCTGGTACTGTCGAAGTTCGCATTGGGCGCTCAATTCACGCGGCTCCACCTCGTCGGCGCGGCTGCGTGCGTAATCGGAGCCGCGCTGACGGTGTTCTCCGATGTTCTACCACTGCCATGGGGCGCGGGCGGCGGCGCTATCGATCTGACGCCGGCGCCGCATCCGTTAGTAGGCGACGCCCTGTGCATGGCCGGCGCTGCTCTTTATGCCGCGTCCAATGTGATGCAGGAGTACCTCGTCCGAGACCTCCCGACGCCGGGAGCTTTTCTTGGCCGCCTCGGCGTTGCCGGGTTTTGCGTTTCTGTGGTTCAAGCGGCGGTCCTCGAGCATCGACAAATCGCGGACGCGTTTTGGATATTGGCTTCCGATGATCCCGCAGCGAACATATATCTGATCCTCTTCGTCGCTACAATGGTGCTACTCTATAGTCTCACGGCCCAATTCCTAACAAAAAGTGACGCGGCGTTTTACAACCTCAATCTCCTCGCGAGCGACGCGTGGGCCATTCTCTTCTCAGCCCTTGTTGCCCGGGCCTTGCCGCCACCTTTGTATTTCCTGGCATTGGTCGCCATGGTCGCCGGCGTCGTGACGTATCACTCGCGGCCGTCGCCGACGGCGCCGCCGGTCCTCGGCCGCGCGCGAACCCGTTCAGCGGGCTCCGGAACAGATAGCCCGCTTTTGGCGCGGCCCCCAGGTGTTGTGTAGTTGTAAGTAATGTGTACATATTATTAACATTAAGGCGCAGCCGGTGTCTGCGGGATCGGAAAGGAGACGTATCCCCTCGGCGCCCGCGGCGGACTCGGCGGTCCGACGACTGGCGTTCGATGCCTCGCGCAGAGCGCGAACACTAAAGCGGCCGCCGCAAAGCCCGGAAACCAGCGAAGCGCGGCGGTCGCGGTCGCGGTCGCGGCCGTCGCAATCGCGTCGGGCGAGGCTGCGGCACTTTTCACGAGCCCCGCAATACACAACGGAAAGGCACGCAGCAGCGCGCTACCCGGCGACGCAGTAGGGTTGGAGCTCCCGCAGAGGACCGCGAGCGCGGGTAACGAACCGCACGCAACGGCCACGGCCGCACCGAGTAGAACGGCGGCGGTTTTTGCGTCTGCGCCGCTTGCGTGGCTCGCGACGGCGAGCGCCGCGACGCAAAACACGATCGCGACCACACAAGCCGCTCGACGCCGCGCGGCCGCGAGACGGAGCTCGGTCGCCGTCCTCCATCGCGCTGGGATGGACCCGTAACGCCCAGCGCGCGGCGACGCCGGAAGCGTGAGCCGGAAGAGCCTACCGCGGCGCTGCGTCTCCGTGGCGTTCGCGCGGCGATTGTCGCGCGCGGTCGCGCAGCGCAACGCGACGGCGCCAATCGCAGCCCCAAGCGGCACGGCGCCGATGTAGGCCGCCGCTGCCACCGCGGCGCCTCGAATTTGGTCGTCCGGCCATGCTGCGGCGGCGACGACGACACCCACGTGCGACGCGCAGCGGAGGCCCACATCCAAAGTGACGGCCGCCACGGCCGCGCGCGTGACCACGGGCGAAGGAGCCGCCGGGGGCGAAACCGGCTCGCCCAACGTCTCCGATTCGCTCGCGCCCCGCGGGCGCGCCGGCGGCGCCGGCAGGGCCGCCGTCGCCGCGACGACGATGAGACCGAAGAAGCTCCAGGCGTAGCGCCACGTGCCCATGGCCGTGATCTCATCGTCGTACGCGCGGCTCGCCGAGAACAGGAGGGCTATCGCAAACGCCAGCGACGCCCCAAGCGTCGGGGCCGCGGCGGCGATCAGGGCGGCTTTCCGCGCCGCGGACGCCGTGTTCGCTTCGTCGGCGTCGGTCGTCACCGCGGCGGCCGCGGCCGAGACACGCGCGCCGAGGCCATCCGCAGCAGCGCGTGCTGCGAAGCCGCCGATCAGCCGTGCGACGGCGAGCGTCGCGGCCAGCGTCGACGATTCGGTTCGTTCGAGCGGCGCGGCCGCGAGCACCGCGCACGCCACCGCCACGGCGCCCAGAGCAATGCGGCCGCTCGTGACGCCCACCGCGGCAGCGACGGCGACGCCCACGTGGTGCGCGACGCCCACGAGGCAGAGCCCATCAAACGTCGCACCGCACGCTGCCAGCGCGGGTAATAACGCCGGCGCCGCGCCCGCCGGCAGCTCGGCCGCCGCGCAGCCGACGGCCAGGAATGCCACATCCAGCCGTCGTCGTCGTGCCCTCTTCCGTCGCTCGGATGCAGCCTCTCTAAAGTCTCGCCACGAGGACTCGCGCTCCGGCTGCAGCGGTGAGGGTGGGCGCTTCATGGACTGGAGGGAGATCATGTCTTCTGACTTCTAGTGCTCATGGCACGGGTGCGCAGCCATTGCTGCTGATAAAATACTACCCCGGCCGTGCAATAGGACCAGCGCTCGGCTAGTTTGGCAGCTTTTTACGGCTCGGGTGCGGAGGTGGGCTAGCGGCTGTAAGACACTAGCAAGCAAAAAGTGACGATATACTCGTCTGTGAAGCCATATCTAGGCCGCACAGGCGTGGGCCACCCATCGGTCGTCGCGATTGCGGGCTCGGTATTCGCATGAGCGGCCAAACCGGCACCCAGCAAAACAAGAGCACCGAAGGGCGCCAACGACGAGCCGCGGCCCGCGGCAGCCAGCGCCCGACCGCCCTCATCAAGCAGCCGAGCGCCGGCAGCCCGCCAACGGCCGGCAGCCCCCACCCAAGATGGCAGCCACCCCCGAGGAGAAGGAGGGCGACGTCGAGAGGTACAAGTACGAGGTCCCCGAGCCCATGGAGAGCTGCTTGAGGAGCATGGAGACGACGCACCGGACCATCTTGATGCTGCGGTGCAAAGTGGTCGTCGTCGGCGACGCGACCGTCGGCAAGTCTGATCCCGGCGTCCCGTTGTGTTGTGGTGCCTTCCCTTCATTGGCATGAGTCGTCTCGAGGAATGATTCGGACCGATTTGACGGAAATGCTCCGCGCAGGTCCGCGCTCATCTCCATGTTCCATTCGGGCGGCGCCAGTTACCCGAAGCAGTACGTCATGACGTCCTGGGTCGACTTTCGCGTGAAGCAGGTCGACATTCCGGACACGTCGACGGCGGTCGAACTTTATTTGTTCGACTGCGCCGGAGATCCGGTCTTTAACCAGGTCGGTGACTCAGCGTCTTTTCCGAACGTTTCCGAACTTCAAGTTGCATCGACACCGCCTCGACGCCGTCGATGTGGCTGTGAGAGAGTCTACGCGTCGCGTGCGGGAGCCGTCGTTCGACACAGGTCGAGGAAAACGCGTCGCAATATGATCAAGCCGGCTTTCTCTTTGTCGTCTACGACGTGACGAAGGAGGATAGTTTTGCGTCGTGCGCGAAGTGGATCCAGGGGGTCCGGAAGGGGCGGGAGGACCGCTTGCCTGGAGTGTTAGTGGCGAACAAAGTCGATCTCGAGGAGAGAAGAGTAGTAACAAGTGAGAGAGGCCGCGACTTCGCGAAGGAGAACGGCCTCGTGTACTTCGAGACGTCGGCGCTCCAGGGCAACTACGAAGGACCCTTTAGACACGTCGCGTTGGAATTTGCGAAGAAGTACGAGGAGACCGTCGCGCGCGCCGAGGACGCCTAGCTCGTCGTGCGCTCGTAGTGCACGGGCGGGTAACTAAATATAAACCTCAGCCTCAGTACTAGCGCCCCCGGGGCGTGCCGAAGTCCTGAGAGTGACGAAGCGGTCGCGTCGATGGCGTAGAGGCAGTCTAGACCCCGCCAGTACGCCATCGCCGCGACCGGCGCGAGTCGAAGGCCCCTCACGTCGCTGGCGTGGAGTAGTCAGTCGATGGCGGGAATTATGGCGGGCCGCGACTGTCGGCGCGACAGATACAAACAGAGCCTGCGACCGCACCCGGGGATGGTACGCACGTTCTATCATGAGCCTTACGCGATTGGGGGGGACGCGCGGCTACGTCGAGGACCCCTCGAGTTTCGACTCGATGTGGCTGATCTTGGAGGCCATGGTCACGAGGGCGCACTCGAGCTGCGCCAGCAGGTCCGCTTCTTCGGCGTCCTTGGCGGCCTGGGCCGCCGACGGCTTCCGTCTCGAGGGAGGGGCCTTCCGTCTCGGTTTTCTCGACCGCGGCTTCGGGATCTCCACAGGTGGTGGTGGAGGCGCCTTCTTCTTCCTTCGGAACGGGTCCTTGCGTTTTGGAGGTTGAGGTGGTTTCGAGATGGACCGGGGCTCGCCGATGAACCGCGCATAATCAGCGTCCTCGGCCGCGTCGCGGCACCGGAACAAGCCCCACGCCCGAAGAGCTCTGCAAAGGGCTCTCGGACTACATTTATCTTGACCGCGATCATCAAAAGCCACAGCGGCCTGCAGGAGATCAGAGACGCGCCACTTCTTCCTTTCCAGGATGGCATCGATCGCTTCCGCAACCCTAAAGACGACCGCGTCTCGTCGGTCCGAAGCCGCGTCGACGAGTTTCGCATCTGTGACTTTATCATCATCCCGCGCTCGCTTCGCGACGGCCGCGGCTCTCGCATTTGCGGCTCGTAATTCTCTCAATTCTAAAGCTGGAAAGTCACTCGGCTCGCGGGCGTAGGCCGCTAAAGCATCTACCGCTCGGTCTACGATTGATGTCAATGCATCTTGTGCTGCTGCGGGTGCTTCTGATACTCTCATTAAACCAGATAACCCAGTAGCTAGGTCCGCCGCGGATAGCGCGGCCGGTGCACTCAGTGTCCCAGAAGGGTGGAGTTCGCCCGATAACGGTACGACGCGCTCCGCTGCCTCAAGCCAAGCGTCGAGCTCGACGCCTCTGTCTCGTAACTCCGCTCTTAACGCTTCTAAATCAGAAGCGCCTTCTCGTAAGCGAGCCGCCGTCGCCGCGCGTCGTCTCGATCTCCTCACAGCATCATCTAGTCTAGTAGAGGAAACCGCGGCAGCGTCGTCGTCAGCGACTCGTCGCGCAAACGTTAAAACATCAGCCAGCGAGAGCACCGCCGGTTTCTTCTGGACAGGAGTCTCTTTCACCTTACGAACAACTTTCTTGGGTGAAGGAGGCACGATGATGGGCTTCCGCGTAGTCATCTCGCGAAATCTATCGACGCAGTTCTCCTCTGTCGTGGTGAGGCCCCACCTTTTGAGAGCCGACCTCAACTCTTTGAGAGTGCAACCGGGCGGGGCGCGCGCGGCATCTTTCTTGCCCCGTAATTGCCTCGTTAATGTGGACACGGTCCACCTATTTTTTCTAGCGTGTTCGAGGACCGCACAGGCGCCGGCGCCGTGGGCTACTCTCCGCAGAGCCTTCGCACCGACATCGTCCGATTCAGTCAGCACGCGACACACATCCTCAACTTGACAATCCGTCTCGTCAGTTCCGGCGAAGGCGATGATCGCGTCCGCTTGTAGAGATGCCGCGAGCTTCGCGGGGTCGCCGGCCGCTTGGAGAGCTGGTTGCGACCTCATCAGTGACTCAATAAGGGTAGCCTTGGAGACTTTGCCGGACATGTCCGGGTCTAACGCTCTACACCATTCCTCGAGGTTTTGATGTTGTTGTAAGGTAGACGCGGCGCCTCGCAAAGCCAAAGCTTGGGAAGCGACGTCCAACGCTCGAGACGCGCGTCTTTTCGCATCTATGAGCGCGGCTCCCAGTTGCGTCGCCGTCAGTCGTTTCGGACCACCGGCCAACGCCACTAAATAAGAGGCCAGGTCGCCCCGTTCCGCGTCTCGCGGTAGTCTCATCTTCTTGACGGATTGCTTCGTACCTCGCCTCGCTCGTGAGGAAGACACGAAGTTCAACTCATCCTGAGCGTCCGTAGCGGCCTCGATCTGTACAGAACCAAGACCTTCCCTACTCAAAAAGTCGCGCAGGTCGGCGACCGACGCCCTAGCTTTACCTCTCGACTTACCAACAATGTCTTGAAATAACCCCACTCGTCCTTTCGTCTTGACGTACGCGTCGATCGCGTCGAGGACAGCACCGACGGCGTCGTCGCGCGCGGCCGCGTGCGCGTCGCCCGAATGTTCGGCCGCCTCCCTTAAAGCTTGGCCGTACTCGGTGGCAGGCACTCTAATACCGGGCGCCTGGCCCGCCAAGGCGTCCAGTCTTCGGGCCGCCGCGTCTATGAGGGCTTGTGGGCTGCCTGCTAGTAACACTCGGAGACCCGACAGTACGGCGGCTGACGACACGCAGCCGTCGGACGAAGCTAATGAGGCGGCCCATTCATCGCAATCGGAATCTCTTCTTAATGCTTTTGCTGCTCTTCGCACGGCCGCGTCTGCCGCTCGCAACTCTCTGGCATCGGCCACGTCCACCCTAACACCTCGTAGACACGCGTCGAGCTCCTCCGGGCTTCGGAAGCGCTGCGACGGCGCGTGCGTGCCCACCCTTCGGGCGAAGAGCTCGGCAGCTGCGTCGTCGGAAGAGGGCGGCTTCTGGCTGTTGGCTATGAGCAGTTCCGTCGGGGGTGTTGTGGTCGCGTCTCTTAACCAACATTCTATCAACTGTCTGGCTGCGGCGTCGGCCTCCGCCATACTACTAGTTGACTCCTTCTCTCTCCTCTGTTCGAGTGCTTTTGAGGTTTGTGCGTAGGCATCACTCAAGAACCCTTTGCATCCTTCGAGCCCCAACCACAGCAAGGCGTTGCCTTCCGCCGGAGCGTCTACGAGCACGGAAGAGAAATGTTGCGCTCCTTTCGCCGTGACGCGGTTGTGCGAGAGGTTCAGGGCGAGTAAATGCTGATCCGCGGACAGCGCGGAAGCCACGTGGTCGCACAACGCATCTCCCAACGAGTTGTGGGTCAGGTCCAACGCCCGCAGCCCGCCCTCGCCGGGCATGATGCGCTTCGACGCCGGCGCGAGGCCCCGCCGCAAGCCTGTGTGGATCGATACCGTTGCGGTCCGAACGGCCTCGAAATCGAAAAAGAGACCACCCACTCATTGTGAGATGGACACGAGTCGCGTCGATGGCGTGAAGGCGCCTCTACACAACGGGACGCCGAGATCGCACCTCGTGCCCAAGCCGCTTCGTCCCTTTGACAAGCATGAGCTCTTATGAGATTCGCGACGTGGATGGCGCAGTCATCCGTCAAATTACATCGCCTCAAGGCTATGATGGACGCGGGGCACTTGCCCAAAGCGCCGCACAACAGTCTCGTCGACTCGGCGGAGAGCGCGAGGCCGTCCAAAGTCACGTATCTCAACCCGCACGACACGCTTTGCTTCGGCTGCAGGGATAAGGTCGAGAGGACGGCGTCGACGCACTGCGACGGTACGACACCAGACACTTCTAAACCTCTCAAATGAGTAGCCGTAGCACCTCGACAAAGGGCCTTCGCCGCGTCCGCCACGAGCCGAGCGTCTCTTGTCGAGCACGGCGCGGAAGAGGGCGGGAAGTGCGCCGCCAGCGTGACCAGGGAAGGCGCATGCGCGGCCTTATGTAAACGTTGTAATGCTTCTCGGCCGCTGTCCGTCGGTTGCACTTCTATTAGTATTTCGCCGCCGGGGATCGTGGGCACGTGCGTCCTGCGCTTCTTCGGCTGGCGCTTGGCCTGTTCACTCGCGTTGTGGAGGACGAGGGCCATGATTGGCTTCGTCGGTTATGTACAGGGCCTTGCCGCCGCAGCGCTGCGAGCGCGGGCTGCGCGTTTATGGAAGGAAGCGTCGCGACGCTTGCCCCGCGTGCTCCTGGACGCGTAGCGTGCGTGCTACGAGCTTGTAAAAGGCCTTCGCAGCTTAGACCAACGTTCAGCGTGCGGGTTGAGGGCGGGACCCTTGATGGGGAAGTTGGCTCTTAGACAGGTACGGGCGACGGCTCGGGCCAGGGTTCGCGAAGCCAACCGCCAAAACCCGGCTAGTGGTGATTGCGGTAGCGCCTCGGCGCTGGTTGTGAGAGACGCGTAAAAGGGCACGCTGAGGCAGGGTTGGCACTGCCGGGCGCCCTTGCACGCATTGACAGGCTCGCGATCGAGCCGGGCAGCATTTGTGGAAGCGCTCGACGCTGCCGCCGCCTCCTAGTGAAGCTGCCCATCTAGCCTAAGGAGCGGCGTGCCCTCACGGGCAGAAGTGAACGGGGCAGCCCGCATGGCTCCTGAGATAACCTACGCGTCGTCCTGGGCGCTGCAGATCGAAGCCAGCGCGCGATGGGACGACAGCCCAAAAGCCTGTGCGGCGGCCCTCGATGCTGTCAATGACCTCGCCTTGACCTGCGACGCCAAGGGTTTACTCACTTTATGGAGGTGGCCCCTCCGCGACGACGTCCAGCGACCTTGTCGGTGTGAAGTCCTCGCCACGAAGCGGTCGCTCGGCGCCATCGTCCCGTCTTCACTATTACATGTCCCGCGGCGCAAGGGCTGCTTCGTGGCCGTGTTTGAAGAGGAATGTGAAGTTCATGCGTATATTGGAGACGATAAGATCCATCATTACCCGTTACTAGTACTTGATAGCAGACCGACGGCTACTTGCATCCATGGCGGTTTAGGAGAATTGATCAGCGCGCATCCGGGAGCGGTGAGATGTCACTCCTTGCGAGGCTTTGTCGAGAGAGATGTGAAAGCTCCCCAACGCCTCGAAATCAAGGTGGACAAGAGTGCTGTGATTACGGCGTTATGTTCTTCCGATGCGGCTGGTGTACTCATCGCACTCAGTGCGAAGGGCGACTACTGGTGCTGGGACGCCTACACGGGGCAAGCCTTGGCCGCCGGTGCGCGTTTGAACGGTGAGATGAAAACCTCAGAGTTGTTCAGGGCGCATCTCCACGCGCCTTCGAGGTGCTTCGCAGCTCTCGAGCGCCCGACTCCCAAGCAACCACCGAAGACCGACAAGGAAGCTAGGAAAGTCAGAGCCGCGACCATGCGCCGCACGTCCACGAGATTGTGGTTCCTGGACGGGGCCCACCAGGCCGAGGCCCGCACCAAAATAGATCATAGGAATTATGCACCTCTCACATCGGCCTTGTGCGACGCCGAATCCGAGGACTGCTGCTTACTACTCGTAGGCGATAGTTCAGGCACTATCAGAGGATGGCACGTCTCGCAGGAGGGCGCTCTGGCCGTGTTGTGTGCGCGCGTGCCGCAATTGTTGCCTATCTCTGGAGATGGTTTTATGAAAGTGTTTGGATACAAGTCTCGCATCGTCGTCTGTGCGGGCAAGGCAATTGTATCTTGTGTGACACATCAACCGTACTCCGAAAGAGTATTGGAAGTGTCCGAAGAAATTGTACGACTACAATCATCAGAAGACACATTAATCACGCTCTCGAAGAACTACCTGGAAGGCGACGACGCAGCAGGACCGTTAAGAACAGGACCTTCCGCACTAGCAAGGACTCTGTTAAAGGCCTTCGGAGATAGTGAACCGGGCTGGCTCGTTGGGTACGAGGACGGAGATCTGGACATCATCACACCCCACTCCCGAGGACGAGGCCGGGAACCGCGAAAACTGCTTGGTAGGGCGTCGTACGTCGCGGCGTGCACGTCGTTTTTGATCGACAATATTGCCGGGGACGACCAGCGCGAGGTCTTTATTGCTGCGTATGGTTCAGGAGAAATCTGCGGCTGGTCCGCGGAGATCGGTTCTCATCCCGACTTTCACTTACCGCAACATGGTTCTTCTATATTATTAGTAGAGGCCATCGGGACGCAAATTTTAGTTCTGTCTTCCGATGGAGAATGTCGGTTGTGGGATCTTAGTTCTATCTTAGATGAAGATGAAGGAGACATGCGCTTCCCGTTGGTGGGACGGTTTGAAAGTGCTCAATGTGGTTGTGCCGTCGTCCTGGAGCCGCGGAAAGGTGATACGGGTGAAATCGTTATTGGATCGGCTTCCGGTGCTCTCGAGGTGTGGGTCCTGCCTTCTATACAAGAGGAGTCGGTTCGAAATATCACGCAGACGTGCCACGCATCCTCCGTCAATGCTATAGCGTCCTCCAAAAGTGGTGATGTTTACTCGCTACTGACGGCGTCGGCCGAGTCGATCGTAAGGTGGATCTTGGATGACCAGGGTCTCCAGGCTCGAGAAAGGTTCCCTGTCTCTCGTTCACCGTCGTCCTTGGTCATACTACCACCTTCCAAGAAAGGTGACCCTGATTTATGGAGATTTGTATGCTCCTATGCGAATCACTCCTCGATCATAGTACAACGAAGACGACGCGACGTGTTTGGTAGAATAGGTTTGTACGCCATCATTCCCCAACGACCGCCCTCACCGCTGCGGCAGAAGCTACCGGACGTCGATCATGACCAGCACTTTGTCACTTCAGTCTTCAGAGGGTGCGAAGTCGAGGTTGGTGAGAGTAAGTCGCGAGCTGTGATTTTGGGCGGCAAGGAGGGTTCCGTGAAGCCGCCCGGGACACCGCCTCCCAAGATAGAAAAGCGCGTCTTCCACAAAGCTAGTGTGAAGCGGGAGCCGCAGACACCTGGTCTCTTGATTACGTATTTTGGGAAAGGGCGCGAACACAACCCGGAGATCCCTTCCCATATCGTGCAGCATACGGCGGATCGCGGGCCTAGACAGGCCTATCCTTCGCATTTGGAGAACCGGGCTATTGCTAGACCGGGGACGGGACTGATTGAAGAAAGACCAGTTACGCAGCCCTGTTCTCCGACCGCTACCATCGTACCCGTAGCGCCCTCTGATACCACCGGTAGACAGTTGAAAACCGTCGATAAACCAGTGGCACCGTCGCTGCCGGGCACTTCGGCCTACAAGCAACTCATGTACGATCTCGGCGTCCCGTCGTGTAGAGTCACGCCATCAACTTGTGTCCATCTCACGATGACGTGGGTCGTTTCTTTTCCGATTTTGAGGCCATTCGATGCTCCGCGCAGGTTGAAAGAAAAGAAGCTGGGGCCCTTGCCTGCGGATGATCCGCGCCTGCAACCCCATACGAAGTCACACACGTCGAGGCACGCGAATCTCATGCCCGCGTCGACGCCGCCCAAAGGTGCCCTCGACGGACCCGTGGACCTTTCACTTGTGGACTGGACGCCCCCTGTAGACGAGGGGGAACCTCTGGATCACGA
>JACLAA010007033.1_pt1 | contig 15168 bp, 10 predicted proteins | sample 8027891 | NCBI WGS metagenome assembly JACLAA01 (sample SAMN15724900, study PRJNA655200) | protist metagenome | isolation source: fluorescence activated cell sorting (FACS) single amplified genomes of... | place: Spain: Blaines Bay Microbial Observatory, Mediterranean Sea | collected 2016-01-19 | reverse complement strand
AGATGTTTCAGACGTTGAAAGACGAGGCGGTGGAGGAAGTGGTCAAAGATGATTTGAAGAAAGAGGAAGTGAAGACGGCGTGTTGCTTCGCGACGGTTGGCGCTCGAGAACGTGGTCGGGGAAATAAGAGGTGGGTTCAGACGAGGTGGTAGTTTAGGGGAGAGTTTTAGTCGGAGTCGTAGCGAGGGGAGCGAGGGGAGCAGTAGTAGTCGTAGTAGTCGTAGTATTGATAGCGAGATGCGTGGTGGGAGTACGAACAGGAGCGGAGAACAGCCACATAGAATATTTGAGGGAATATCGGCGAAAGCGGTCGGGCGAGACTTTGCGCAAAGTGACGCAAAGACGACGAAGACGGCGGCGACGGGAAAGGCTAGCACATCATCGAGCGGCGCGGATGCGGCCTCGACGGTATTACTTCGAGCGCTCGCGGAGGAAGAAGTTGCCCGAGAAGCTTTGCGTTTGAGCGAAGAAGGCGGATTGGTCGACGAGAAGTTGAACGAACGCGTTTAGTTTAGGTGATGATATATGTATTTAAAGTAATGGTCACGTGTATATGTTCAAGGTGTAAATTAATACCAACATCAGCATCAGCAACAACTGCATGTGTGAGAGTGAGATGAAATAAAAATTAAGCGTTAATGATCGATTCCGTGACTTGCTTCACCGTGTCTTCCGGGCTCGTCACCGTGTGTCCGATTGTCTTCGCGCTCTCGAAAATCTCGTAATCATTCCCACCTTTGTACGTCTTATCACCAAAGAAATGAATCTCCTCGAACCCATCCTTCTCGACGAATTGCAACGAGTACGTTTTATCCCACCCGTTCGGAAAGACGTCGAATGAAATCTGCCCGCCGATGGAATACGTCAACCCGTAATCCGCGAATTCCTTCCTCAACGTCTCCACCATCGTCTTCCTCACGTTCGCCGTCTCGTCAAACTTTTCAAAGTTATCTCTCTCTTCTTGCGAGCAGTTGCGTCCAATCGGCGAAACGTTCAACATCCCGTTTCTAAACTCAATAAATGTCCCTCTCTTTTGCGGAATCTCTAAATCCGCGATGTACTTCAACACAAAGTTGAGAAACGTCTGCAACTTCTCCTCGCCTAAAAACTTCAAGAACGATTGCTTGGCAATCATCTCCCCGTCTTTATACGCCACCAGACCGTTTTCCGAGAACAAATAATCCACCTCTTTCTCAAAATCCGGGCCTAACTGTTCGCAAATCTTCCCGTAATCCGAGCCGCCGACGATGGCGACCGCGCACGTTTTTCGTAAAGATCTGATGAAATCCAAAGTTTCTTTATTCGCCGTTTTGCGAGGGACGGTTAACGTCCCGTCCACGTCGAACATGGCGATCGTTTTCGGCTTTAACGGTTGTGCCATTGTTACTCCTCCTATTAGTACGTTTGTTATTCTTTTTATTCGATTAGTATTCGTTTTTATCCTCGCCCGTGTTCTTCGACGATGTTCTTGTTCTTGTTCTTTGATGATGTCTTTGTGAGGATGACTTTTTATTCCATTCTTTTATTTCTTCACTTTTTACGCACAAATCAATCAAAATGTCAATCCAGGAATACATAGAAACGCACAATCTCTCCAAAAGAGTGGAAGAAACCATCAACGCGGCGGTGAAAGCGAAAGCTCCGGAACCGATTTCGTTCATGGTGTGTAATTCTCATTTTTCGCGTCTGGTCGTTTCGAGCTGTTTTCCAAGCGCGTAAAATTTTCGTCAAATCCGAATCGTTTTTGGCGGTATCGAGACGTGGAAAGCCGCTTTGCGTTTTATGGGCTCTGTGAGCCCACTCACCGACACCCTTGCGATGATGAAACGAGAGATGCTATCATCGCTTGGAGGAAATAGTCCCTCGCGTGAATTTCGAGTCGTTTCAATCGTTTCGCGTTCGCTCGAGGTCTCTCGTCGCGCGTGTATGCGCCAAGGAAAGAGCCGTAAATTTTCCGTCGCGCGGAGCCGTCTGACTCCACTCTGTGGAAAACATCATCGAGAGGGGATTTTTTCTCTCAACTCTCGTCGTCTTCTCACAATAATTAACAACGATTCTACGTCACTTTCTTCCACAGGCTGATCACTTGAGAAAGCAAACGCCACCGGCGATCACGAAAGTTGTCGGTCGCCAAGTCTTTGACTCTCGAGGCAACCCGACGGTGGAATGCGACATTTACACCGGAAAAGGTATGTACCGCGCGATGGTCCCGTCCGGGGCGTCCACGGGTATCTACGAAGCGGTTGAATTGAGAGATGGCGGTAAGGCGTGGATGGGTAAAGGTTGCATGACTGCGGTGAAGAACATCAACGAAATCATCGAGCCGGCTTTGATTGGCAAGGATCCGAGAGAGCAAAAAGCGCTCGACGAGTTCATGTGCAAAGAGTTGGACGGCACCGATAACAAAGGGAAGTTGGGGGCGAACGCCATCTTGGCGGTCTCCACGGCGTTGGCCAAGGCTGGCGCCGGCGAAAAGGGTATTCCTTTATACAAGCACATCTCTGAGTTGGCGGGTAACAGCAAGTTGGTCTTGCCGGTGCCGGCGTTCAACATCATCAACGGCGGTTCCCACGCCGGAAACAAATTGGCCATGCAAGAATTTATGATCTTGCCGGTTGGCGCGAAGTCGTTCGCGGAAGCCATGCAAATGGGTTCGGAAGTTTACCACAACTTGAAATCGGTCATTAAGAAGAAGTATGGCCAGGACGCGTGCAACGTCGGCGACGAAGGCGGCTTCGCGCCGAATATTCAAGACAACAAGGAAGGTTTGGACTTGGTTGTCGAAGCCATCGAAAAAGCTGGCTACACCGGAAAGGTGAAAATTGGTATGGACGTCGCGGCGTCTGAGTTCTTGACCAAGGACGGCATGTATGACTTGGACTTCAAGACGGAGGACAACGATGGTTCTCTGAAGAAAACCGGGAAGGAGATGATTGACTTATACAACGAATTTTGCACGGAGTACCCGATGGTTTCCATCGAAGATCCGTTCGACCAAGACGATTCGGAGAACACGGCGTTGTTGACGGCTGGCGGTAAGTGCCAAATCGTTGGTGACGATTTGTTGGTCACGAACCCGAAGAGAGTCCAAGCGGCTATTGACGGCAAGTGGTGCAACGCGCTCTTGTTGAAGATCAACCAAATCGGTACGATTTCCGAATCTATCGAAGCGGTCGGCATGTCCAAGAAAGCTGGTTGGGGGGTCATGGCTTCGCACAGATCCGGTGAAACTGAAGATTCTTTCATCGCGGACTTGGCGGTTGGTTTGGCGACTGGTCAAATCAAGACTGGCGCGCCGTGCCGATCGGAGCGTTTGTCCAAGATGAACCAATTGTTGAGAATCGAAGAGGAGCTTGGTGCGGACTCTGTCTACGCGGGTGAGAACTACAGACACATCGGCTGGTAATCATCAGTTCATGCACACAAAGAACCAACAGAGAGAGGGGATATACATAAATAAAAAGCGTTTTATAATAATAAAGAACCAAAAGTAGAAAAAAATAAGAAAACTACACATCACTACTGTATGTATCCGCGTCGGTTCGTTCGTTTGTTCTTCCGTTTTTATTTTACATCAATACTACACATCATCTTTATTGTTCAAGCCGAAGGGGCTGTCGTGCCGCCGTTCTCCTCGAGTCTTTTCAACCGCGCTTCTATTTCATCCATTCTTTTTTCTCACTCTTCCACTTTCCTCTCTCGTTCTCTCAGTCGTCGCTCGCGGTCGTTTTGTTCTTCTCCTTCTTCTTCGTCGTCGTAATACTCAGTTCTGCTCAACCCGCCTCGCCATCGATCGTTGGTCGGCGATTTATCGTACCACGACGGAAACCGAGGATTTCTGTAGCCATCCGGCGGAACTTCCCGCATCAAAGCGCCGCCGACCGTGTCTCCACCGCGGTCTTCGAGTCTTAAAACTCGTCGTCCAATTGGTACGCCCACCACCGCTTTTCCCTCTGGAGGATTCTTCGTCTCATCCCAAGGCACGTCCGCGAAATCTTTCACCAACTCCTCGCACATCCGCTTCGCCTCCTCCGCCGTGCACCCGAACAATTCGCACACCTCGAGGACGATGCGTTCATCATTTTCCACGTTACACACCCCCACTTCCTCTTCTCGTCGTTGTTCTTGCCCCGTTGATGCACGACAACAATTTCTCAAGTGCTTCCCGTTTAGCTCTACCCTTTCGACCGTTTCCGCCAATTCGATGAAATTATTAAACCTGAGATATATCGCCAGTTGTTTCGTGGAATACGTGCCCAAGAGTTCTTCCGTTTTCAAACTCATCCTCTTCTTTTCTCACTCAATCAACAATCAACACATGCCATTCAATCCCCACGTAGTCTTTTTGTTTGTTTGTTTGTTTGTTTGTTTGTTTTTTCTCTCGTCTTCTTTTCTGTGTAAAATGACCATGTGTTGGAAATGACAGCTGGTATTTAATTGTACAACATGTTTTCTGAGATGAGATCTTGGATGAAAAGAGGACAAAAGCACGAGACTTTCGAGAAAAGAACAACGCGTGAAAAAAAAACCACAAAACCACTGAACTTTTCTCGGACGCGCTTAACCATTTCAACAAGAACACTTTTTAAAGAAGAAGAAGACAAAGAAGAAGAAGAAGAAGAATACGAATAATAATGGAGGAACCAGAGGATGCACCACCACCAGTTGTTGATGGTGATGTCGCCGCGCAGCACCACTCCTTTTCCTCCGGCTTGCACAACGTCAGCAACACGTGTTATTTAAACGCCACCGTTCAGGTAAAAACATTCTCCAAAAGCTTTAGAATGATGTTTGAACAACCTGTTTTTGTGTTCGTATTATTCTTACGCCGAAACGCGTTTTAATGCGTGCGTTTGGCGTAAGAACGGTAGTAGTACACTCGCTCTCTCGCACTCTCCTTCTTATTCGTAGTACATGTATCGAGATGATGATTTCGATTCAAACGTTCAATCCTCACCATCCTCAACTCTCTCGTCTCTTTCCTTTACTTGAACAAAACAACGAAAAACAGGCGTTGTGCGCGGTAGAACCGTTCCGGGAATATTTATTGAGCGACGAATGCGAACAGCTGTTGTTGGAACACACGACGACGAAAAACAACAACGCAAAGACGATTCAGACGATTCAGACGACGACGACGATGAAGAAGAAGAATTTGCACTCGTCGCACTCGTCCTCCGCGATGACGACGAATACCAACGCGGTGAACCCCGGCGCGAACAACGAGATGAACTTTAACGAGAGAAGGCACCGAACGAGGCGAGGGAACGAGAACAACGCGTCCACGTCTTCCTCGGCGCAGCAGCTGCAACAACGGGGCGCGTATTACCACCACGAAGAGATTCTTTCGTTCCCGAGAGGGAAGACGATGAGCAGCGCGCACGGAAGCGGCGAGAAAATCGAGAGCAACGGGAACACTCTTTCAGGAGGAGGAGGAGGAGGATTAAGCGGTCTCGGCGGCGGGTCGGGGAACCTCGGAAAGAAGACGTCCTTTAACCCACGAGCACCGGCGATGACGAGGGAACGAAGGGCGGACGTGGCGAGAGGCGCGGCAAGGGAAGGCGCGTGTTTAGGAAAAGAGTTGCGAAGAGTTGTGAGGACGTTGCGATGCGGCGGGTACGAGGCGTTTCCGCCGACGGAATTGTTGAAGGCGGTGTGGCGATTCGTGCCGGCGTTCGCCGGGTCGGCGCAACAAGACGCGCACGAGTTTGCGAGGTTTGCGTTGGAAAGGTTAAGGAAAGAGTTGTTGGTCGGGGAACGCATGATGAAGAAACGAGAAGAGAACGATCGGTTTAGGAGAGAGTACGAAGAGAACGCGTTATTAGAAAGCGGCTTTGACTGGGACGAGAAACACGGAGGAAGGCGGAGGAACGGCGAAGACGCTTTCGACGACGATAAAGTGTTGCCTGGGAAAGTCCCGAAGAGAGCGAGATCGTTCCGACCAAGGAAAGCGAACGCGAGTTTAACAACCTCACCGATAGGAAGTAACGAAGGCAGTCCTCGATGCGCTCTAGTTGGAGGCTCGCCTGTGTTTGCGACGAAGAACTTACTCGCCGGCGAGGGTGATCGCGAGAGCGATCTTCTTGATAAAGGTGACGGTCGTGTTGCAGGAAGAGGGGATATCTTTCTCACCGGATATGACATCGGCAACAACGAGACGCCAACGCTCGGTTTCTTAAACAATAAAAACGCGAATCCGTTTCAGCGCGAGGCGGATGAACAAGCGAGACAACAGCAGCAGCAACAACAACAGCAACAACAACTATTACACGCGAGTAGCGAATCCGTGGACACAAAAGAAGGTCTTTTAGCGAACAATAAGCACAGCGAATCACCAGACACGGTCGAAGATGCCATCGACCCAAACTTGAAAGGTTTTGTCATCGTTTCCAGGTGGGGCGCAGTCGAGCACAAGTATGGATGTTCGTGTCGTCCGTGTAAGTCGAAACGGTTGAAACTCGAAAAAGAAAATCCTTCGGCAACGCAAGCGCAAATCGATCGTTCGACGCAAACAACGCAAGTCTTGAAAACGGAAGATGGTTCCTCCGTGATGTCGTTGCACGACGTGTTGAATTTGAAAACGCCCGGGAAGTTGACGCCGGTTCGAACTGCTGCGCAAAAGAAGCGCAACGCGGATGGCATCCCGACTGCCGTGCAAAAGCTCGTCGCGGAAGCAAAAAATCACATGGCCTCTATCGAATCGCCGAAATTTGATCCGACCACACCGCACACGTACTTTGCCGACGCCGAGAACATGTCGGACGATCCGATTTGGAAAATCTTTGGTGGCGTGGCGGTGTCGCACGTGAAGTGCAGCGAGTGCGGACAGTCGAACGCGATGAAAGAACCGTTCTTAGATTTGAGTCTGCCTTTACCGAACGTCTCGAGACCGATGACACGGGCGACCAGTCCTCCGCTGGTTAACTTGAACGCGTTGGGCTTGTCGAACGCCGGAAGCAATCAAAACGATTTGGACGACTGCTCGTATTGGGACCACTCGGCGCCAATCGACGGGAACGGTCCGAATGGCGAGGCAACGATCGAACAGTGTTTGGAGGCACACACGAGGGAAGAATGTTTAGATGGTGGAGATGGTTCGAACGGAGGCGGCGGTAACCGATATTACTGCGAGCAATGTCAAGCGGTGACTTCCGCGACCAAACGAACGTCGTTGAATCGCGAGTGCCCAAAGGTTTTGGTTTTACACTTGAAACGGTTCATGTGGAAAGGAAAGTCCGGCCAACGGGCGAAGATTATCGCGCCAGTGGCGTTTCCTTTAGATAATTTAAGTTTAGAACCGTTCTTGGAACCGAAAAGTGAGGAGAAAGACGACGACGACGTCGTCGTCGTCGTCGAAAAGCCGGCGGCTCGTGGCAAATCGAAATCATCCTCCAAAAAAGGCGGCAATAAACACAAATCCTCCGCGGCGGCAAACGAAGAGAAGCAACGGCGAGAGGGAAAAATCACCGCCAACGCAGAACCTTCCAAATCATCCACCTCGTTCACCTACGACCTCTCCGCGTGCGTTGCGCACCACGGCCAAGCCGCAAACGCCGGTCATTACACCGCCGTCGCCCGCGATCTCGCCGGCGATAACCGCTGGCGCCAATTCGACGACGACCGCGTTCGAGACGTTTGCGACGAGGAAGTTAAATCCATCGCCAGTCAAGGATACGTGTTCTTTTACGTAAGAAGAGATTCCGATTCCGATTCTGATTCCGAAGACGACGACGTAAACGACGACGACGAATAAGAACTAAACACAGCAAAAGCCACCACCCCATTGTTATTATCATTATTATCAGTCGTGTAAGAAAGAGATTTTCTTCATAAAACGAAAGCGTCACACAACTACCACAAACACACAGATATAATAAAACCGACGATGCGTCGTCGACTCGAAACGATCGCGACGGTCCCACCTCCAAAGCAACTGACTGAACCGTTATCCCTCGGCGCGTGTGCGAGAGTCGTGGAGTGCACGTGCTGCGCTTTGTCGTCATCAAACGACGACGAGAACATTCATAATCTCGTTCTTGGATATTCCGACGGCACCGTTGCACTTTTTAAAGACGACGGAAAGAAGAATCATCATCATCATCGCGTGGCAGAATGCGAATGGATCAACAGAAGAAGAAGCGAAGACAACAACGACGAAGATGAGTTTGACGACGACGAGAATGAGTTCGACGAAGCGTTGTTAGACGAGGAAGAAAAGATGAAACTCGGCGTCGATTGCGTCAAAACGACGCGAAATTTCGTCGTCCGAGCAGCCGGATCCGGGTATCAGAGAGCCTCGATCGATGTTTTAGACGTAAAGACGGGTAAGAAGCTGATATCTTTACGTTTGCCGACGTTTTGGCCGCCGGAGTGCGCGGCGTTTGAAGTGCAATGCGAGGAGTTTGACGACGGACAGATTGTCGTTTTAGCGACGAGTTGTCGAACGACGAAAAGGAGTTACGAGAACGTCGTCGGGTGCGAGAGCGCGTTTGCGGCGTGGGTGCCTTTTCGAAGGAAAGGTGGGTGCGACCCGGTGGTTTCCTGGAGACTTGGGCCGCACATAACGTTGGCGAATGAAAGAGAGAGGGTGGTGGAAGGGTTCTTGTGTCCGACGATTCGAGTGAAGGAGAAATCTTTGTTGTCGTACAAAGAGGAAACGAGATATTTTGATATCTTTTTTGAGCGGGTGACGGAGTTGAACGGAGAAGTGAGAGCGACGAGCGGGCGGACGACGATTTCGTTCGACCCAGTTTCGAAAGAGACGGAAGTTCACGCGCCGGTGACGTTTGACGAGGACGCGGAGACAAAGTCGTGGGGGAAGACGGCCTCGAAAGTGCGGCAAGCGAGGAAAGAGGAAAGAGATAAAGCGATGAGCGATAAGACGTACCAGAGAGAGTTTGGCGTGATTAAAGGATTTCGAGGGAGTGGGGTGCTTTTAATCTATTTTCCGAGCGGAGAAGCTGTCGTGAGAGCGTTTGCGGATCCAGCGACGCGAAGAACAAAGACCGTCTCGAAAGCGAATTTAAGCGTCCTCGAGCAGAGTTTACGAGAGGCAATTATCGGTAACTCTCAAGGAAGGGAACTGGATTCAATTCATATCAATAACGACAATAACGTCGTCGTGGAAGAGAAGAATGCGTTCTCGATGTTTATTTTAAGCAGAGAAATGGACGAGCACGCGAGTAAATCGAATCCGACGTCGCGCGCCGTCTTTCAACACCTTCGCGTCCCGTTCGTTCCCGAAGATACGACGACGACACCACCACCACCACCAGCAACAACACCAACAAAGAATGAAACCAATGTTGGTCAAGCGTCGCCGTTTCCTTCCACGAAATCTCTCTTAGACGACGTGCTCGATGTCAAAGACTCCGGAACCGCCTCCGGCAACAGAAAAGAAGACCGCGCGTGCGCTTTGTGTTTAGAGAGCGAAGTCGAGTTAGGAAAAACGAATCTCCTGAACGACATGCCGTGTTGCTCGAGCACGATATGTAAAAAGTGCTTACTCGCGTACGTGAGACAGTATCCAGGCGCGGGATGTCCGTCGTGTCGCAACGTGCCCTCTTTCCACGCGTTTGCCGGAAGCGACGCCGGCGCGTCTCCTTCTCGCAAAGTCGTCGCGGAAACTCAAATTATCGACATCGAATCCTTCAACGCGCGAGAAGGCTTAGCCTCGGCGCTCGCGAGAGCGAGCTCAGAATCTACCGGTTCAGAGTTGGAAGATTTAGAATTGTACGAATCGAGTCGAGGCAAACGAGAGAAAATTGCGTTTTGTGGTATCACCGGCGTCGGCGAGCCGCGAACGGTCGTCGGCGAGCCGCGAACGGTCGTCACGCTCGGCGCGAACGGCGTCGCGTACGCGAACGCGATGGTGATGTCAAAGTAAAAAGCGCACTTAGCATGAATTAGTACAACATAGCACACGCACTCGCGCATTAGCCCCTGTACATAAATACTATATCAACAAAGGTGTTGTCTTTCTCTATTCATTCGTGTGAAGATAATTATATATAAAATGATGATGGTTTCTATTCGTTTGGCTCTTAATACTAAAATATGGCTACTATAAATGCGTATACGGCTTCGTCATCACTCCAATTCCTCCTTAAACTTTGGCATCGCCGGCGCCCCGTCGTTCTTCTCCTCGTCTCTACCACCACCGAAAATGTTGCTCCAAATCCCCCCGCTTTCTTCTTGTTGCGGATGATTCCCGACTTCTACCCCCGGCGCGCCGTTTACGCCTCCCATCGGCGCGCCGCCCTCCATCGCCATCATCTCTTCCGGCATCGGTGGCGGCGGTGCCGTCAGCCTCGTCAGCGCGATCGACACCCCTTCAATCAGCGCTAACAAAAACCCGCCAAACGCCGCCGACCTCGCCGCGGACGGCAACCCGTACCTGAGTTGCAACACCCCTCCCGTCAAAGCCCCGCTGGCTATTGGATTCCACGGGTCTTCTTTCCTTCTCACCGCGACTAACGCGCAATCAAACATGGAAAACAAGCCACCCCAAACGGCGAAGGAGCCGCCTATTCTCGGCGCTTCCCTTCGAATGGCTTCTAATCCGCCTTGGAGGATGTACCCGCGCGGGGAGTTGTACGCGCCTTTGCACAAGTGCACGACGCCTCCACCGATGGCGCCCATGGCGAAGGCGCCGCCGAGGTCGTCCAGGATTCTGTGCGGGCACGGTTCTCGGCCGTGGTCGACGTTCGTTGCCATGATTCTTAACTCTTACGCTCTCGAGCGATCGCAGCGCCGGAGTTAATTGTGCCTTTTGGATGATGGTGCGCACGACTCCTGGAGGTTTCTTTGAACCAGGTGAAACGAAGAACGCGCGTCTGACGAAAAGTATTTTCTTCTTCTTTTCTCTCTGTCTGCGTGTGAATCTCTCGTCCTTAACTCTCTTTCGTTCTAGTACGGAGAAAGAGCGCGATAAAAGTGTGACGTTTTCTCGCTTGCATTTTCCAGAGAAAAAGGGTTCACAAACAAGAGATTTTCTCATTAAAAACAGCCCCGCGCAGAGACACGAGAGCGCGCAGAGAGAGCTCCAGAGAGCTCTTTGCCTCTCTCTGTCTCGTTATATTAAAGTCCAAGTCGAGAGAGTGTTCTTTTTTACGCTGAAGAAACGCACACACAGATAATACAAATGAGCGAAGAAAATCAACCACCAATACCAGCGATGAAAGCGTCGAAATCCGCGACGGTGAAGATGCACAAAAAAGCCGCAAACGCGGCGAAGAAGAAACCAGATTTGGATGGAATCGCTTTACTCGAACTTGGAGTGAAAGCGATGGATTTGAAAGAGTACGATAAAGCGTTGCCTTTGTTCGAGGAAGCGTACAAGACGTGCATGGAAAGCACTAAGGTGGAGATGGTGAAACGAGAGAAATCAGAAGGAGGAGGAGAGAAAAATGTGAATACTACGAAGAAGAACACAAAAGAGACGACGACGGAAAAGGAACAGCATCAAAAGGACGCGTGCGAAGAGGCGGTAAAATTGATCTTGAACAAACCCGGAGAGTTACTGGCGAAGAAGAAAGAGATAGACGCGAAGTTACCGAACTACGCGAAGAACAGCGAGGAGAACATGAAGCGACACATGGAAAATACGGGAGGGAAGTATCGAACTCGATTTCCGCCGGAACCGAACGGGTATTTGCACATCGGGCACGCAAAGGCGATGTATTTTGACTTTGGCGTGGCGAGGTTGAACAAAGGAGAGACGTATTTGAGATTTGATGATACGAATCCAACCGCGGAGAAGCAAGAGTACATCGATTCGATTAAAGATTCGTGTAAATGGTTAGGCCACGAGCCGACGAAGATAACGTACTCGAGCGATTATTTCGACAGGTTGTACGAACTGGCGATTCAATTGATTAAGAGTGGAGGGGCGTACGTGTGCCATCAAACGAAAACAGAGACGGCGAGGAGTAGAAGTTTGTTGCGAGAGTTTCAAGAGAAGTGCGCTAAGAGTGGGGTGGAGAATAGGTACGAGGTGGAGTTACCGGAAGGCGCGGCGTCGCCGTACCGAGAGAGATCGGTGGAAGAGAATTTAGAGTTGTTCGAGAAGATGAGGAGTGGGCAGTGTGAAGAGGGCGAGTGTAGTTTGCGCATGAAAGGCGATTTGCGATCGGATATTACCTCCATGTGGGATTTAGCCGCGTACAGAGTGAAGAAAGCGGAACATCCGAGAACAGGATCAAAATGGTGCATTTACCCGACGTACGATTACACGCACAATATCGTCGATTCGTTGGAAAACATCACGCACTCGTTGTGCACGTTAGAGTTTGAAACGAGGCAAGCGCCGAACGGGCCTTATTATTGGCTGTTGGATAAACTGAACGTGTATAAACCGTCCACGTGGGAGTTTAGCCGATGCAACATCACGTACAACGTGATGAGTAAACGAAAACTAAATCTGTTAGTCACGCAAGGCTTAGTGAACGGATGGGACGATCCGAGAATGTTGACGATTAACGGCATGCGCCGACGCGGGTACACGCCAACCTCGGTGAATAGCTTTTGCGCGAAAATGGGCGTGACGAGGAACGAAAACGTTCAACCGTTGGAACGTTTGGAAAACGAAATCCGAGCGGAACTTTCCGTGGATAGCAATCGTTTCTTCGCGGTTTTAGATCCGTTAAAGGTTGAGATTGTGAATTACCCGAAAGACCGAGCGGCGGAGTTGTTGATGGACGCGCCGTTCCATCCGTCGTTCATGGAGGAAAGAGGCATGCGAAAGATCCAACTCACCGAGACGGTGTTTATCGACCGCAACGATTTCCGAGAGGTGGACGATCCGTCCTTCTTTGGTTTATCGGTGAACAAGAAAGTGCGTTTGTTATTCGCATACGACATCACGTGCACAGGAATAACTAAAAATCCGGTCACTGGTGTCATCGAAAGCGTTCAGTGCGAAATTGATATGGAAAGTCGCGCGAACAAGCCGCCGAAAGGGAAGTTGCACTGGGCGAATACCGAGTTTAAAACGGCCGAGGTGAGAGTGTACGACAAATTGTTCGCGGTTCCGGTTCCCGGAAAAGTGGTCGAGGAAGGCGAAGGCGGCGAGGTTGTCCCAGAAGCGACGGCGTTAGTGGCGGCGGACGAAGAAGAAGAGGAGGAAGAAGAAGATGCGAACGAGGACGCCGCGAAGCAGAAATCACTCAAAGAACTCGAGCTCGAACATCCGTGGTTAAAGCAACTCAACCCGGACTCTTTGGTCGTGTACAAAAACGCCTTGGTCGAGCCGATGTTGATTGAAAATCACGCCGACCAACCGTACTCGGCTCGCGTCGAGTTACAAAGACTCGGGTTCTTCACGTTCGATTTCGATTCGACGAAAGCAAAACCAGTCTTGAACAGAATCGTAACTTTGAAAGAAAGCAACACCAAGAAGAAATAAACGACCCGAGTAGTTTTGTTTAAAAAAAAGAGCGCTGAGCGCGTCACACACACACACACATTTTCGTTTGATTCTTATATCTGCTGGACATTATACTACTGGACATTATTCTACTGGACATTATTATATACTGAAAAGCGTCTTTATTATTATTGTATTACATACCGGGCAAATGTTGATTCTTCCCGAACCCGACCCGTCCGAAAAACTCTTCGTGAATAGCACTCGCCGCCTTTTGACCTTCGGCGTCGTCCACTAAGAGCGAAATGTTACACTTGGATGCGCCTTGCGAGACCATTTTCACGTGCACTTTCGCCTCTTTCAACGCCTTGAACGCACGTTCCATAATCTCGTTGTTTCTCTCCAAGTTGCCGATTAAGGAGATTATGGAGTGACCATTCGATACCGCGACTCTGGCCGTACCAACGTCCTCCAACTCTCGCTGGACCTTCTCCAACTCTTCCTGCGCTAAATCTCTGCTCCAAATTTTCGCCGGGTCCAAAGTCAACGAGACGGAAACTTCCGACGTCGCGACGACATCCACTGAAATACCGTTGTTTTGCAACACCGCGAACACTTCGGCGAGAAACCCATACTGACCGAGCATTCGCGTGGAAACGATATCCAACATTGTCACGTTTTTCTTGCGAACGATGGAAGTTAATAACCAATCGTCCATTCGTTCGCCTTCATCGCCGCTCTTCCCGTTGCTACTGTTATAATCGATGTGGCCAATCACCGTCCCGGGTGCTCGAATGTTGTACGAATTCTTCACTCGTACTCGTAAACTCCCGTTGTCCATCGCCGGCCTCATAGCTTGCGGATGTAAAACTTGCGCGCCAAAATACGCCAACTCTTGCGCCTCGTCGAAACTCAGAAACGGCATGGGAATCGTATTCTCAATCTCTCTCGGATCCGCACTTAAAACGCCGTCCACGTCTTTCCACACCTGCACTTCCTCTAGCGCCAACGCCGCGCCAATCACCGTCGCGGTCAAATCCGACCCACCTCTCCCTAACGTCGATATCGCTCCCGTGTTTTCACCTCTCCCCAAAAACCCAGTTACGACAGAAATTTGCGGATCTGCCCCATCCGGTAACGTCAAACTCTTCTTCATATTCGCATATGTTTCCGGCAACACTCTCCCGTTTTCGATGTCGTCGTCGCTGGTCACCATCCCAATCTCAAACGCGTCGTACTGTTTCGCGTTCACCCCTCTGGTCCTCAAATTACTCGCAAAAATCCGCGTGCTCATTCGCTCCCCGAACGACACTAACATCGCTCTCGTCCTCGGCGTCACCTCTTGCATCAAACACACGCCCATGCACACTTGCTCCAACTTCTTCAGAAGTTCGTTCACCTCTCGTCTGGTCTCTTTATCCACGTTCAAAACGTCCATAGTTTCCGCGTGTAACGTCTTCACGAACAGCAACGGTTTCATCAAGCTCACGTCTTCGGCGTTTTCACACTTCAGAGACTCTTCGCCGCACATGAGTAAATTGTTCGTCGATTTCCCCATCGCGCTTAAGACTAAAACTGGCATCTCCTCCGGAAACGACAGGACGATGTTGGCGACTTCTCTCATCCGTTCCGCGTCGGCCACGGAAGAGCCGCCGAATTTCATCACCACCGTGTGCTGTTTTTTGTTTTTCCCCGGCGTCTTATTGTTCGAGATGTCTTTGTCGTTCGCTAACACGCATTTCGTCGTCGTCTCCGAAAACCTTCGTCTTCTTGCTCCCGAGAACGACGACCCCGAAGATGAT
>JACLAA010002457.1_pt1 | contig 15172 bp, 12 predicted proteins | sample 8027891 | NCBI WGS metagenome assembly JACLAA01 (sample SAMN15724900, study PRJNA655200) | protist metagenome | isolation source: fluorescence activated cell sorting (FACS) single amplified genomes of... | place: Spain: Blaines Bay Microbial Observatory, Mediterranean Sea | collected 2016-01-19 | reverse complement strand
GCGATTGTTGATGTTTGTATAGCTGATAATACTGTTGAGTCATATGTCATTATTACAGAAATATTATCCACATTAGGACCGCCAAGACTAGCAGGACTATTGCCGTCAGCACCACTAATAAATATATTTCCTTGATTAGACCCTGTCCCAGTAAACGAAACGCTATCTGTAAAATCTTTTCCATTAATTCCCGTAACATTAGTTCTCTCCTGTGTTGTTGTGGCTAGTACATTACTCTCTGAATCTCTAATCTGTAGTCTGATTGTAAAAGTATCTGCTGGTCCATTACCTCCCCAACATCCTGATACTGCACACTCTCCGTTCTGTACTTCTACTGATGAGTTAAGAGTAATGCCATTGTTAAGCATAGGTTGTGTGATGGTGTTAGAAAGTAAGTCGAAAGATTGTTCAATGTTGCCGCTATCTCCAAACTCTAGATCGTGTCCTCCTGGACAACAATCTCCAATCCTTTGGGAATCGCCAGATAAAGTCCAGCCTGTTGTACCATTATCAAATGTTCCATTAGTTATTAGGTTGCCGGTAGTATCTGCAAGTACAGTACTACTTAGTAATATTGCCGCTAGGTATAGGCTTCTCATTCCACGTCATACTCGGTTTACTTTGAGTACCTCCTGTTAATTCTAATCTACGTTTCTCCATCCATCTTGCTTTCGCTTTTTGACCTATCAAACCCTCGATGGGACATGGCGTGCCAGCATCCATCATGGCTTGCCAGACATCTTCATTCTGGCACATTAAACTTATTGCTGCCACTTTCATGCCAAGCTTAGCTAGTACAGATACGGATTTCCTACGCTCACACTCTTTATCTACCATGTAACTACCAAAACTACCGCTAAATCCTATGACTGTGACTCCAGCAGCCAATGGTATGACACAAGAATCCTGTCCATATACGCTCATAGAGGGCGCTGAGGCGCTGTTTACGGCTGTTTTTTGGTTAGTACTATTGTTGGTCTCATTATTTGTTGTACTGTTAGAGGATGAGCCTGACTGATAAGTAGTGCTTGACTCGTATCCACCGGTAATTGCTGTGTTTGAACCAGCGTTATTAGACTGGCTATTGCTAGTACTGCCTGAACTTGTTACATCTCCTATAGCATCAGCTATACCATAGATTAATATTAGAATCAGCATTACCAATAAACATTGTTTAGCTATGACTTGCGACATTTCCATTTCCTAAGTGCTAGGTTTTTTCTTGTTGGTCTTCCTTTGCTATCTTTCATTGGTCCTTTTACTCCAGACATTCTGGCACAAAAACTTTTACGTCTTGCTGCCGCCTTAGATCCTTTCTTAGCTTTGCCTGTTACAGGAGGTTTAAGATTAGAGCCATCTTTTCTTTTGAAGTGCGCTCTTCCAGCTGCATTTAATCCACCGCTTGGGTTTTGATATTTTTTAGCTACCATATTTAAGTCCTCGCATAACTTGGTTTTCCTTTTGATGTATTATCTTTAGAGCGTTTTCTTCTGACTGCTGCTGATCGTTGAGCTGGTGTCATAGAATTAGCTTTAGCCAGAGGTACACATTTAGGATACTTTCTTCCGTCTCCCTTGCTTCTTCCGCATGGCTGAAACTTTCCGTTTTTTTTTGGCGACCCAATGTCTACCCATCTTTCTTGCACCCATGATTTAAGTCCTTTTTTTGCCACTCTTTTTACCTCCAGGTTTTATTCTCCCAGAACAAACTCCAGAAGCATACATATTTGCATATGCACTTGGATACTTTTTAAATTTTCTTTTAGCTGCCGCTTTTCCTTTTGCACATAGTTTAGCCATATTATTTCCTCGTTAGTGATCCGCCAAAATATAATCCAATAATTGAGAAGATTGTGTGTGATTGTAATGGACCAATAACAATTCCTGTCATAGGTTGCCATTTAGTTACATCATAATCACTAGCAAATATCCACCATCCTTCAGACACTGTCTCTATGTAACCCATATATATTGGTATATCTACAAAAATTGGAGCTACGATTGGTACTACAATAATACTAAATACACACATTAAAGCTATCCATCTTCGGGTATGTTTAGTGTGTGGATCTGATACTGCTCTTGCCTTATCAGTTTGTTTAGCTGCAAACCTAGATTGTTGCATCATAGCTTTCTCTCTATCAGCTTGAGCTTGTGCTTTCTGTGCCATGATAGACATGACTCCTCCTAGTACAGTAGATCCAAGCATTGATATAAGTTCCATTGGTATCATTCTGATAACCTCCATCCTAGTATAGCTATGACTATTGTACCAACCCAAACTAGCACTCGTACACCACCTTTGCCTATATTTATGATTTTATATAGTTCGACAATGTCTCTACTATTACGCTCTACGATCTTGGTTAGGGCATCAATCTTCTGGGCTAATTGTTCGTTAGTGACTTTCATGTTGCTAGTGCTATTGTTCCATTAGTTCCGACCATTGGCATTTCAGCAAAAGCCATGTATAAATATTTTGTATCTTCTTTATTAACTTTCCAATCTGTTGATACTAGTCTAAATCCATTGCTTTCAAATTGTATTGTTGCATTAGTATATGAATCTTGCCTATTGAAATAAAAAGACCTTGTTCTTTCTCCACCTAATCCATAACCTGTTAAACCTGATGCTTTGGCTATCCAATCTTCAGATTCATCTACATTTTTAATTAATATCCATTTAGGTCTAAAACCACAATATACTTTAGTTCCAGCAACATTTCCTGTGCCTGAATAAAATCCAATTTTACTAAACCCTTGAACTTCTGCAAAAATGTATGCAACCATTGCACTACCACTTTTGTTTGTTTTGTCGTGAGTACCTACACTAAATACTGATGTTGTAGGTAAAGTATCATTCCAAAATGTAGCATAATCTTGTGTTGTATCGCCTTCCCATGCAAACTGTAAACCATCTGTTTCTGGGTCAGCAATAAATGTCTTTCCAAAATTACCTATTAGTCCTCTATCAGCTAAGTCAGTAGTTTTAGTTAATACTAATTTTGGAGCTACACCTAGTCCATGACCAATCGTGGCATTTGCACCTGTACCTGTCCAATTAACTACTGATATACCTGAATCTTGGTTTGCTTGAACTGTGCTTGTAATGCTGCCATCAGAATTTGAATTGGTACTTCCACCATTTGCTTTCCAACAAGCACCCACATATAACTCACTTGCATCATTGGTATTTGCTATATTGCCTGTCAAAGTAAATCCATCTGAAGTATAACTAGCTACATAATTTGTAGTATCGTTTGCATTGTTTCCACTTGGAATCCAATTAAAACCAATACCTTTTGTTGAATCATTTAAAACTGGGTGTCCATTACCATTATATCTTCTAATCCAAAGCATATCTGGTTTGAAACCCATACCAGTAATTGTGGTTGTGCTATCGCTACCTGTCCATGTAGGACAGTCAAAATGTACTGATGGTTTTGCTATTGTTGTAAATGCCATGTTGTTCTCCTATCCATAACTCTTAATGTTTTTTGTGCAGATTGCATAGAACCCACTTGGAACTGCATATTCAAATGCTCCAACACTATTGCCATCTGCATTAGCTGATGCTATTGCTGTTGCTCCAAATCTGCCTTCACCAAAATTACAATACATATATTTGTTTGCATTATTTGCTTGATTAGTGACTGCTGTAATATTTATTCCCCAAAAGTCATCTCCTTTAGCAAACGATAATCCAGCATAATTTCCATTAGCTGGGTCTCCAGCACTAGATGTACTAGGAGCATTAAACCATGTGCCATTTTTACCAAACCATATTTTAGAAGTAGCTGCAGATAAATCTACTGCTACCATAATGATATCGTTTTCTGATGCTTGTAAGCCATAGTTTACTGTGCCACCACCACCATCATCTATAATGTTTGGTGTACTTGTTAATGGCTGATAAGTAATCCCCTCGCAACCATTTGAACCAGTTTCTTTACCTACGATTGCATTAGCTCCACCGCTATTTCTCCATCTTCTTTGTGCATGAGTACCATTTTTTGCAATAGATATAGTTGCTGAATCTGAAGTAGTTCTATCAGTTCCTAGTTTAACCTCAAAATACCATTTGCCATTCTTGACCATTTGAGTAGATGCACACCCATCGGCACTTGCACTTGTTCCTAAATATGCTGTACCAGCATAATCTACACTTGCTGGTACATATGCTTGGTTAGTATCTAATGTGCAAAACACATTGCTAGGCGTATTAACTGATTGTTTTAAATTTCCATTAACTGTCCATGTTTTAGAGTTTCCTGATGAATCAGTACCCAATGCACCACTATTCTCAAACTTGAGGAAAAATCCATGTGTTCCGTAAGTAACGCTTGGGTTAAGTTTAGGTTTCCATTCACCTGTTGTGCTATCAGTTTCACCAAATGTTGATGGTGTTAAAGCTGTGCCATCTACAAAATGATAATGAGCTAAGTTAAAATTAGAATAATGATTATAGTGTTTACCTATATATTCTGTACTTGCTCCTGAGTTAAAATTAGTATCTGAATTTTGACCAAAACCATTTGACTGAGTTGATGTTCCCCATGATGTTATTTGTTCTCCATTCGCCCATGCTTTACACCTATCTCCAGCACTCGCTTGTGTTGTATCTATTGCTACAACAATGTGATACCAGCTTGTTGTATCTATAAATTCTCTATTTGATATAAACCTAAGTGTTGCACCACTTACCCCATCTTGACTCCTAATATCTAATTTATTAGCACTATCAAAATCAATAAAGTGTGATGGATATGAAGATTGTGCATCTCCTATAAATAGTTCTTGGGTATCGCCACCTGTGCCAAGATTATTTCTTTTAACCCAAAAACTAAAAGTCATTGTCTTTCTGTTTCCAGCACTACCAAAATCTTTTGTTAAATATGAATCTGCCATTAGTTAAATTGTCCTGAGTTAGCCATGCCAACACTTACTGTTATACTAAAAGCCCGATCTACTGTTTGACTCTCTGCATCTGTTAATCGTAATGTAAAGTTATATGTAGTCTCACTTGTTGGAGATGGGGCTGTCCCGCTTATCACTCCAGTACTACTGTTAAGCGATAAATTCATTGTTGCTGCTGGCGTATTAGCATTACTCGTTAACACGCTGGTAGTTTCACTAAAGGCTACTGTTGAGTCTGATGAGCCGTCTACATCTATAGATACAGAGTCTCCAGCAGCTACACTCCCTAGACTTCCAGCCGATGTGCTAAAGGTAGGAGCTGTACTAGCTGTAAGAATATTATTGGTACTACGTCCAGCGTTACCATCTGGATTTTCTACTCGTACATGATAGCTACCAGAAGCAAGCGTTACATTTACAGATAGCGTTGTTGCATTAGTAAATGATACAGAGTTTGGTCTAGTAATAGATCCATCAGTTTTTATAAATTCAACAATAGGTACAGTTACAAAATTTGTACCTGTAATACTTATCGTTGTTGCAGTAGCTGGTGCAATAGTTTGACTCACATCTGCTACTGTTGGTTTAGTTTCTGTTGGCACTTCTGCAAACGATAGGTTTCCAGAACCATCTGTTTTTAAATAATAATTATTTGTAATGCTTGATGGCAAAGTCAATGTATAAGATTGTGCTGCCGAATGTGGTGGTCCTTTAATTTTTATTCCATGAGAGTTATCTTCACAGTTAAGCTGGATAGTACCAGCGTTAGTATTACCTTTAACCTCAAGCATACCTGTGCCATTTGGCGTAAGTATAATATTACCATTGCTTGTAGAGGTATTAATCTCTCTGGCTTGTACATCCAGATTGCCGCCTAATTGTGGGCTAGCATCTCCTACAATATCTGTAAGTCCTGTATCAATACTGGTCCATGCAGATCCATTGTAAAATTTTAAATTGTTGTCAGTAGAGTTATAAAACAAATCTCCCTCATCTAATGAACTACTTGGATCAGATGTCCCAATTCTATATATAGCTGCAAAGTTATTAACATCAGATATGTTATTAGCTACTGTCGTTACGTTAGATGAAATACCAGCCACGCTAGTAACGTTAGATGATATTCCAGCAACAGTAGTTACATTGCCGCTGATACCAGCAACAGTTGTAACGTTAGAAGAAACTCCGGCAACAGATGTAACGTTTGACGAGATGCCGGCAACGGTGGTGACGTTTGAGGAAATACCAGCTACAGTCGTAACATCACTAGCTATTCCAGCTACTGTGCTGGTGTCTACCGCTGTAAATGTCGTCGCTACATTTCCATCGCTATCAAAGGTCATTACCTTAGATGCTCTGGTCGCCTTGGCTGGTAAAGAAACAGTTGCAGATATTGAATCAGTATCTAATAATTTTACTGAACGATCCGATTGTTGATCTATATCTGCAAGTTTTGCATAAACTTTATCTAAATCTGTATTGAGAGCAGTAATATCAAACGTTCCAGATGGGCTAAAATCAGAGGCTCTCTCTATGGTAATGTCCCTGATAATAGTAATAATAGCTCCAGCAGATATGCCAGTAGCTCCTATATTAACTGTGCCTCCAGCACCAAACTCATAAGCATCATCACTATCAGAAGCTGCGCCTGTAATAGAATACTCATTTACAGCATCAGCATTAGCGTCATAGGTAAGCAATGTTGTGCCATTGTAAACCTTGATATCAGCTACTGCAAAAAACTCAAAGGGAATGGTAAACGCTTGCTGATTAGCTGTCGCTGTATATGCCACTCTAGGCGTATTTTTGTTACTTGCTATTGTCATTGTATAATTTTATTAAACCTATCTTTTTTCTTTAATTTTCTTTTTCTTTTTATTCTATCTCTATCTATATCATAAAGCCAATCAACAACTGGGCTATAAAAGGTATTTCCACCTGTTCCTAATACTTGCCAGCCTCTTTTTAAAATCATATTATTTTGAAAAGGTAAGTTTCTTACTGTTTGTGAAGATTGTTCTAATGCATCTCCGCTAGACATTGCTCCATATAATTCTCTTAATTTTTGTGGACCGATACCTATCAATGTAGCTCCTCTTCTGTCTTGATCTTGACCAAATTCTAACTCATCAATACCTAGTATTTTTCTTAGCCCATATTTTCCTTGTGTTTCTGTTTCTATAATTCTTGGTATATCACTAAAATAACCACCTACTCCAGATGTTTCATATGCCATATATAATTGTTGATCTATATCTAAGTCTGAATACCATCCATATTTTAATATATTTGCAAACCAGCTATATGCCATTGCAGCAGTTATACCAGCATATACTCCTTGTTCAGCTGGTAGATTTCTAAATATATATCTTGTTGCACCCATGCTAAATGCATAAAATTGCATAATTGGAATCAACAATGGATTTTCATATAAACCACCGTATTGTAGAGAATGAAACTCTCCAGTTATACCACCACTAAATTTGTTTAAATTTTTTAATAATTTAGACTCTCCAAGAAAATCTGCTATTTTTTGGTTATCTATTTGTATACGACCATACATCATGTTTGGTTTTGATGAATAACCTGGGGTTACAATTGCTCTTTCTACATCTTGTTTTATAGCATTAATAAATCTTTCTGATATATCTACTGCGCCTTTGATTTCAACCCATCTATCCATGTTCATTAAATATAATGGATCTCTTCCAGGCTTTGATACTTTTTCTATAATATCTTTTTCTAATAAATCATTAATAATTTTAGCGTCTTTTTTATTAAGACCGTATTGTGTAAGTCTATCTATACTAAATTTATCTAATTTATTTTTATGTAATGCTAGTAAATCTTTTACAAAATAATGAGATGATATACCAGCAGTATCTTGTTTTAGAAAATGTGTTAAATGAGTTTGTGCATTAGCTAAATATGTTAGTCTTGCTGCGCCTCTGTTTGTTCTTTCTGCAAAGTTTATTGTTTTCCTTGCCATTTCAGCCATACCAGATAGAGAAGTATAATTTACTATTTTTTTACCAACATCTTTATTTATTGCACCCATATCAGTATTTACCAATCTTGATAAATAACCATTTGACGCAATTATTTCCATGTGCGTATAAAGTTCTGATGCTTGTTTATCTAATTGTTCTCTCATAGCATCATTTAAGGCTCTATATGATTTACCGTAAGTGCCAGTGCCTAAATATACACTAGGCATGGCTTTGCCTGGAAACAAACCAGCTTTTTTTATTCCATGTACTGTAACTCTTCTTGCCATTTCAGCCATACCAGATAAACCAGCATTTCCCATAGTAGTAGTTATTGTAAAATTCATTAAATTTTCTATTGCTCTTTTGCTAAATTTACTAGGTTCAATTCTATTATGTAAACCGTACATATTATAAACTTGATCTTCAAAGTTTCTTACTATTGCATTTATTTCATCTAACGACATTTTACCTGTAACAGATTTTTTAACATCTCTTACAAATGGAAATGCATTTTCTACACTAGGTTTAACATTTTCTAAAGGTACACGATCTGCAATATCTTCTACTAATTCAAGTTTTTTAAAGAATCCCATTTTGTCACCAAATATACGATTCATTTGTATTGCTGTACCAACTTGTTGTGTATATTGTCTAGATATTTCTACAACATCATCTTCTATAAACTTAATACCCTCATTAGCATCTTCTAAAAAGTTTTTGTTTGGACCATATAAACCTCTATGTATTGTTGGATTTACTTTTTTATCTTTGTAATGTTCCATTAGATTTAACTCATCCATATGATCTCTGCTAACTATTCTTAAATATTTTTCATTAACTTTGTTAAATACTGTTGCTCTTGATTTTTCATCTCCAGCCATTAACTTTAAATATGTTTCTTTATCAGGATGATACTTTAATAAATCATCAAGTATTCTAGCTTTAGCTTGTTTAGGATAATTTACATATGCTTCTCTAATATGTATTCTATGAAAAAATGTTTCTTTGCTTTCATTTGCTGGCATTATGCCTGTATATTTAACATCATTTTTAGGTATTTTTTTTAATTTTAAACTACCATCATCTAATTCTTCAATTACATCGACTAAATATTCTTGTCTATTCCTGTAGTCTTGTAATAGTTTTTTATATGTTTCATGCTGTCCTGTTCCCTCTTTTGCTTTTTCTAATTTAGCAGTAATTCTTTTCATCCTTTTTTGTATTTCTCTATATTGTTTTGCTTTTGGAACATAACCCATCATTTCTTCTGTTTCTATAATTTTTGCTGGCATATCATAAAATCTTCTTGTTGCTATAACAGCTTCTCTTAACTCTGGTATTTTTGTATTTTCTAACAAATCTGAGTTTGCTAATAATTTTGTAACTTCTTTGTTAAATTCTGGTCTAGTTAAATGTGTAGTAAATGGTTCGTCTGTAGATAACTTTTCTGTTTTTTTATTGAGTAGTTTATTTATTTTATCTTCTGTAAATTGTTTAGTTTTTTCTGTCATTCTTTCGGCAGAAACTTTTAATGAGTTATAAGAAGACATTAATCCTTTGTTTAAATCATTGTATTCTTTATATCTCCCAAGATAATTTAAATACAAATTATTCAATTCATTTTCAAATCTTAATTGATGTTTTCCAAATATTGTATCCCTAGTAGTATAAACACTATCATTAATAGAAAAACCTTTATTGCTTGCTTGTAGTTTTATACCATTATCATTAAGTAAACTACTCATCAAATGATTAGCTTTAAAATATAATTTAGGATCGTTTTTAAATTTATTATTGTATTTTGTTAATGGAGATAATTTTTCCATCATTCTGTTTATTGTATTTATTGCGCTAATATCTACTTTAAAATGATCAGTGCCTATATTAATAGGTGGTACCATTTCTCTAGTTTGAAAACTCATTTTGTTTTCATCTATCAAATCTTGCATAACTTTAGTATTTAAAGCTAACTCTTTGTTTTTTATGTTAACAGGTAAATCTTGAACATAATCTAAATCTCTATACACTTCTTTACGTATTATAAAGTTTTCAAAATCACTTCTTGTTTTAATAAATTTATTAAATGTAGATGGTATATTGGGAATGGTTTTGCCACGTTTAAAAAGTTGATAATTATATTCCATGTATGATTTATCTATTTCTAAAGTTTGCAATCCAGCATCGTCTTGTTTTAATTTAACAGGTATATACAAATCTCTTTTAGTTATTGCTCTTCTTTGTTTTTTGTCTCTAACAAATGCTTTACCTGTTTTAAGATCAATATATTTATTGGTACCATTTTGTGCATTTTTTCTTAAAACGTTTCTACTCAAACCTGGAAATTTTAAACTAAAATCTATATCTAAATCATTGCCATTTTTTGTATACCATTGTTCAAAACTATCTTTTACAACATTTTCATGACTCATATCATCATATTTAGTTTTTTGACCAATGCCTCTATTACGCCATAATTTCATACCACCTCTAGCTAGAGGAGGCAATGCACCTAAAACACCACCAAATGCACCAGCTAAACCAAAGTTAAATAAGCTATGTGTTTCATTGTAATAAGGATCGTAGTATAACCTAGTAGTTTCTCTAGGTATTTCAGTAGCCATATTAATAGCAGCTGCTCTAAACCCACCTTTAATTACTGCACCAATACCTACACCAGCACCAAATGTAAATGGCAAGAGAGCATAAGTTTCTAATTGCATAAACTGTGAGGCAATCATTGGACCCCAAAATCTATCTGATTGATTAAATTGTCTTGCATTAGATTGTATTTTTTTTATTGTATTTATCGCAACATCATATTGTCTTTTGTTTGTTATGTTGTGATCAGCTAAATGATTTCTAAACATATCATATCCATCTTCTTCTAATTGTTGTACCCAATTAAATTCTGGATCTGGCTCTAGATAATTAATATCTAAATGCATTCTGCCGCTTCTTAATTCATCTAAGTCAGAATATGGATTGAGAGTAAGAGCGCCCTCTTCAAACTCTGATTCTCTTTGGAAGAACTCTGGAGTTTGAGTCAAATATGCTCTAAATGTATCTTCTAGAAAACTACTTTTATCTCCAATTTTTTTACTCATATCTACCTTTTTTTAGAAATTCTATATATTCTTCTCTTTCTTCGTTAAACTCTTCTGATGTTATTATTAATCTTGTGCCACTCTCTGATACCATTGGTTCATATTTATCATTCAATGGATTGTATATGCTAATAAAATAATCTGGTGGGTTTTGTTCTGAATAAACTGCACCTATTGGTGTCAATTGTATGTGCATAGTTTCTCTTTCATCTTCATAAAAAAATTCATTAGTGCCTTTTAACTTTTTCATTTTATTTATAAATTGTTTTTTGCCGCTTTCTTCTCCAACAAATTGAGATGGATCTGCATCTTCTAACTCCATTAAAATACTATCGTGTATAAAATTTATCTTATTAGAGCCATCTTCGCTTTTGGTATTAAAATCTGTATCTGCAATTCCATAGTATTTTTTTGCACCATATTTAGTTATTCTTGTCCTTTGCATACCAGGAGTTGTTTTAAGCATTAATATTTCATCAGATGTTACAAGTGGACTTGTTGTATCATCAATAGAATAAATAGTATCGTAAGCTAATACATTGTTTGCCGCCTCATTAATCATATTTACCCAATCATCAGGACTAGTTACTACTCTATCTGTCATTAATAATAATTCTACTTCTCTAATTACTTCTTCTTGAAATCCTGTATCCATAGAAAATATTCCTAAATCTTCCAGAACTCCATTTTCTTTTTGCATATGCATATTGATTTGTTCTATTAAATCTCTTCTGTTAGTTATATATGTAGAACCAGTTTGTATATTAGATTGTATTATTTGAGTTATATCTCCTTGTGTATCGAATTTATCTTTTAAACTTTGATATTCAATACTTGTTTTTTCTGCATCTTTTCCATTTTTATTATATAAACTGATTAACAAACCTAATTGTCTTTTTTGTTTACGATTCATGCCTGGCATTGCATATTCTTTGTTTTCTATGCCATAAGTATTTAAAGTTTCTAAAAAAGGCATCATAGTGCTAATACCAGTCGTACTAGGATTTCTGATAATTGCTTCAATTTCTGTTCTTACATTTTCTGGAATATAAGAATGAGCATTTAACATAGCCCTAAACTTAGTAAGTTCATTTACTTGTATGCCATTTCTAGTCAATGATTCTTCTAGTTGTCTATCATACATAGGTTTGTGTTTGTTATAAAATTTATCAAAATCTCCTGGATTAGCAGCAATAGAAGAAGAAATACGATTTCCATTATATATTCCATCTATACCTTTACTAAAATCATTTTCGTATTTTTGTCTTATAAACCGATCAACATATTGTTCATTATTGTAAATGTCTAAGTTTTTTAATTCTTCGCTTATGACTTGAAATGCACGTGCATTACTTAAATATGGAGACAATTTATCACGTGTTATTGTTTCTCCATTTACTGTAATTTCATCTACTTTACCTTGTATTAATCTATTAAAATCATTTACTGAATTAGGATCAGATATAATATTCTGTTTTCTAAAAAAGTCTCCAGCTATATTAAAAGATTCAATTTCATTTTTTTGTGATAATTTAAGAAGAGTTGTATTTATACCAGCATTTTCTAAAGATTCGTAATCTATATTTTCATAATCTTTTGCTGTAATTTTTCTATCTTTGTAACTAAATGCAATTGCAGTGTTTGCATTTGCTAGTTGGTTATCATAATTAAATTTGGCTTGTGCAGTTTGATTTCTTCTATCATTATCAAAAACTTTATAACTATGAACATCTTTTCTTTCTTGTGCATAAGTCCTCATTAATTCACTATAAGAACCATCTGGCATTGCATCAAAAAAAGGTTTTAACCTTACATCTAAATCTCTATCAAATATATCTGGTGTTGCATTATTCATTACAGCTTCTCTACTAGCTTGTAATATTTGACTATCAATATCTGTTTTCATTCTGGCATTAAACAAATCTACTATATTTTTTTGATATGTTTTTGCTTCTGTTAAACCCATGCCTGTAGGTGTTTCTGGCATAATAGGAACATTAACTGTTTGCATAGTTCCATCAATATCTACATCTTTAGAAATAGTAGAAAACTTGGTTTTAGTTGCTCTGTCTAAACCTAAACGTTCTCCTCTGTCTTGTAATCTTTTTAAATTTTCATCTGCTTGTTGTGTAAGTATACGATCAAATATTTGTGATTCTTGTGCTTTTGCTTGTGCTGCTGAAGCAATACCAGAGCCTCTATTTACTCCAATTTTAGTACTATATTCTACTTGTCTCTTTTCTCTCTTAATAGCCATATTCTTTACCTAATAAACTTTGTCTTAATTTTTCGTAGTTTTTTGCACGTCTTTTAGTAGCTTCTGATGCTTTAGTACCCTCTTTAAGAATATTTCTACCTTTTAATTTGCTATCACTAGAAGTATTGCCACCAAAATCTGTACCTACTTCTGCTAATTGACTACCAACAGAAGATAGTGTGTCTAACGTCCTTTTTGATTGTTGTGCTTTAAGTAATGGTCTAACACCAGATTTAGCAACTAATGCATCTTGTGCAAGACTCATAGTCTCAAATCTTTTTTCAGTACCCATTAATCCTATTGCTGAAACATCATCTCTATAAGTACTCATGTTATCTTGTAATAAAGCATTAAAACTTGCAGAGTCCATTGTAGCTCCGCTTGCACCCATCCAGGCTCGATTTGATGATAGTGTTCTCAAATAATCTCTTTTCCTAGCAGTAATTTGTTGCATAGTTTCTAATTCTTGTGCTTCTGCTTGTGCCTTATATCTTTTAACTTGTTCATCATATTGTCTTTCTTGTAGACCAGCTGATATACGATCTGCTTTGTTTGCTTGATAAGCTGCGCCTACTTGCATAACACCGCTACCAACAGTCAAACCAATTGATGCAGCAGTCATTAAGGTTGCACTTCCGTATACACTTGCAGCTGTTCCAGCTCCAGCTCCAGCTAATACTCCAATTGTTACTGGATCACACATTAGTAATAAATCTCCGATGTTATAGCCAACACTCTAAGAGGTAGAGGTACTGACTGTGTTATTTGCATAGATGGTTCTAAATCATATCCTAAGAAATGTACTTCTTTTTTGCCAGTAAAACTAGCAATAGTATTTGAATTATTTAAATCAGATACTGTTGTTATAATTACATCATTAGTATTAACTTTGAGGTTGTAGCTATTAGATATTTCTACTATTGCTTTAGCAATTTTTCTTGGATATCCAGTTAATGGTGCTTTACCTCCAGATGCTGGGACGACAGCGTCTACAGCTAGAGTATTAATTTCTAGCGTATAATTAGTGCCAATATCTATTGCAGATGCAACACTATCCAATACGACAACACCGCCGCTAGTAACAGTACCATCTCCATAATAGTTAATATTACCTCCCTCTGTAGTACCAGAAGTTCCATATACTACTAATCCTCGCATATCAGGAACAGAATTTAAGCCTGACCAAGTTTTAGAAAAGGTAAATCTAAGCTCAACATTGTTAGATGTGCTAACAGCAGCGTTAATTGTAATATTGTATTCTCCAGATACACCTGTAGCAGTTGCAGCATTTATAGTATATTCTGTGCCTGTACCGGCAAATTGAAATTTTTCTCCTACTTGAGGAGCATTAGTAAATCCATCTGCTATAAAGCCAGTCGAGCTACTCGTAGTGCCGTTGGTCAAGGGGGACCCATGTGGTTGGTAGCTCGCTGACAATGTTTTAGTACAAGTCATATCTGTTGGCACATCATATACGGTAGAAGATAACTGTTCTAAATAATAAACTGTTGCGCTATTTATAGTTCTTTTTACTGAAAAATACACATTATTAGATGTAGTACAAACAGATTCAAATGTTCCAGATGTATTCCATTGTACCCATCCTAATACTTTTTGCGCTCTTTGTGATGAATATACTGCAATAGTTCCATCATCATTTATTAAAAAATAAAGTTGTTCAGTTCTTTTTGGTAATGATGCTATAGATGCACTATCTTTTGGAGAATCTATTAAATGATTAGCTTCAATACTTATAGGCGCATCGCTAAATTCTTCTAAAGCAGAATTAAATACATACTCTCTTACTGTTTTTCCATTATTTTGAACGTATGTAGTAGCACCATCAAAAAATCTAGGCATTGCTTTTTGTTGTGATCCATTAGAAGATTGTCTAATAATCTGTATA